>Ga0307513_10007300_pt1 | contig 14352 bp, 15 predicted proteins | sample 15_EM_MG_FD_202174 | JGI IMG/M metagenome (GOLD analysis project Ga0307513, IMG submission 202174) | Populus trichocarpa ectomycorrhiza microbial communities from riparian zone in the Pacific Northwest, United States - 15_EM | ecosystem: Host-associated > Plants > Roots > Unclassified | place... | reverse complement strand
TGGCCACCGAGACCGGGATGGACCTCTTCCGCTTCAGCGACGCACCCGTCTTCGAACGACTCGACCTCCACCGTTCCCACCAGGAAGGCATTCAGTGAACTGCTCCGCCGCGAGGACCGGCAGTCCGTGACTGCGGTGGCGGACGGCCCGTGCCTCCCGGTCGAGCCGTCCCGGCCGGCACCGGTCGTCCCGCACCCCGGGAAGATCGTCTGTGTGGGGCCGAACTACCGCACGCACACCACGGAGATGGGCCGCGACCTGCCCGAATTCCCCACTCTGTTCGCCAAGTTCCCCGAGGCACTGATCGGCCCGAGCGACACGCTGATCCTGCCGCCCGAGTCCGACGCGGTGGACTGGGAGGCCACCACGCCCCCGGCCCGGTCCTGGTCACACCGGACGAACTGCCGACCGACGCCGAGATCAGCTGCACCATCGACGACGAGGCCGTGCAGAAGTCCACTGTCAACGCCCTCCTGTTCGATGCCGCCGACCTCGTCGCGTACGTGTCGACCATGATCGGCTCACGAATTCTCACTGGAGTACTGAGCCTTGACTGGTGCGGCCGACCTGGCGGCCTGCTCGATCTTCGCGCAGTAGGCCGCACGGGCTTCCTCGTCGATCTGCTGCTCGTGTTCGGCGCGCACCCCGGTCCGGCCGTCGAGTCCCTCGCGCAGGATGTCGGCGTGCCCGGTATGCCGGTGGGACTCGCCGAGGACATGGACCATGACGGCGAACAGGTTCGTGTTGGGACCAGGCTCCGGCCACCACGGCACGTGGCCGGGGGCGTCGAGGGGAAGCTCGTTGATCGTCGCGTCCGAGTGTTCCCACGTGCGCCGGTAGAACCCGATGATCTGATCGCGGGTCTCGTCCTCGGCCGCCCACAGATCGCTGCCGTCGTGGTCCTGCCACCGGCCCAGCGGTTCCGGGGAAGTGCGGTCGAAGACCTCGCCGAAGTACCTGGCCTCGACGGAGGCCACGTGTTTGACCAGGCCGAGGAGGCTGGTCCCGGTCGCTGTCAAAGGCCGTCGGGCGTCGTATTCGGACAAGCCGTCGAGTTTCCAGAGCAGCGCCTCGCGGCCCCGCCGCAGTCTCCCGTGCAGGTCGCCTTTCGCGAATTCATCGATCATGCGGCATGAGCCTGCCACGGGCTGCTCGTGGCCTCAAGATCCCGCACGTGGTCCGCGACGACCGGCAGAGCCGAGGCCCGGCCATGGCCGCGCACGGCGCCCAGAAGCTGTTCGGCTGGTTCGGCGGCGGCGGTATCACCGGTACCGGCCGGTACGCCGTCGACCGCTTCCTCCCGGTGCCGCGCGCCCACCGGCCGGCGTACGGAACAGTCGCTGTGGCGGTCGGGCCGGTGCTCTCGATGCCCTTCCTGCTCGTGGCCGCCTGTTCGTGACGGATACGGCCGATGACTGATCGGCCGTATCGCATCCAGCCGGCGTTGCACGGAAGCGTGGTCACGGCCCCTCAGCCGGCCGCTCCGTGCTCGGCGGCGGGCCGGGGACACGTGGTCCCCAGCCGGAGGCCGTCGTGATGGACGCCCCGAGTCGCTGGCTGCCGATGACCGAGAGCAGTCGGAGCTTTTCGTGGTCCTCCGTGCCCGGGATCGCCGTGAACACCAGCAGCAACTGCCCCTGGTCGGGGTCGACGAGTGTCTGGCAGTGCAGGGAGATCATTCCGACCTGCGGGTGCAGGATTCTCTTGCGGGCGGTGTGGGAGACACCGACTTCGTGCTGGGCCCACAGTTCCGCGAACTCGGAGCTCTCCGCGCCCAGCCGGTCGGCGAGCGCGGCGGCGTGTGAGCCGCGGCCCTCGCGGGAGGCGACCGCGCGGAGATGAGCGACGTAGACGCGGCCGTGCGTCGGATGATCGTCCGGCACATAGATCGTGCGTTCGTTCGGGTCGGTGAACCATCGGTAGATGAGACTTCGCGCGAGCCCGGTGAATCGGGTCTCGTCGCCGAGCAGGGCCACTGCCATCGGGGTCTGGACGATGGTCTCGCCGGTGCCGGTGACGACCTGGGCTGGGGTGTCACCGAGGCGGTCGATGATGCGCATCATCCCGGCGTTCACGTGGTCGTCGCGTGTGGTGCGGGCGGGTGCGTTGTGGCCGGCGAGGACGAAGAGGTGGTCGCGTTCGTCGAGGGTGAGCCGGAGCCCACGGGCGATCGCGGTGATCATCTGCTCCGAGGGCTGTGGTCCGCGACCGCGTTCGAGACGGCTGTAGTAGTCCGTCGACATGCCGCACAGCGTGGCCACTTCTTCGCGTCGCAGCCCCGGCGTGCGTCGGCGCTGCCCCGGAGGAACGCCGACGTCGTCGGGTTGCAGCGCCTCTCGACGCCTGCGGAGAAATGTCGCCAGGCCGCTCTGATCCATATCGACACTGTGCCTCACCCGGATACGGCTATCCACTGTCTGCCGATCCCAGGCTGAGCCCTCAGCCTGGGATCGCCGGGCAGTGGACAAGCAGGCACTGGATGGCTTCTCGGATCGCGCGTCAACTGGTCACCGGGTTCGACAACAGCACCTCGAACCCCTCCAGAGCGACCAGTGACCAAGGAGTCATCGTGAGCACCACCCAGAAGATCGTCGTCATCACCGGGGCCAACCGAGGTCTCGGACGCGCATACGCGCTGCATCTCGCCCGGACAGGTGTCGATGTCGTGGTGACCTATCGGAGCAACCGGGCCGAGGCCGAGGAGGTCGTGTCCGCCGTCACGGATCTGGGACGTTCCTCCGTCGCGCTGCGGCTCGACACCAGTGCCGTGAACACCTTCGGGGACTTCGCCGAGCAGCTCGGCTCCGAGCTCCGGGCGCGCTGGGGCAGGACCACGTTCGACTTCCTCGTCAACAACGCCGGCACCGACCTGACCGCCCCGTTCGCGGAGACGACCGAGAAGGACTTCGACGACCTGGTGGACGTACACCTCAAGGGCGTGTACTTCCTGACCCAGACCCTGCTGCCGGCGCTTGCCGACGGCGGCGCCATCGTGAACGTCTCCAGCGGTCTGACCCGTTTCGCCGTCCCGGGGCATTCCGCCTACGGCGCCGTGAAGGGCGCGGTCGAGGTCCTCACCCGCTACCAGGCCAAGGAGCTCGGCAGCCGCGGTATCCGCGTGAACACCGTCGCGCCCGGGGCGACCGCGACCGACTTCGGCGGCGGCATGATGCACGACGAACAGGTCCGCAACTACCTCACCTCGCAGGTCGCGCTGGGACGCGTGGGCGAACCCGACGACATCGCGGGCGCGGTGACCGCCCTTCTCTCGGATGCGAACCAGTGGGTCACCGCGCAGCGCATCGAGATCTCCGGCGGACAGACCCTGTGAACGGCAGACCGGCAGAGGCAACGATTCCGATGAGGGATCTGACCGGCAGGACGGCCCTGATCACGGGCTCCGCCCGAGGCATCGGCAGGGCGATCGCCCTGCGCTACGCGCGCCTCGGCGCGAACATCGTGGTCAACTACGCCTCCAGCGCGAAGGAAGCCGACGCGACGGTCGCGGAGATCGAACGTCTGGGCGCGGAGGCGATCGCCGTACGGGCCGACATGTCCGTCGTACCTGACATCCAGCGCCTCTTCGCCGAGGCCGCCGAGCGTTTCGGACAGATCGACATCGCCGTCGCCAACGCGGGCGTCGAGCTCATCGGCATCGATTTCCCCGACATCACCGAGGAGCAGTTCGACCGTCTCTTCGCCATCAATACCAAGGGCACCTTCTTCACCCTCCAGACAGCAGCGCGGCACGTCGTGGACGGCGGCCGGATCATCTACGTCGGTTCCAGCACGACGACCGTGCCGGTCCGGGGCGAGGGACTGTACGGGTCGAGCAAGACGGCACCGCGCTATGCCGTACAGGTCCTGGCGCAGGAGCTCGCTGACCGCGGGGTGACCGTCAACACGATCCTTCCCACGGCGATCGAGGGCGCGGGCGTGTTCACAGAGCCGGACCCCGACCACCCGGTGCGGCAGTTCGTCGCGCGGCCCGGGCGTATCGGCCGCCGGATGGGGACCGTCGACGACGTCGCGGACGCCGCCGAGTACCTGGCGTCCGGCCTCGCGGCCTGGGTCAGCGGGCAGAGCCTCCTGATCAGCGGGGGTGCACTCCAGTGATCATGCCGAAGGCCCCGCGTGGACCGCAGCACACTGAACGGAGCATGACCATGACCGACGACGCGTCTCCGACCGCCGGCGGGCCAAGCTGGGCAAGCCTCGCCTCGGCCGACCCGCGCACCGTCGCTTCCTTCTACAAGGCCGTGCTGGGATGGGCCATCACGGAAACCGACGGCCGACTGATCGCATCCGCCGCGGGCACGCCGGTGGCCGACATCTCCGACATCTCCGATGTCACCTCGGCCGACGGGATCCCTGGATGGCTCATCCACTTCGACGTCGACGACCTCGACACCGCACTGACCGCCGTCTCCGACGCGGCCGGCGCGGTCCTGACCTCGGCCGACGGCGGCTGGGCCGAAACCGCGGTCGTGAGCGACCCCAACGGAACACGGGTCGCACTCCGCGCGCCCGCCACACGGCACTCCAAGCGGCCCGCACACGGCACTCTCGCATGGGGCGAACTGATCACCGACGACGTCGACACGTCCGCGGCGTTCTACCGCGAGGCGTTCGGGTGGGGGCTCACGGAGCCGCGGGGTCCCCTCGGCCGCCGCGAGTGGCAGACGCACGGCAGATCCTTCTCCGGGCTCCTGCCACGGCCGCCGGCCATGCCTGCCGAGACATCCGCGTACTGGGACGTCTACTACGCCGTCGACGACATCGAGGCCGCCGCGACGGGTGCCACCGAACACGGCGGCACCCGGCTCATGCCGCCGACGCCGATCGAGATCGGCACGATCGCGGTCTTCCTCGACCCCGCAGGTGCCGTCTTCACTCTCGTCCAGCTCCCCACCGAGGAGGCCGTCGCATGACCGCCGGCACTCACGACAAGCGTGACAAGAAGGGGAAGGTCGGGCTCGTCACCGGCGCCGGATCCGGCCTCGGAGAGGCCGCCGCCGGACGACTCGCCGCGGACGGCGCACGGATCGTCGTCGCCGACCGGGACGCAGCGGCTGCCGAACGCGTCGCCGCGGAACTCCGTGCCGACGGACACCTCGCAACTGCGTTCGCCGCAGACGTCACGTCGTTCGACGACACCGAGCGGCTCGTCGCATTCACCGTCGCGACCTACGGCGCCCTCGACCTCGCCTTCAACAACGCCGGCATCACGCCCGGCCTGGCAGAGGTCCACGACATCGCCCTCGACGACTGGAACGACGTCATTGCCATCAACCTGACCGGTGTCTTCCACAGCATGAAGGCCGAGATCGCCCACATGCTCGAAGCCGGCGGTGGGACCATCCTCAACATGGCCTCCACCGCCGGAGTGATGGCCCACGCCGGGCGGGCCGCGTACGCGGCGTCCAAGCACGGCATCGTCGGTCTCACCCGCTCCGCCGCGGTCGAATACGCGCAACGCGGCATCCGCGTCAACGCCGTCGCACCCGGTCCGATCGACGCACCGTCGGCACAGGCACTCCCCCCGGAGGTCCGCGCCTCCATCGCCGCGAAAACCGCGATGGGCCGCGTGGGCCAGGTCGGCGAGGTCGCAGGCGTGGTGAGCTTCCTGCTCTCGGACGAAGCCGCCTTCGTCACCGGCTCCGTCTACGAGGTCAACGGCGGCCAGACCCAACTCTGAGCACCGCGCAGGCGGAGCACTCCTCGACAAGCTCGGCACCTGCGTGCGGCCCAAATCCCAGCGCGTTCGGACTGTGCCGTCCGCCGGCCTCCCAGCCCGCGTACTGATCAAGAAGCTGGTTCTGCCACACCTTCACGATCCATGACACCGGGACGGTCACCCTCGCCGGAACGGCGGTCAACCGTGGGGACGGGCGGGGTGGAAGAGCCGGTCGCACGGGTGGGCCACCGCGTCGGGTGCCACCGGCGTTCATGTGCGAGCAACGACGACGGTGGGCGGGACAGGCTGCCGCAGGCGTCGACCACGGGCAGTACCTGAGACCGATCTGGCGGTCGATCAGCAGGAGGACCGAGTTCTCAGGACGCCGTCGGTGATGGGGCTGACGATGTCGTCCGTGCGGTCGGACATGACGGCTCCTCCTGAGGAGCCGGTGGCGGGGCGGCCTGGTGCCGTCGGCACCGATTGTCTTTTGTGGTCGCGGCGTCCGGTCGGAGGGCGCGGTGGGTGCGACTGCATGCCCGCAGTCGGCCCGCCCAGGATTCCCTCGTCGATGACGACGGGAGTTCGGGCGAGCCGGTCGCGGCCGTACTGATGGCTACTGGTCGTTCGGGGTCAGGGCGTAACGGACGGTCTGGGCCTGGATGAGTCCGTCGCGGAAGACGAAGGTGTCGACGCCGTGCTCGGCCCGGTTGGACCCGGACCTGGCCGACCACTCCAGGAAGAGCACGTCGCCCCCGAACAGCGTCGTCTTCATCTCCCAGTCGGCCTGAGGAAGATCCTTGAACAACTGGGCGAACCCCTCGCGGATGCCGTCCCTGCCCTGCCTCACGCCCGCGGGGCTGATCTGCACCGCGTCTTCGGCGAAGTTCGCGACGAGCCCGTCCAGATCCTCTGCGACCAGGGCCTGACCGTGGCTGGCGTAGATCTCCTCGGGTGTACGAGTCGAGGTGTTTTCCATTGCGTTGCCTTTCTGGAGTGAGCACAGGGCGAGGGGCGGATACGACGGTCAGCGCGGCCGCGACCACGCAGGGGACGCGGCCAGCGTCGCAGCGACATCGTGGCCACTGCCCTCAACGTGCTGAGCGGAGCCGCGAATACGGCTGTCCGGGGAACCACGGCAGTTCGGCCGGCCCGGGCCCGGGGAGGCCGTTGCCGATCAGGGAGATCGGACAGCCGTAGGCGCTGCGACCGGCTTCACCGCACGCCGTATGTGGAGCCCGCCCCGGGCCTCGGGACGGCGCCGACGCGCCGGGCGGGAGCTTGTCACGCCGGGACGGGCGCGTCCTCGGGAAGGATTCCCTCGCTCTTCAGTTCCTGCCAGAGTTCCGACGGCACGGGCGCAGCCATGAACTCGGCGTTCTCGCGGGCCTTCTCGGGGTACTTGGCGCCGGCCAGGACGGTGGCGACCACAGGGTGAGCCGCGCCGAACTGGAGTGCCGCCGCCCGGATGTCGACGCCGTGGCCGGCGCAGATCCGCTGGATGCGGTCGCGCTGCGCGAGCATCTCCGGTGCGGCCTCGGTGTAGTCGTAGTGGTTTCCGCCGGCCAGGATGTCGGAGTTGTAGACACCCCCGAGCATGACGGAGACGTTGCGCTCGGCGCACAGGGGGAAGAGTTCGTCGAGCGCCGGCTGCTCCAGGAGCGTGTACCGTCCGGAGATCTGGATCACGTCGGGGTCCGCCTCCTTGAGCGCCCTGATGCCGGGCTCCACGACGTTGTTGCCCAGGCCCCACGCCTTGATGACACCCTGGTCGCGCAGTTCGGACAGGGCCCGGAAGGAGCCGTCCAGGGCCAGGTCGAAGTGTTCCTCCCACGCGTCGCCGAGGTGATCGGAGGCGAGATCGTGCACGAAGACGATGTCGATCTCCGAGATGCCCAGTCGCTGGCAGCTGTCCTCGACCGAGCGCATGGCGGCGTCGTAGCCGTAGTCCACCTCAATGTGGAAGGGCAGACTCTCCTTGAAGATCAGGGACTCGCTGGCGCCGGGTCCCTGTCCGTGCACGATCTGCTTCGCGGGGTCCACGTAGGTGCGTACCAGTCGTCCTACCTTGGTGGCGAGCATGAAGTCCTCGCGGGGGCGGCGGCGCAGGAAGTGGCCGAAGCGGTGCTCACCCAGGCCGAGACCGTAGCCCGGCGCCGTGTCGAAGCACCGCACGCCGGTCTCCCAGGCGGCGGCCAGGGTTGCCTCCGCGGTCTCGTCGTCCACGGGCGCGTACATGTTGCCCAGGGAGGCGCCGCCGAATCCGAGGGGGCCCAAGGGCCTGAATGCGTTCATGTGCGAGTGGCCTTTCTCTGTGGTCGGGCTGTCGTGTGGGGCAGTGAAGGCCCGTGATGCGTGACGTGATGAGGGGCTGACAGCGCGGTCGGCACTCACGCCGGCAGCGTGCGCACGAAGTTCAGGATTTCCCGCGCCAGCAGGGCGGGAGCGGTCCCGGCGGCGTCATGGCCCTGGCCCGGCAGGTCCACGAGCCGTGCGTCGGGGAGCACCTGCTGGAAGCGCTGTGCGCCCTCCCTCAGCCAGGCGGGGCTGTGCTCGCCCCGCAGTACCAGGGTCGGGCAGGTGATCTTGGTAAAGGGGGCGCGCTCGCTGTCGAACGCGTTCAACGCACGCATCTCGCGGGCCCACGTCGGAGCGAACGCGGTGCGCACCTTCCACGCGGGGCTGCTCCGGAACGCCGAGATCTCCTCCTCGGGAGCCTTCACGAAGGCGCGCATGCCAAGAGCGAGGGCCTCGTCCGGATCGCCGGCCGCCAGCAGGCCGTCGTACACGGCGAGAGCCTCCTCATCGGCGACGAGTCCGGGCGGAAAGAAGGGGGGATCGTAGAGAATCGCGGCGGCGGGGGTGTGTTCCAGGGCCAGGCTGCCCGAGAGGAAGCCGCCGAAGGAGTGGCCGAACAGGATGGCGTCGGGTCCGGCCAGTTCCAGGACGGCTGTGACGTCTTCCCGCTCCCGTTCCACGGAGTACGGGGCGGCGTCCTCGCTGCGTCCGTAACCGCGGCGGTCGAGGCGGTGGACGGTCATGTGGTCCGCCAGGCCGTCCACCACGCGCTGCCAGTCCGCCGAGGTGCTGAGGGAGCCGTGAACCAGCACCAGAGGGCGACCCCGGCCGGTGACGGTCACCGAGATTCGGGTGCCGTCGGCAGAGGTGACGAATGTCTGTCGGGAGTGTGCTTCGGTCATCGATAGTTCCTCTCACGCCGCCGATCCGCGAGAGCCGGCCGGCGATGCGGTAACGCTTCGTCACATCGAAGCGATGTTCACGCGCTTCGATGTTCATGAGCCGCCACGCGCACGGGGTCGATTCGGGTCTGGCTGGAACGTCGCTGGTCACGGCGCTGGTGGTCGTCGGCTCGGAGTGGCGCGGATCTGAGACGGAAGACCGTGCGCGACGGTGAGCGTGGTTCCGTCGTTCGTCGTCGTGGTGGTTCGGATCGTCGTGCCGGGCGGGCGCAGACAGCTGAGGCCTGTGCCCGCCCACAAGCACGACCACGGTTGTGGCCGACGGACTCAGAAGACGACGACGGGCTTGATGACCTTGCCGCTCTCGGAGTCGGCGAAGGCCGTGTTGATGTCGTCGAGGGAGTAGGTCTCGACGAGCTTGTCGAAGGGGAAGCGGCCCTGCTCCCAGAGTTCGACGAGCCGGGGGATGAACACCTGGGGCACGGCGCTGCCCTGGACGATCGTCTTGAAGGTCCATCCCTTGACGAGGGAGGCACCGATCTCGAAGTTGACGTCCGTGCCGGGCTTTGCGGCGCCGACGAGGGCGAGGGTGCCGCGGATGGCGAGGGTGGAAGCGGCCTGGCGCAGGACGACCGGGACGGCGGTGGTGTCGACGGCGTAGTTGACGCCTTCGCCGCCGGTGATCTTCGCGATCTCGGCGACAACGTCGGTGGTCCCCGAGTTGATGGTGTGGGTGGCGCCGATCTCCTCGGCGAGTTCGAGTCGGGAGTCGTGCAGGTCGACGCCGATGATGGTGGTGCAGCCGGCCACGCGTGCGGCCATGATGGCGGCGGATCCGACCGCGCCGACGCCGAAGACGACGAGGGAGGATCCGGCCTCGGGGCGCAGCTCGTTCAGGACGGCGCCGGCGCCGGTCTGCAGGCCACAGCCGAGAGGGGCCAGGGTGGCCAGTGGGGCTTCCGGGGAGACCTTGATCACGCTGGTCTCGACAACGTTGGCGTAGGTGGCGAAGGACGACTGGCCGAAGAAGTGCGAGGAGACGGGGCCCTGGTCGTTGGACAGGGACGTGGACCCGTCACCGCGTGTGCCGCCGAAGTCCTGGGCCATCAGGTTCTCGCAGTAGGCCACCAGCCCGGCGCGGCACTTGCGGCAGTGGCCGCAGTAGGCGGCGGACAGGACGACGTGGTCGCCGGGGGCGACGGTGGTGACGGCGCTGCCGACGGACTCGACGATGCCGGCGCCTTCGTGGCCCAGGACGGCGGGCAGCGGGGTGGGGTAGATGCCGTCGCGCACGATGGCGTCGGTGTGGCAGACGCCGGTCGCCACCATGCGGACCCGTACCTCGTCCGGCCTCGGGTCGTCGAGCTGGAGCTGCTGGATGGTCAGGGGCTCACCGGTGCCGGGAACGACAGCGGCGGTGACGGTCGTGGACATGGGTCTCTCTCTTCGTGGTGCGGAAAAGGGTTTCGTGCGGAGGAGTGGTCTGTCGGACCCGTCCCTCGGGGAGGCCGGCGAGCCCTTGGTCAGAGGCGGAGCAGTACCCGCCCGGGCGTACCCCGCTCGACGTGTTCGAGCGCCTTCACCTCGGGGGCGAAGTCGTCGCTGCCCAGCAGGCGGAGGTTGGTGTCGGCGAAGCCGAGCGGCCAGTAGGAGATGTGCGGCCGTGCGTCCGCCGAGTAGGAGGAGCTGATGGTGGCGCCGACGGGAATGACCCGGGCTCCGTCCCGGACCGCCATCTGGACGGCGATGGAACCGACCCCGCCGGCCGCTCCGTACACCAGGACGGTCAGTCCGTGCGGCGGGCCGTCGGCGAACAGGGCCCGGTACCCGGGGATGCCCGCGATGCCGAGGCAGGCGGCCTGGTCCAGGAGGTGGCTGTCGGCATCGTCCGGGAGTTTCACGGCGAGGGCGTCGGGAACGACGCAGTACTCGGCGGCGGTGCCGAACGGCCGGTAGGACCGGGTGCCGTAGCACCACACCTGCTGACCGAGCCGCTGCTCGTCGACCCCGGAACCGACAGCGTCGATCACACCGGCCCCGTCGCTGTGCGGGATGACCCGGGGGAACGGCATGGGTGCCCTTGGCGCGCCCCAGCGCTTGCCCACGTCACCGGGGTTGATCCCCGAGGCGCTGATGCGGATACGGACCTCGCCCGGCCCGGGCTCGGGATCCGGCAGATCACCGACCTCAAGAACCTCGCGGGCTCGGCCCTTGCGGTCGTACCAGGCTGCGCGCATCGGAATACCTTTCGGCGGGGGGTGTCAGAGAGATCGGTTCAGTGGTCACGACCTGCTTCGCCGTCGTCCTCGAGGCCGGAGGGCGTCAGGACCACGACCTTTCCGCTGACGGTGTTGGTCTCCACGGCGTGATGCGCGTCGCGGATCTGGTCCATGCGGTAGGTGCGGACGGGACCGAGGCCGAAGGCGCCGTCGCTCATCCGGTCCAGACAGCGTTGCAGCACCGGTGCCGGCAGGTCGGCGGAGCCGCCGCTGTAGGACGTGAGCCGTACACCGCGGGGGATGTACGCGATGGGGTAGAAGTCGCGCACGGTCCACTGGTCGGAGAGCATCCCGGCGAAACAGACCGTTCCATGGACCCGGGTGGAGAGCAGGGTGTCGGGCAGGGTCGGAGTGCCCACGAGTTCCAGCGCTGCGTCGACTCCGCCCGGCCTGATCCGGTGGACCTCGTGCGCGATGGCGCCGTCGTCCAGTACCGGATGGTCGACTCCGTAGGCCTTGAGGCTGTCGAGCCGGCCGGGCTGCCGGGTGGTGGCCAGCACGGTGGCACCCAGGTCGTGGGCCAGGGCCGCCGTCGCGAAGCCGAGGGCGGAGGTGCCGCCCCGGATCAGCAGGCTCTGACCGGGCTGCAGGTCCAGCCCCGTGGTGAGGGAGCCGTGGGCGGTCTGCAGGGTCTCCGGCACGGCGCCCAGGACACTCCAGGGCAGTGAGGAGTCGAAGGGCACCACCGCGCTGCGCGGCACGACCGTGTACTCGGCGTACCCGCCGTTGTAGGCGCGGCCCATTCCGCCCATCAGCGCGGCGACCCGCCGGCCGGGACGTAGATCGCTGCCGGGTGCGGCATCGACGACCCCTACTGCCTCCAGACCGGGCACGATCGGATACCGCACGCCTTCGGCGACGCCGGTGCGCATGTGGTGATCGGAACGGTTGAGGCCGAAGGCCTTCACCGCGATCCGCACCCAGCCCGGTCCGGGTTCGGGGACCGGCAGGTCGCGGATCTGCAGATTCTCGACGGGGCCGGGCTCGGTGAGCACGACCGCGCGCATCGTCCTAGTGATGGTCGATCCCTCCTCGGGAGCACTTTCTGAGCGATCGGCGGGTCGCCCCCGGCCACGGAGTCGACGGCACACGGCCCCGGGGGTTAATAGTTGTTTCTGCAACTATACTCCTAGCAATGATTGTTCCCGCAAGGTCGGTAGCGGGGAGTCGTGTCGCCCTGATCACCTGCGCTGTGCGGCGACGCCCAGACCTTTTCGGGTGATCGGAAACCAGAGGAGGGGAGCAGGTCATGACCACGGCCGTCATCGGAACGGGCAACGTCGGAGCTCGGCTGGCGCGGGGGCTCGTGTCCGGCGGTGAGCGCATCGTCGTCGCCACCAGGAACGAGGCCCAGGCGCGGGCCCTGGCCGAAGAACTCGGGTCGCTCGCCTCGTCCGCATCGGTGGCGGACGCCATCGCCGAGTCGGACACGGTGATCTTCGCCGTGTGGCTCGACACCATCCAGGACATGGTGAAGCAGTACGCCGACGTCCTGCCGGGCAAGATCGTCGTCGACGCCTCGAATCCGCTCGCCGCCGACGGCAAGGGCGGCTTCCGGCGCACGCTTCCCGAGGACGAGTCCTCCGGTCGGCTGGTGGCCGGCCTGGTCCCGCAGGGCGCGTACTTCGTCAAGGCTTTCGGCACGCTGGGCGCGGAGTCGCTGAGTGCCGACGCCAATCGGGAGCCCGAGCGCGCGGTGCTGTTCTATGCCACCGACGACATGGCCGCCGAGTCGACGATCGAGTCCCTCATCTCGGCGATCGGCTTCACGCCGCTGAAGGCGGGCGGTGTCGCGGTCTCCGGGCGGATCGAGGTCGGTGGCGACCTGCACCAGTTCGGCGGGCTCAACGGGCGGGTCGTCGCCCTCGCCCAGGCGAAGGAAGCCCTGGCCGCCGCGAGCTGAGCGCGCCGCTCGGGCAACGTGCGGCGGCGTGCGCGCCGCCGCACACACTCGATGCGCGTGGACGGCTCGCGCGGCTGTTTCCGGTACGAGGCGATCGCGTGCTGCGGGCAGGACGCCGGACCGCCGCCTCGGTGCCGTGGCTCAGGACGTGTCTCGTCCGTCGGGGTGGTAGTGGCGCAGTTCCTTGCTGCCGGGGGCGAGCTCCGCGATGACCGAGCCGAACACGGCGGCGAGCGCCCGGGCCTGTTCGGGGCTCGTGTGCGCGGCGAAGTGATCTCGCACACCGGCCGCGTGCACCGGCCAGGCATCCTCCAGCGCCTCCAGTCCCCGGCCGGTGAGAACCGTGTACCAGGACCGGCGGTCGCTGCTGCTGCGCTCCCGCGTTACCAGTCCGCGGCGCTCCAGCGAGTCGACCAGACGGGTCAGGCCGCTGCGGCTGTAGACCACGGCCCGGGCCAGCTCCGCCATCGGCAGCCGCCGATCCGGTGCCTCGGACAACTGGACGAGGACGTCGTAGTCGATCAACGACATCTCCGCACGCTCCCGCAGGTCCGCGTCCAGACGTGCCACCAGCAGGGCGTGCCCCTTGAGTATCGCGCGCCAGGCGTGCTCCCGATCGGCGTCCAGGAAAAGATCTTCTGCCACACGGGAATGCTACTCAGCCAGATAGTTGCTACTACAATCATCCTCGCGTCAACGAAATGTTTGCGCGCGAGGGGACCCTGCGGCAACGGCCGGGGTGCTCGTCGGGTCACCGGTACACGCCTGTCGGCCGGACTGTCGCGCATCTCGCCGGGGTCGTGTCCGCGCCCCGTCCCCTTCCGATCCGACCAAGGACTGCCATGTCTTTCGCTCTTGACTCCACCGCTCTGGATCTCCTGTTCCGTGACGCCCACACCGTGCACGCCTTCACCGACGAGCCGGTGACCGACGAGCAGGTGCAGGCCGTCTACGACCTGATCAAGATCGCGCCGACCGCCTTCAACCAGTCCCCGCTGCGCCTCACGGTCGTGCGCTCGCCAGAGGCGCGTCAGCGTCTGGTGCAGCACATGGCCGAGGGCAACCAGGCCAAGACCGCCGCCGCTCCGTTGGCCGTGATCCTGTCCGCGGACGCCGAGTTCCACGAGGAGCTGCCGCGGCTGTTCCCCGCCTTCCCGGCGGCCAAGGACGCGTTCTTCGGCGAGCGTTCGGTGCGTGAGCAGTCGGCCGGGCTGAACGCCGCGGCGCAGGCCGCCTACTTCATCATCGGTGTCCGCGCCCTGGTCCTGGCCGCCGGTCCGATGAACGGCATCG
>Ga0307513_10007299_pt1 | contig 14352 bp, 13 predicted proteins | sample 15_EM_MG_FD_202174 | JGI IMG/M metagenome (GOLD analysis project Ga0307513, IMG submission 202174) | Populus trichocarpa ectomycorrhiza microbial communities from riparian zone in the Pacific Northwest, United States - 15_EM | ecosystem: Host-associated > Plants > Roots > Unclassified | place... | reverse complement strand
AGCTCGACTACGAGCCAGTGGTGTCGCATCGAGCAGGCTCGTTTACGCCTTCTCTTTGCCCATCATCGGTGATCCTGAAGCGCCGTCGCTCTCCATCCATCAACGGCTTTCAGGCCAACGATCCCAGATTTATCTCTATCAAGCCCATAGCTGCCTCGAACCGGTTACTCAGTCACCAACCAAGGAGCTGAGTAAACGGTCGATTTTCTCAGCCAACTTGGGGCAAGAATGCTGGAGGACATGATCGGTGAACCTTGTGGGCATCCCGCAGGCAAACCTCCAATACGACAGTGCGTTGTACTGGCTGTTTGACACTCGCTTCTACCTCTCCATCGATTGGGGAGTCGCTGTCACTCCTGGCTGGTCGTCGATGCGGGGAGGGTCCAGCTAGGTACAAGTTGAACGTCAACTACGACTTCTTGGGAATCCACATACCAGGCTGAACGTCGCCCGGAAGATGTACGGCTTTCAACCATCGGCGAAAATCCGAAGGCGAAGGAATGAGGATCGCTGAATCACATTAATGGGCTGCGGAGCGTTTGTAAATAATATAACGTGTATTAACTTCATCCCTGAACTTCTCAATATGACCTGGTGGTGGATCATTAGCGACGAGGTGCGCCTGCCTTGACCTCTTCACATCCCAGTCGGAATGCTGCTTTTCTCCGGCAACTAAGGTTATATTGGTGAGCTCGACACTGCATTTTACCGTCTTATCTATTGATTCCTCCGGATGCTGCGAAGGGTTCGAACAATCGTGACCCGACAACTCTGTGAGTTGCTCTGAGATCGGACAGCACGCAAGGTTGATGTTCTTCCAGAGTCCCTTGGGAATGAAAAGTCGATATGGGGATATTATAACGAAATGCCCGCGTTGGACAACACCAGCTAGGAGGTCGAGTGGCGAGATTTGGCGGATAATGTACTCGATTTTGTATGTATGGACACACTCTACGGTCCATATTTGCTGACATGGTCCCAGGGTGGTCCATTTGTGGCCGTCCTTTCCGCCTTCCTTGTCTTCTTGATTCCCCAGCTCCAGACCAACAGCGGGGACGTCGCAATGGATGTGCTCATTCACATTTCACAACAGCTCAGCAACTCTACCACCGCCTTTCAACCATGCTCCCCACCGCACCCCCAACCCCGTCAGTCGAAAGCGCGTTACCCACCAGCCCCGTCGCTCCAAAAAGACCGCATTCAGACTTCACTTCAGCTCGGATAGCGTCATCGAGACTGATCGCCCCGCAACCTCCCGACTGGCTTCCCGATCCAGTGTTTGTGCCCTTCGCCAGGCTGCGATCCACCGAGGCAGTGACTAATGTTTTCCCGATCAGGCTCCTCTTGTCGAGATCACCTCAATGACTCTCGGGACATGGGTAGCAACCCTCACTCAAATCCTCGTCGAGGATGAAAGATGAGCCGGCATAACTATCTCCTCGCCTCTGACTGGCTGCTCTGGCTCAACCAGAACCACTCGCTCGTCGACAGTGACCAACCAGTCTCGGCAACCCCCTGCCTCTCATCGACCAACTCTCAACTGAGGCTGGCAAGATCGCTGATAACGACACTACGAGTCACGTTTCTCCACCTATCGTCTCCCTTCAGTTCGATCTCCTTACGGAGGAGCAAGAATAGCCCTCGAGCAGTTCTGGAAGCGACAGCGACTCAACGGCATCTGATAGCGTCCTTTACTCATGTCTCAACGCCCCGCAAGCCCCTCTCTGAAGCGCTCTCCGACGGTTTTCTCCCTGCACATTCCGTCGCCGCCGATTTCGAAGTACCCGGCTCCCACTTCGATTGTGCACATCGTGGACTGCGATGGTGACAATTGCTCCGTGGCGGTCGATATCGATAGTGTCCCACCCTCGCAGTACCGCGTGCCCTCTCCTGCGGCCCCCGTCAAGGGTCCTTCCCCGGTGGGAGTCGAGTTTGGTTCTGTCAAATCGGACCGAGTAAACCTCTTTTTGCCGTCCCCTTGCCCTTCATTGATGACTCTCAGGTCGTAGCCGCTGTTCCTCTCCGCGCTCCCAAGCCGATGAACATGCTCCCCGGTTGGTGGTGCTGAGCAAGTACCCCAGCTAACTGCCTTTCTGGCTCGCGTTCCTCACGATCCCGTCGACCCGAATACCTCGCTGTTAGAAGGCTGAACTTTGGCATGAATACAGTCTTCCTCGTCGATCAAGAAATAAATTTGCGCTTTCGATGCGCCTGACCTTCTGTCCCCGGGTCGTCCAATGTTGATGTCATATCCAAAAATCCAAAACGCATGCTCGGCCACACCGGCTGCAAACAGAATGCGATTTGTATCATTTAATCCCTCGTTGTCCGCTTCCATCCATCTTGCCTATACAGTAGCTTCCGTCTTCTGCTTTACCACGGTGACATAGTCGTATCTCTCTCACACCGTCCATTGATGACCAATCGGCGCTGCCCTTCTTCGCAGGGGCCCTTTGATAACATGGACGCTCATGACGGACGCTACGTTACTTCTTGATTGTGTTTATACGCCCTACGCTTAGATCTGCACGACCTCTGACCCCACCGTTCTCTCTATATTCGTACCTCATTTCTCTGGTACTTCCACAGCTTGTATGATTGCTAGGGATCGCGAACCACAATGATTCTTTATTGGGATTAGCTGAGCAGCCTGTGAGATGATCGAGATGCTTGTTGAATGCCCACCACGATTTCTTGCAGGTCCACATACGAAGCTGAAAGTCACCCGGCGTTCGTCTCGTCGATCTCTTGGCCCACCACATTCACCGCATTCATAATGTGGGTTCTCTCCCACCGAGGACACATTGGTGGGCCCTTGACTGAGAATCATAACAGTCGTCATCCGGGCTCTCGGTAAAAATGCTCTGCGACTTTGGCTCATATGCGAGATTGATGCTTTCCATAGTCTCTTGGGAATAATTGAAAATTGATATGGAAGGGCCGCAATGGGATTGCTGCAGTGCATGACGACATCCGCGACGTCGAGTGGCGAAATTTAGCAAGTACGATTCTTGTTTTCGCACGTTTGGATGTCCTGTGCAATACAAGGCTTCTGATGTATCTCCAGGATGGTCAAGTTGCTGTCTTCCTTTTCGCCTTTTTGTCTTCCCGATTCCCAACCTCCAGATAAACAGCACCGGCGTCGCAATAGATATACGCATCCATATTTCTGAACAACGCAGCAACTCAATCACCCCTACATATGTCCCCTCCCGAGTTCACATTCTCCCCAAGCACGGTAGCGGCCAATGTCTGCTTGGATTTGGATACCGAATTTGAATGAGCCGTTATGAATGCTAGTGCCAGAGTGGAGATCGTGAACAGGTGACAGAGAAAAACCCAGTCGGAGTGTCGTGTGAGTTTACCCAAGGTCTAGTTCTGGTGCTTGACCGCTTGATCACCGTTCTCGCGTTCGCAGAGCCAGAGACGTGCGCTCACTTCGTCACGTTCCTCAACGAGCACACAACCCTCCTCCTAAGTGACGCCCGTCCACGAGAGTGAGACAGATTATGGCTAATTGGCGGGTGGATTTGCCGAGGTTGACGGCGCTGTGGGTTTGTGAGTTGACTGTGGACGTAGGGCTCAGGCATAATTGACACTAACATAGAGGATTCAAGAGGAGTGTGGCCTTAGGGCCGGAGACATGGCATTGATGGCTGGGGGTGACAGGCGAAACGTTGATCGAGGCGAACTACACAAACCATACTGTATTTCTATAGGTACATACTTCAGATCATCCTTTGTTATCAGAGAAGGATTCATTGTACAGCGAGGTAAGCGGCCACTTGTTCACATGTTGTTGAATAGCCAACACAAATATTGTTTCCTGTGAGCGAGAGTGGCAAGGGTCAAGAGTGAGTGTGACATCTGTTTAATACACTGCTTTCTAGCCATTTGTCAATTTGGGATTTTATTGCTGTTGTGCCTGTCACTTTTCTCAGAAATGTACTCCTACCCAACTGTTGTGATGGGCATAGTTCGGAATGCTTGAATCCGACGGGTATCCCGTTTCCGTCGTTCATCTACATTCAGCAGTTCATTGTAGGCAATGACCTTGTATAAGACTGTCAAGAGATAAACATGGGGTCAGATGTGGTGCCGTTGAAAGTTGAGTCACTATAGCCATAGCAAATGGCCAGTTCCTAAATATCGGAGATGGAGCTCCATGGCAGAAGTGTCGAAATGGTTGGATGTAGGCCTTGCTTCATAGCTGCATTCGAACGAGCCGACTCCACCATCAGCCTCACAAGGCTCACCCTTTTGGGGCCTTAAGTGTTGCAGTGACCGCCTTCGCGCCTTCCTTGATTGTGGACGCTTCTTCATATTCACTCCTCTTCTGACGGCAACCACCCCTAACACCAGAGGATACCTGCGACAAGGGGTCTGTAATTGTCATTCTTGTCATTCCTGGATTGCGACATTTTCCAATGCAGTCGACAAGAACCCACTCTTACACCCTCAGGCAGCTCCGCACCTCTCGGCAGGCCAGCAGCTCGACGACGTCCTCACCGGATTCACCGTTCACGGGCAACGATAGTAGCTCTGGACGTGCTCTTCTCCCTTGACCTCGCGCTTGCTTTGATCGATGCGTGCTTGTCAAGTCGTGGCACTTGGAGCTTGACCACAATTGGAGCAAGTAACACACCAATTGCGCTTCTTTGCGTACAAGTGCGAGGCGGGGATTGCAAGAAAGAGCATGGAAGCTACTCCATGATTTCACTTGAGCCGCTCGCCTATTTAGGACAGTTAATATGGTCATACTATCACAACCACTGATAATTAATCTTGTTTGTCAGACCAATGCACCACATGCGTATTCTGTGAAGGATGCTAATCTGAAATATATACAAGAGAGCCAATCTCACTGAAGATCATTCACCCATACATTGACCTGCCATTGGGAGCTCTGCAAAGATCCAAAGAGCCTCTTCCGCAAACTGCTGCTCCCTGATGGCCAGAATGCGTTTGATTTGAGTTTGAGCATCCTGATTCTTAAGTGCGCCTGGGAGATTGGCCAACCAATCTTCAAGTGAAGCGAGGCTGGCCCAGGTCAAACTGGATTTGATGAGCTCTAGCATGGTTGTAAGGAAAGGGAGAAATGCTGACAGCTGCTCAAATGGTACAATTGTAGCGTCTAAGATCAGACACTGGTAGGCAGGGAGCCCATGCATGTCACCAGAACGCACAATGGAGAACAGGAATGCTGAAGCGAAGTCATGGCACCAGGAAGGTGTAAGCATTGTCCATTTTGGTTCGAGATGTGATATCAGGAGCGACCATGAGCTATCCCTCTCCCATGCGTGACCCTTACAAAGCACATGAATAAAGTGCTCAACCCACTCATATCCCATCGTTTCTGGGATGAACACCCTGGTGCTGTCATCACCTGCAATCTGGCTATTAGGAACCAGGTTAAGGCACCATCGAAATGCATGTGTACAGACTCCATGGTCTTGGGACCTCAGAAACACTTTGAGCAGCTCTGGATCTAGTGTAGGCCCCTGGGTCCCCCCATGCCCTGCCTTTTCCAAAGAATCATAGAGACCAAGCCGAGCCTTTGCAATGTGCACTTTCTCAGGCGTATCAGACCATATTACCTCCTTCACCTCCTCCGGGAGTATGTAGCGCTGCGGGGAAAGAAGTGTATCCAGATGGAGGAGAACCCAAGAATTAACCCTCCTTAGGATCTTTCTTGATTGATCACCAGGGGCAATTCCTATCAACCCAAACGATTCCCTTTTGAGCCAATATGATGAAGGGGGTGTAGTTTTATGGACATACTTCACTGCCATCTCCAGTACATGCAGGCCAGAGAGCTGCAACGTAGACTGCTCAACAATGGTATTCCAAATGACATCATGAACAGTGGCTTGAGGGTAACGATCCTGGTCAAGGGGTTCCTGGGAGAAAGCCATGTATTGGTAGACTGCAAGATTGCCCTGATCATAGGAACCGGGCCAGCACATTTCATGATTTTTGATGCTTGTGTAACTGAGAAGGTCTGCAAAGGCAGCGCGTGCATGAGCTTGTTTGGTGCTATCAATGTAGAGTGCGGCAATCAGGGAAAGTTGAAAGTCATTATGCAAACTCTCGATCCAAATATGCTCTGCAAACTGACCCCATTGGAGAAGGTCCTTAACAAATTGAATGCAATTCTCACTCCATAGGTCCAGTGCATCAACATTGTCAACTTGACAGAAGGTCATGGGCACAGGTTCAAGGGTGGAAACATTCCCTGGCAAGATACAGAGGCTACCAATGGGATGAATACCTTGTTGAGGTGCTGGTATCATGGCGTGCATCGCATGAATGACTGCAGCCGTGAGTGGAACTTGGGACCTTCTACTCTGTTCTGTGCTTGAAACATATGTGAGCACAGCTCCAAAAAATTCAACATAGAATATAACCCGGCCGGTCCTGTGGAAAGTATTCACCATCCAGAGGAGCTCAGCATCAGCATCATCACTTGGCTCCAGAAACGCAATGGTCCGCCACATGTCATGTCCAGGTGAATCACCAAGCCAGAAAGGTATATAGGAAGAGAAGAGAAGATTGAGGGGCATTCGTGGTCTTTGATCATCAGTTTCCCTACTTCTTAAATAGTGTTGTAATGTAAGACACAACTGCCGATCAGCAGTTTCGGGGTTGTAACAAATCATCATGGTGCGGGCAAGAGTCCAGGCAGCAGAAACAGAGAAAGTAGATTGATCTCTAAGCAACCCCAATGTGGTATGAAGCAATTCTCTCCACTTGTCCACGTTGAGTGGGCGTAGTGTGGGATCTTTCACTGGTTGATCAAGCAGCTCCAGGAAGATCGGAATATTCTCCGCAGCCACAGCAGTTGTTGTAACCAGCCGTTCGAGGACATCGACGTGCATCTGAGGATCAATATCAGAGCGAGAGCGAGGTGGGGCGTGGGTCTTTTCAACGCCGTCAGTGTTATGGGGTTGTGGGGGTTCAGACACATCGCTGTTCCAAGGTGACGGCTGCATGGTTTCATAGGAAGGATTTGCATCTGCTTGCTGTTCTTGAGGGGACAGCGGAGGGTAGTTGTAAAATAGGGTGATGGCAGAAGCGAGCCGACGGGAGTTGCGAGTAATGGCAAGACGCCAGGTTTGCAGAATCGCTAGACCACGCGCGAGAAGGCGAGACACAGGGGAGGAGAATGGCGCATAACTTTTGACAATCGACACATATGTAGTGAACCCATAGAAGCCGAATCCAGATACAAAAGCGAATGTGGACAAGATGGCAGATGGAAGATGGAGAGGAAAGATAAGAACAAGCAGGCCAATACAAAAAAGTAGGAGTGACCCCTGAATCAGGACCGGGAGGAGAGCGACAAGCTCAGGCAGCTTCCAGCGGACGAGCTCTTGTAGACGCCGTTCGCGTTCCTGTGCACGGAGATGCGCCACAGTGAACGTTCTCCACCCACGGTCAAATTCCTGCAGCCAGCCCTTGACAAGCATCGCGAGGAATGCATCGAGCAAAACGAATGCGAGGCTGAGGAAGAAGAGCACGTTCACTGCGGCTGCGTTGAAGGAGACTTGAGAGGTGGTGGGCTCAAATGCAAGGGTGGTCGAGTTGCTGAGCTGTTTCGAAATGTGAATTAGTACGTCCATTGCGACGTCGCCGTTGTTAGGCTGGAGCTGGGGAATCAAGAAGACAAGAAAGGCGGAAAGGAAGGCCGCAAATAGACCATCCTGGGACCATGTCAGTAGATATGTACCGTAGAGTGTGTCCGTACATACAAAGACGAGTACGGTATCTGCCAAATCTCGCCATTCGATTTCCCGGCTGGTGTCGTCCAAGGCGGCCATTTCGTTATAATATTCCCATATCGACTTTTCATTCCCAAGGGACTCTAGAAGAACATCAATATTTCGTATTATTCGGCCTCACAGAACAGCTCACCGAGCAGTCGGGTCACGATTGTGCGAACCCTGTCCTCGTCTTCGCGACACCAGATGGAATGAGTAGACAATACGGTAAAATGCTGCACTGAACTCACCAATATGACCTCGGTTGGTGGAGAAAAGCGGCATTCCGGCTGGACGTAGTTGTGGTGAAGGTGGTACAGGAGTGGACCAGGGCGCCAAACACTCTAAACCACCAGAACATCTACTGGCCTTCACTGTACCCTCTGTAAGGTGTTTCTGTCATCGTGTCACGTTGCCTCCTTCGCTTCATTTGGGTCCTGCGAGTAAGTCACGGCCTTCTGATTCTCGACCATGATGTCATTGGAAGGAGATCGTTGATACACGGTATATTATGTACAAACATGTCGAAGCCCATTAATATAATCCAGAGATCCTCTCTCGAAAGTCGACAGGTCATCTTCGAATTCGAATTTTCGAAGTCAGGGGGTTTCAGACTGAAGGTCCTCGTATGGCAGATCCGCAAGAAATCGTGGTTGGCATTCAACAAGCACCAGATGAGTTCCTTTTATCTCACAGGCTGCTCAGCTAATCCCAATAAGGAATCGTTGTGCTTCGCTACTCCTAGTAATCACATAAGCCGTGTAACTACAATCACAGAGATCCAGAAAAATGAGGTACGAATATAGAGAGGACAACGGGGGTCAAGGGTCGTGCAGGTCTGAGCGTAGGAGCATCTAAATACGATCAAGAAGTAAGGTAGCGTCCGTCATGAGCGTCCATGTTATCAAAGGACCCCTGCGAAGAAGGGCCGCGCCGATTGGGTATAGGATGGCCATCAATGGACACGACGTGAGAGAGAGATCCGACTATGTCACCGTGGTAAGGCGGAAGATAGAAGAAGCTGTACAACAGGTAATATGGATGGAAGCGGACAACGGGGGATTAAAGGATACAAACCGCATTCTGCTTGCAGCCTGTGAGGCCGAGCATGTGTTTGGGGTTTTTGGATTTAACATCGACATTGGACGACCCGAGGGACCGAAGGTCAGGCGCACCGAAAGCGCAATTTTTTTTCTCGATCGACGAGAAAGACCGTGTTCACGCCAAGGTCCAGTCTTCTAACAGCGAGGTCTTCGAATCGACGGGATCGTGGGAAGACACGAGCCAGAAAAGCAGCCAGCTGGGGTACTTGCTTAGCACCACCAACCGGGGAGCATATTTAAAGGCTTAGGAGCGCGGAAAGGAACAGCAGCTACGACGCGTTGGGAATCATCAATGAAGGTGGTGTAAAGAAGCTTGCTCGGTGCACCACCACTTCCCGTACTCGACTTGAAAGAACCAAACTCGACTCCCACCAGGGAAGGAGCCCACAGGAGAGGGCACGCGGCACTGCGACGGTGGGACACTATCGATATCGACCGCAACGGACCAATTGTCATCCCCGTAGCCCACGATGGACGCAGCCGAAGAGGAAGACGGGCAAATCGGTGGAGACGGAATGTGCAGGGAGAGAACCGTCGCAGTGTGCTTCGGACAGGGGCTCTGGGCAAGCCTGACGTGATGGGTTTGTGGGGTGTTGAGACGTGAGTAAAGGATGCTATCTGGTGCAGTTGAGTTGTTGTCGCTTCTATCGCTGCTCGAGGGGTATTCTTGCTCCTCTGCAGGGAGATCGCCTTGAAGGGAGACGATAGGTGAAGAAGTGTGACTCGCAGTGTCGTTGTCGACGATGTTGCTGGCCTCAGTTGAGAGCTGGTTGATGAGAGGCAAGACGTTGCCGAGACTAGTTGGGTCGCTGTAGACAAGCGAGTGGTTCTGGTTGAGCCAGAGCAGCCAGCCACAGGCGAGGAGATGGCTGCCTTCGCCAATGATTTTGGTGCATGCATCGCGGGCAGGCCTGAGCAGGTAGAGGAACTCGATGCGAGCCTTCGGTGTCCTACTCGGAGGTTCTGGTCAATATTTAAGTTCCTCAAAAGGATTGTAGCGCTTCGAGTACTGGTACCCACTGCAAGCTGAGCCGAGGTAAGGAAGCGGGACTCCGGTTGAGAATGATTTGTCCAGAGATCGACAATGTGACTACCGGAAGCTTGATAAGAAGCTTGAATGGCTTGGAGGACCTCCGGGATTTCAGACGCATTGATCCAGAGGTAGCTGAACAGTAGGCCGGCCAACAAAACCACCTTTTCTTTTCGGTGTCGGAACCCTGAAGTAAGACGAGGCTATTGAGAATGCCAGTGAGGAGATCATGGAATCCCGAGTCGTTGACACAGCTGTGACAATCGGACCTGGCAGTTAGCGAGCTCAGGCAACTCCACCTCACCTTTCATCCTCGACGAGGATATGAGCGAGGGTTGCTACCTATGTCGCGAGAGTCAAGAAGGTGATCTCTACAAGAGCAGCCTGACCAGGAAAACATCAATCACTGCCTCGGTGCGTCGCAGCCTGTCAAAGGGTACCAACGCTGGATCGGGAAGCCGGTCGAGGGGTTGCGGGGCGGTCAGTCTGGGTGACGCTGTCCACGCTGAATTGAAGTCTGAGTGCGGTATTTTCAAGCGACGGGGCTGGTGAGTAACGGGCCCTCGGCCGATCGACGCGGCAGTGGAGGGCTAGTCGAAAGGCGAAATTAAAGGAGAAAGCAGGAGACATTAGACATATATGAATTGAGCTTTGATACTTGAATAGTGTCGACGATGGTCTCGTTGTGTAAGGGAGTGCGGGTTGTGCAACAGCAGTACTGCAGAGTAGGCTGGGTTGAGAAGAGATGGGACTCAAGATGTGAGTGATGGGAAAGGCAAGAACAGGGCGGGATGGTGGAGATACCCTTTATGTTCCAGTTTGTGGTTCTTCGTCAGTTGCGCTGCGAGGCGGGTGGTGAGAATCGAGAGTGAGTAGGTCCACTTTGCGTGAGGTTGGTGTACTCGTCTCCATAGAGCTCTTCGTAGCTCCTTGGGGCAACTCGCTGCTAATTTTCTCACTCGCTAGCCTTGTAGGAGTTCAGCCAGTTCAACAGTATTGTGCTGTTTCACACGTTTGGCACGCTGCTTTCTCATTTCTATCGATTGGGACGGCCGATGTGGTAGAGGTCAAATCGCATGTTGAACCTCGACCACATATTCTCGGAAATGTACATGCGGGCTGACCGTCACCCTTGCGCTCCACAACTTCAAGGTATCGACAGGCATCCAATGATAACTCATAACAACGTTCGCTGCTGCGAACGCACCGAAAAAAAGAGTGTACCGACGGCTCTGATTGGGGCAGCGTGGCTTTTGTACACAATATATTGCATATGTTATTGCGTATGTCGTTCGTCTCTAGTCTTTGCACTCCCAGGAGTTCTAGGCCTGTGAGTGCTGAAGATCGCAATGAAGTGGATTCCAGGCCCCCAGAGTGACAGAAAGGTCTTTCAATAAGGGATAATACATGTTATGGAAGGCTGGGAGTGTTAGCACTCGCCGTTTGTCTCACCGATCTCTTGATCGCCACCCATTCCGGTTCTCCCCACCAACCGAGGACACATTGGTACCTCCGACGTAGCTCTCGTCGGACATTGATCATGCTAAGACGAGGAGAGAGTCAGAACAACCGTCATCCGGTTCTCGGTAAGGTGCTCTGCGACTTTGGTGTATACGCGAGATTAATGCTTTCCAGAGTCTCCTGCGAATGATTTAAAATCAATATGGGAGCACTGCAATGAGATGGCTGCAGTGAGTGGCGAAATTTAGCAGATACGATATTCGTTTTCGTACGTTTGAATACCTCTACAATACACAGCTTCTGATATGGCTCCAGGGTGGTCAACCTGCTGCCTTCCTTTCCACCTCCCTTGACTTCACGACTCTCAACCTCCTACCAAACAGCACCGACGTCGCAATGGACGTGCTCATCCACATTTCTCAACAATGCAGCAACTCGGTCACCCTGCATATGTCCCTCCCGAGTTCACACTCCCCCCGAGCACGGCGGTGGCCAGTGTCTGCTTGGATTTCGATACCGAGTTTGAATGAGCCATTATGAATGCTTGAGCCAGAGAGGAGGCCGTGAACGGGTGATAGCAAGAAACCCAGTCAGAGTCCCATGTGAGCTTACGCAAGTTCTAGTTCTGGGTGCTCGACCGCTTGGTCATCGTTCTCGCGTTCGCGGGGCCAGAGACGTGCGCTCACTTCGCCACCCTTCCTCAACAAGCACACACACCTGCTGCTATGTGACGCTCGTCCACGAGAGAGACGGATTATGGCTAATTAGCGGGAGTGTTCGGGTTTGCCGCCGACTAACGGGAGGGCCCGCCGCCGACTATTGGGAGATAGTCAAGCGACGTTGACGTCGATCGCTTAGGTCGTCGTTGCACCCGATAATGGCAAAGCATATTCCTTACCAAGCACAAACGGCAACCTCTCACCGCGTATTACTGTACTGACACACCCGAACAACGGAGCCTGATCGATAAAAGGAGCAAGCGAGGCTTGCTAAGTACTTGGAAAAAAAATTTGGTCTCACTGGCATATGCTGCGCCTTCCTATGTTCCAATAAATGGTATATAACCAGTCGTATGAAAGGGAACTTCGCTTCAGGGGTTCAACTGTGAAGACTGCTGAGCTCTTAGTACATAGTTATATTCGCTCATTCATAACCACAGGATATAGCGTTCTCTGTGGCATTCCGCAATTCCTTGGTGAATTTCCCACTCTGGGCGCAGTCTGTTGAACTGCGACCACGTCAGCACTTTCGCTGCATTGCCATCTTGGATCTTGTTGTCTCATCAATATTGTTACAAAGGTCCTATTCCGCAACAACTTTGCTCTGTCTTTTTCTTTTTTTTTGGCAGGGGGAAAGGAGGGAAATGCATCATGCACCATAGCGCCGTGCACCGTGTGTGGGACTCCATGACGGCTTGCCTTTGGGACATTTACCCGTTGGACAGACTTTGCTCTGTCTTGGGACATCACCAACTCGTTCAAGGTATGTTCTTGCATAAACTGACACTCTCTCTTACACGTAACCAGAGTTTCCAATCCTCGACAAAGATACTGGAGCCTGCTGCAAACCCGTCTCTTTTGCAGTCCAGTCTCGCAATAATCACTAGAGTATATCATTCCATTCCATTCACCCGGCTACGGCCGATCAACTCGACTCAGGATGTTATTGACTCCAACACAAGGGAGGTAGTGAACGAGTAAGGGCTTCCCAGTTCGACTTCAACCTCATTTGTGACAGAGAGCCAACTAGATTCTCTTTAAAGTTTCAGCGAATTGTTCAAGATGAAGCTGGGGACGATTTCATTTCAAAACTTCACCGTGGCAAACTTGCCATCATTCCGTGGCTGGTGATCAAGTCTACCCGTTTCTACGAATTATTTGGCTCCCTGAAAACTTGTCTCGACAAGCAGCCTGTGACGCACACGAGTGTGGGAGAGTACCTGACAGTCCTCAAGATGCTGATAGCAAAGCTAAAGGTATTTTCGCTACCCACCTCCATTCTACACATGGTAACGATTGACAGGCATGCGACTGGGGTGCATGGGATCGTAGCTTTTCAACCTCTCACTTTCCAAATCCTCATTATTGCCTTATATTACAGAGAATCTTGCTGTTCAACATGTGCAACTCATGTCCCCATACATTAAGGTTGTGCTTGCCTATTGGAACCTTGATCCTCAATCGAATACAGAGCCTCTCAAGGTGAAGACACACTGAAATGTAAAAACATTTTAACGGACTATACCTACCAGTGACGAAAAATGCGCTCTAAGTATGAAGGGATGAGAACTCCTGTCCTATTACCATCTACAAGGACACTGGTTAAGTACTAAACAGTATATCAAATATATGTGAAATAAGGATGGAAATCAGTGCTGACACAGGGCCTTGGTTTGCAAACTTGCATATGACCGGTGTTTGGTAGTCAGCGTAACCCCATTTCCAATCATATAGCTCAGGGATGTCCATATGTAGTGACTCAAACAACCATATTCCGACAAGCAGAACTTGCATATCAATGGAGTGATTCCTGGGCCGCCCTCAAACATCAATTTTTTTTATCTTGCTGATGCTAATCCTCAAATGCTGCCTGAAGAATGTCTTGCCGCATTGTCAGCATCTTGGGAAGGACAGCGTAACCGCTTTAATATGTCTGAGGACAACTTCCTGGCTGCCTTAACCAATATCTTCAAACCCTTGTGGATGCAAGGATCCATCAGGTCTGGACTTGGCTTGAGCAAAATACTGAAAGATATAGAGAGAATTCTGAGGTCCAATCACTCTATCAGCAATTCGAGGGGCTGACCAAAGAACTGAAAGGCAGATTGGCCCTTGACAGGGTGCAATGCACAGCATGTAGCCTCCTTTGCATCAATGGGGGGCAACACAACGGTCCTCATAACTGCAATACATCTCACAATAATGCAATTGGCCCTGTGAGTTCATCAATCAATATGAACAAAGTGTGTCAGTTCCCATTTGTGAGATGCCATACACAG
>Ga0307513_10007298_pt1 | contig 14352 bp, 13 predicted proteins | sample 15_EM_MG_FD_202174 | JGI IMG/M metagenome (GOLD analysis project Ga0307513, IMG submission 202174) | Populus trichocarpa ectomycorrhiza microbial communities from riparian zone in the Pacific Northwest, United States - 15_EM | ecosystem: Host-associated > Plants > Roots > Unclassified | place... | reverse complement strand
GTCGGAAGTTCAAACATTTGCACCGCGCGCCAGCGAAGGCCCGGAGGCGTATCGCCCAGATCGCCACCGATAGACCGGGCATCTTCGTGCACTGGAGACACGGAGCACTGCCCAGTGGTTCGGTAACGGGAGCCGTGTGACGCGAGAGTGTCACGCACGGTTCTACGAGCGGCGGCGGGTGAGATTCCCGCCGCCGACTCACCATGATCAGATCCATTCGACCGAGTGGTCGATCGACATGTCCAGCGGCATACCGAAGTTCATCCCACCACCGTGGCTGTCCGAGTTGTGGGCACGGACATGACCGGGGCAGGTCCCTGCCATCAGGGGAGGCTCGCCGCCCGTTGTTCAAGCTCCACCAGAGCGAGGGTCGGGGTTCGGGGCGGAGCCCCGACACACCCGTAGCGTGCCCTCCATGGACGTGCCGCTGGCGCAAGCTCTGGCCTGGCGCCGTGAGCGCCACTTCCTCGGCCCGGGGGCGCGGTCGGCCGCCGATGTGGTCCGCAGGCTGGTTGCCGTTCCCGCGTGGTCGGGCGATCCCGAACTGGCCGTGCGGCGGCGGTTGGCCCGACCTTCGCCCGGGGCGCTCGCGGCCGCGGTGACCAGTGGCGATCTGATCAGGACCTACGCCTTCGGCGGCGCCACCCATCTGTTCGCCGCGGAGGACGCCGGTGTCTACATGGCGGTGCGGTGCGCGAATCGTCAGTGGGAGCTGCGGAGCTGGCAGGAGCACTACGACCTGACGCCGGACGACTGGCCGGCGCTGCGCGAGGTGGTGCGCGCCGTCGTCGCGCAGGGTCCCGTCCGCCACTCCGAGTTGGCCGAGCAGGTCGCGCGGACGCCGCGGTTCCGGCATCTGCGGGCCGCGCTCGTCGACAACAGCCACACACTCCTGAAGCCGCTGGCCTGGCAGGGCGACGTGTGCTTCGGCCCGGTCGAGGACGGGCAGCCCACCTTCCGGTCGCCGTCGGCCAGCCCGGGCTGGACCGGCCTGCCCGAGCTCGACGATGCGGGAGGGCGAGCGGTGCTGGCCTACCTGGCCGCGTACGGGCCGGCGACGCGGGACAACCTGCATTACTGGCTGGTCGGCGGGCTCAGCGCAGGTCGCCGGCGGGTGGACGGTTGGATCGGCGACCTCCTCGCCGATCGGGTCGTCGAGATCCAGGTCGACGGCAGCCCGATGCTGCACCTGCGCGAGTACCTGGACGCGCTGGCCGCGGCCGAGCCCGCGCCGGAGGAGGTGATCCTGCTGCCGGGGTACGACCGCTGGGTGCTCGGACCGGGCACCGCCGATCCCCGCATCGTCCCTCCCGCGCGTCGCCCGGCCGTCACGCGAGGTGCGAACGTGGCGCTGCGGGCCGGGCAGGTCGCGGCCACCTGGAAGATCGAGGGGGCGGCGCTGGTCGTCTCCTGGTTCGCCGAGGCGGGCAGCCCGCCCCAGCGGGAGATCGAAGCCGAGGTCGCACGGCTCGCCGGGCTGCTGGACCGTGACCTCACGACGACGATCAGGTCGGCGGAGTGAAGCGTCCGTCCATCGCGGTCCAGCCGCCGTCGACCATCAACGTGGAGCCCGTGACGAAGCTGGCCGCGTCCGAGGCCAGGTAGACGACGGCGCCGGCAAGCTCGGACGGCTGCGCCCAGCGGCCCAGCGCACCCTTGCGGGCATAGGCGTCGTACCACTCGGGGACGGCCTTGATCTGGCTGGTCAGCGGTGTCTCGACGACTCCGGGGGCGATGGCGTTGACGCGCACGCCCACCTCGCCGAACTCGGCCGCGGCGGTCTTGACCAGCTGCAGCACCGCAGCCTTGGTGGCGGCGTAGACGGCCTGGCCGGGCTCGACGACGAACCCGCGGATCGAGGAGAACACGATGATGCTGCCCGTGCCCCGCTCCACCATGCCGCGGCCGAAGGCCTGGAACACCGTGAACGTGGCGGTCAGGTTCAGCCCGACGACGCGGTCGAACTCCGCGGGCGTGTAGTCGAGGATCCGCTTGCGCACGTTCATCGCGGCAGTCAGGACGAGCACGTCGATCGCACCGATCTCGGTCGCGGCGCGCGCCACGGCGTCGGCGTCGGTGACGTCGAGGGTGACCGCTTCGCCGTCGACGGTGGCCGCGGCGTCCTTCGCGACCTGCTCGTCCTTGTCGGCGCAGATCACGTGCGCGCCGTGCGCGGCCAGGGCGAGCGCGACCTCGCCGCCGATGCCGCCGGCGCCGATCAGCAGGGCGCGCTTGCCGTCGAGGCGGAACAGGGTGCTGTAGTCGGTCATTACCTACTCCGGTCGGATGATCGCCATGCGGGTCACGGTCAGCTCCTCGATCGCGAACCGCGGTCCCTCGCGGCCGATCCCGGAGTCCTTCACCCCGCCGTACGGCATGATGTCCGACCGGAAGCCGGGCACCTCGTTGATCACCACGCCGCCCACTTCGAGCTCGTCGATGGCGCGGAACGCAGTGGCGAGCGAGCGGGTGAACACGCTGGCGTGCAGCCCGTAGCGGGAGCGGTTCACGGCCTCCAGCGCGGCCGGCAGGTCCGGTGCCGAGCGGATCGCGACGACCGGCGCGAAGATCTCCTCGCACCACGCGTTCGCGGACTCGGGCACGTCCAGCAGGATCGTCGGCTCGATCGTTCGGTCGACGACGCGCCCGCCGTGCAGCACCTTCGCGCCGGCCTGCTCGGCCTCGGCGATCCAGGCGAGCGTGCGGTCGGTGGCGGCCTGGTTGATCAGCGGGGCGATCCGGGTGGCCGGGTCCCGTGGGTCGCCGACTGTGAGCTCGCCGATGCGCGCGACCAGCTTCCCGACGAACTCGTCGAGCACGGGGGAGCAGACGATCACGCGCTGGACGGCGATGCAGGCCTGGCCGTTGAAGTAGAAGCCACCGCGCAGGACGGCGTCGGCGGCGCGATCCAGGTCGGCATCGGCGTCGACGACGAGCGCGGCGTTCGATCCCAGCTCCAGCAGCGTCTTGCGGGGCGCGGCGTCGCGCGCGATCTGGTGCCCGATGTCCGCGGAGCCGGTGAAGGACACCGCGCCGATCCGCGGATCGGTCACCAGCGTGCGCCCCACCTCCGCATCACCCGTCACGATCTGCACGATCTCCGCCGGTGCCCCGTGCTTCTCGGCGGCGCGGCGGACGATGTCGGCCAGCCACAGCGTCGCCAGGGGAGTGGCCGGCGCGGGCTTGCAGATCACGGGGCAGCCGGCGGCGATCGAGGGCGCGATCTTGTGGCTGGCCAGCAGCAGCGGCGCGTTGAAGCCGGCGACTCCGATGACGAGTCCGATCGGCCGGCGCGTCCAGAACCCGAACAGGCCGGCGCCCGACTCCTGGACGTCCAGCGCCACCGTCTCGCCGTGCAGGTGCGCGACCTCCTCGGCCGCGGCGGACCACGTGAAGAGCGTGCGCGAGTACTCCACCGTGCAGTCGGTGCGGGTCTTGCCCGTCTCCGCGATCAGGAGATCGACGAACGCGTCCTGGTGCGTGGAGAGCTCGCGCTCGACGTCGAGCAGGATCGCGCGCCGGGCGGCGGAGGTGAGCTTCCCGACCGGGCGCACCGCGGCGATCCCGGCGTCCAGCGACGCCCGCGCGTGCGCCACCGAGCCGACCGGCGCCTGAGCCACCACCGATCCGTCGTACGGGAAGACGACGGGTGCGGTCTCGACATCGGCGACCCAGCCAGATCCGATCGGAAGGCCCGTGGGGTGATCAGGGAGCGGCACCATCCCGTCAGTCTGCCTGCCGTTCTCCGTCCGGCAAGTCGGTGGCAGAGTCGGAGGCGTGACCGCCGTGGCGACTGAACTGATCTCCCTCTCCGCGACCGAGCTGCGCGCCGGCTTTGCGGCCGGCGAGTTCCGGCCCGTCGACGTGCTGGAGGCCGTGCTGGCCCGGATAGCCGAGCGGGAATCGCAGCTCAACGCGTTCAGCGAGACGGAGTTCGACCGGGCGCGGCAGCGGGCGCTGGAGAGCGCGGACCGCTGGGCCGCGGGCACTGCCGGGCTGCTCGACGGCGTGCCGCTCACGTTGAAGGAGAACATCGCGACGATCGGCGGCCGGCTCACCGCGGGCACCGCAGCACTGGCGGACGTGGCTCCGCAGACCGTCGACGGGCCGGTCGCGCTGCTCACCGACGGGCAGGGCGCGGTGCGGCTCGGCAAGACCGTCATGCCCGATTACGGGATGCTCTCGGCCGGTGTCTCCAGCCTGCACGGCATCACGCGCAGCCCGTGGAATCCCGGCTGGACGGTCGGTGGATCGAGCAGCGGGTCGGCCGCCGCGGCGTCCGCCCGGTTCGGGCCGCTGCACATCGGTAGCGACATCGGCGGGTCCGTCCGACTCCCCGCCACCTGGACGGGCCTGGCCACGCTCAAGCCCACCTTCGGCATCGTGCCCGTCGATCCGCCGTACATGGGCCGGGTGATCGGGCCGCTCGCCCGCACGGTCGACGACGTCGCGCTCGCGATGCAGGTGCTGGCCGCGCCCGACCCACTGGCGCGCGACCACACGTTCACCGGCCCACGGGACGCGAACTGGGCCGATGTCGCCGGTCGGCCGCTGCCGGATGTCGCCGGGCTGCGCGTCGCTGTGCACACCGACGCCGGCTGTGGGATGCCGACCGATCCCGAGGTTGCGGCGGTCGTCGACGCGGCGGCGCGGGTGTTCGAGCAGGCGGGCGCGCACGTCGAGCGCATCGCACCGTTCGCGACCGAGGAGCTGCTGTACGAGCTCGACCTGTTCCTGCGCGCGCGTTCCTGGATCGACGTGAAGGCGCTGCCCGTCGCCGCCCGGGATCGGGTGCTGCCCTACATCCGCGACTGGGTGCTCGGCGCGGCGGATCTCTCCGGCACGGCGGTCATGCAGGCCTATCACGGGGTGCAAGCGCTGCGCCGCACCACCGTGCTCAGCACCGAGCCGTTCGACGTCGTGCTGTCGCCGGTCGCGCCGGTGGCCGCGTACGGGGCGGAGGACTGCTCGCCCACGAACGATCCGACGCAGCCGATGCCCCACATCGGCTACACCGCGCCGTACAACTTCTCCGAGCAGCCCGCGGCGTCCGTCAACGCGGGATTCACCAGCGACGGGCGCCCGGTCGGCCTGCAGCTGGCCGCCCGCCGGTACGCCGACGTGCGCTTGCTCCAGATCGCCCGGTGGTACGAGCAGGCTCGCCCGGCCGCAGCGAACCCGGTCTGGCCGGCCTGATTCACCGCTGACCTCTTCCCGAACCGCCCTCGAGGTGGCTACTCTTCGCAGCCACACATACGAACTATTTACGAACCTGGTTCGTAAGTTCGGGGGCCGACGTGGGCATCGTGATCGGGGTGGTGACGCACTCCCGCGGCCTCGACACCTTCCGTGCGGCGGCCGCGACGCTCGCCGGCGTCGACATCGAGTGGGTCACCTACGACTACGAGCCGGAGATCCGCCCCGCCGTCGAGCGGCTGCTGGCCGGCCGGCATGTCGACGGGCTGCTGCTCGGCCTGGTGCCCTACACGGCCTGCCGTGATCTGCTCCCGCCGACGCTGCAGGTCACGGTCACCAAGCCGGCCCCACTCGATCTCGCCCTGATGTTCTTCCGCGCCACCGCGCGCGGCTGGCCGGCCACGCCCGTCAGCATCGACACGTTCGACGCCGAGATCGTCGACGAGGTCGTCGGGCGCCTCGAGCTCGATCCCGCGCAGATCGGCAGGCTCCCGTACTCGCCGGAGCACACCGCCGACGACCTCCTGGCTTTCCACCGCGGTTTCGCGGACGCGCATTCCGGCGCGTTCGTGATCACCATGCGGACGGTCGTCGGGCAGGGCATGGACGCGTCGGCGCGGGTGATGCACACCGAGAAGGTCGTCTCCACCGTCCGCGCCGAGCTGCACGAGCTCGCGCTGCGCATCGAGACCGAGCGGGCGAGCGGGCAGCGCTTCGCGGCCGGGGTGTTCTTCGTGTCCCGCCACGACGGCGATGTCGATCTCGACCGCGCCCGGGTGCGATTGATGAACCTGCTGGTCGAGACGCCCGAGTTCGCCGACGCGTGGATCGAAAACCGTGGCCGCCGCGGGGTCGTGGTGTTCGCACACAAGGCGTTGTTCGAGCGGATCACCCAGAACTGGGTGTCCGTGCCCACGCTCAGCCAGGCCGACGCGACCATCGGGCTGCGCGTCGTGGCCGGGTTCGGCGTCGGCGCCTCGGCCCGCAACTGCGTGCTGCTGGCCGAACGGGCCGCCGCCCGCGCCGACCAGGAGAGCGGTCCGTGCGGCTACCTCATCGAGGACAGCGGGCTGATCATCGGCCCGATGGGGCCTGCCCAACCCGCGCTCCAGTTCGCCTATCGCGACCACGCGGAGGAGCTGGAGGAGCTCGCCGGCGAGGTCGCGCTGAGCGCCGCCACTCTCTCCCGGCTCGCTGCGCTCGAACAGAGCGTGCGTGGCCGGCCGATCACCCCGCACGAGCTCGCCGACGCGCTCGGCATCACCGACCCCAGCGGCCGCCGCCTGATCCGCAAGTTGATCGCGGGTGGCCTCGTCAACGCAGAAGGCACCGAACAGGCAACCCGGAAAGGACGCCCGACCCGGCTCTACCACCTCGGCATCCACGCCGCGCTCGCACGGAAGGGATCCGCATGACCCGTCACCAGATCACCCGCCGCACCCTGCTCAGCGCCGCTGCAGCCGTACCGCTCCTGGCGGCGTGCGGTCGCGGCGGTGGCAGCAGCGACGGCACCGTGCGCTTCGAGGGTTGGGACTACGAGTCGCAGCTGGTGCAGCAGAACCTCGACGGGTTCATGGCCAAGAACCCCGACGTGAAGGTGGCGTACACCCCGATCACCAGCGCGCAGTACGTGCGCAAGGTGGTCGCCGAGTTCACCGGCAAGAACGGGCCCGACGCGCTGTACGTCTACGACGATTCGCTGGCCACGTGGGTCGAATCGGGCTACCTGCAGCCGCTGGACGGGCTGCCCGGAGTCGACGAGGTCTACAACGGCATCTACGCCGCGAACGCGCAGGCCATGACCTACAAGGACAAGCGCTACGGGCTGCCGTACTACACCGACAGCACCGGCCTGATCTACAACGCCGCCATCCTCGAGCGGGCCGGCATCAAGGCACCGCCGAAGAGCCTCGACGAGCTGGAGGCGCAGTCGATCACGATCCGGGCCGCGGGCCTCATCCAGTATCCGATCGCGTTCGCCGCGCAGCTGCAGGACACCTGGGCCAGCTGGCTGTGGGCCCTGATGTACGGCAGCGGCGGCAGCATGTTCGCCGACGACCTCACGCCCACGTTGGCCGGCGCCGATCCCGTCCCACTGGCCGTCTACGAGTGGATCCACAAGGCCGCGACCGTCTCGAAGATCATCGACCCGGCCTCGCTGCAGCTCACCCCGGTGCCCCTGGACAACGCGATGATGGCCGGGCAGTACGCGTTCAACCTCGGCTCCCGCTACGCCCTGCGCGTCTACAACGACCCGGCCAAGTCCAAGGCGGCCGGCGCGATGAAGCTCGCGCAGGTCCCGAGCCTCGACGGTGCCGTGCACGGCACCGTCGCCAACACCCGCATGTACGGGCTCGCGGCCGAGACGCAGGTCAAGGACAAGGCCATGGTGCTGCTGAACTTTCTCGGCGGCCACACCGACGGGCAGCCACAGACCGCGCGGTTCTGGTTCCTGCAGCGCGGGCTCGGGTTCACGTTCAAGGACATGGCGAAGGACAAGGAGATCACCGACGCGCTGGCGAAGTGGGTCGATCCCGCCACCTACGCGGCGCTCGCCGACGTCGCGAAAGCCCGCAACATCGTCCAGGCGCCCTGGTACGCGGAGTTCGAGGCCGCGCTGCAGAAGACCTCGCAGCAGATCCTCACCGACCAGATCACCCCGCAGGCCACCACGACGACGCTCGCCGACACCGCGACGACGCTCAAGAAGAAGTACTCCTGACCATGCAAAGGCAGTGGAGCGACACCTCCCGCGCCTATGCCATGAACGCCCCGGCGATGGCGGCGATCCTGCTGCTCGTCGCCTATCCGATCGGCTACTCGTTCTGGGTCAGCCTGCACCGCGACAACCTGGCCCAACCCGCGCTGCGCCGGTTCATCGGGCTCGACAACTACCTCGGCCTGCTCAGCGATCCGGCGTTCCTGACGTCGCTGGGCGTCTCGGCGCTGTTCGTGCTGCTGGTGGTCGGCGTGACCGTCGTGCTCGGCCTGGCGCTCGCGCTGGTGCTGAACGAGACGTTCCTGGGCCGCGGCGTGCTGCGCAGCCTGGTGCTGCTGCCGTGGGCGATGCCGGGCGTGGTCAACGGGCTGATGTGGCGGACCGTCTTCGACGCCAAGACCGGCGCATTGAACGGGGTGCTGCTGCAGCTGGGGCTGATCGACAGCTACCAGGCGTTCCTGGCGTCGACGACGGGCGCGTTCGTCTTCACGGCGATGGCGCAAGTGTGGAACACGCTGCCGTTCGCGGTGATCCTGCTGCTCGCCGGGCTCACGACGATCCCGAACGAACTGTACGACGCCGCCACCGTCGACCGGGCGGGGCTGCTGCAGCGATTCCGCGAGGTGACGCTGCCGTGGCTGCTACACCCGCTGCTGATCGTGCTGATCCTGGAGACGATGAACGCCTTCCGCGCGTTCGACACGATCTACGTGCTCACCGGCGGCGGGCCTGGTGACGCCACGGCCACCGTCGCCCTGCTCACGGTGCAGCGGGTGCTCACCTACACCGATGTCGGGCTGGGCAGCGCCTACGCGTGGGTCATCACCCTGATCACGCTGGTGGTCTCCATCGCGTACGTGGGGCTGCTCTACCGGCGAGGGAGCTTCGAGGTATGAGCACCATTCCGCTCCGGTACCGCATCCCGTGGAAGAAGATCGTCGTCACGGTGCTGGCCATCGTCTTCGGCCTCTACCTGGTGCTGCCGTTCTACTGGATCGTCGCGATGAGCCTGTCGTACGAGCCCGACGTCTACACCGTGCCGCCGCACTGGATCCCGTCGCCGGCGACGCTCGACAACTACGTCAGCTTCGTCGACCCGACGGGCGCGCAGGCGCTGGTCGGCTCGCGCGCCGTGGCCGAGACGCCGTATGCGCTGGGCAACAGCATGATCGTGGCGACGGCGACCGCGCTGCTCAACCTGGTGCTCGGGGTGTTCGCCGCGTACTCGTTCTCGCGGCTGCGCTTCCGCGGCAGCGGCGTGCTGCTGATGGTCTACCTGATCACCCGCATGGTGCCGGGCATCGCGATCATCATCCCGTTCTACCTGCTGATGCGGGAGCTGGATCTGCTGGACACCTACTGGGCGCTGATCCTCTCGTACACCTCGTTCGCGCTGCCCGTGACGATCTGGGTGCTGAAGGACTTCTTCCGGGCGGTGCCGCGCGAGCTGGAGGACGCGGCGCGGGTGGACCGCTGCGGCTGGTTCCGCACGATGTGGTCGGTGGTGCTGCCGATCTCCGCACCGGGGCTGGTGGCGGCCGCGGTCTTCTCGTTCATGACGGCGTGGAACGAGTTCATGTTCGCGCTGTTCCTCACCAGCTCCACGGCGTCGAAGACGATGCCGGTGATCGCGGCGAACTTCGCCACCGACCTCAACACCCAGTTCACCGTGATGGCGGCCTCCGGCGTGCTCGCCGTGCTGCCGCCGCTCGTGCTGGTGCTGATCTTCCAACGGCTGATCGTGCAGGGCATGGCCGCCGGCTCGGTGAAGGGATAAGCGATGGCCGAGGTGCGTGTCGAGGCAGTCCGCAAGGAGTTCGGCAAGGCCGTCGCGGTCGACGATCTCTCGCTGACCGTGCGGGACCGAGAGTTCTTGACCTTGGTCGGGCCATCGGGCTGCGGGAAGTCCACGACGCTGCGGATGATCTGCGGTCTGGAACGGGCCACGTCGGGGCGGATCTTCTTCGACGAGCAGGAGGTCGGCTGGCTGCCGGCCAACAAGCGCGACGTGTCGATGGTGTTCCAGAGCTACGCGCTCTACCCGCACCGCACCGTCGCGCAGAACATCGGGTTCGCCCTGCGCATGATGCGGGTGCCGAAGGCGACGATCGAGGAGAAGGTGCTGGCTGCGGCCCGCACGCTCGACATCGTCGATCTGCTGGAGCGCAAGCCGCGCGAGCTCTCGGGCGGGCAGCGCCAGCGGGTGGCGCTGGGCCGGGCGATCGTGCGCGACGCCGGCGCGTACCTGCTCGACGAGCCGCTCTCCAACCTGGACGCGCAGCTGCGGGTGCACATGCGCGCGGAGATCAAGCGGCTGCACGCCGACCTGTCGCGCACGTTCATCTACGTCACCCACGACCAGGTCGAGGCCATGACGATGTCGGACCGCATCGCCGTGCTCAAGGACGGCCGGCTGCAGCAGTGCGCGCCGCCGGAGGAGATCTACGAGCGGCCGGCCACGCGGTTCGTCGCGGCGTTCATGGGCAGCCCGCCGATGAACTTCCTCTCCGGCTCGCTCGTGGACGAGTCCGGGGAGCGGCGGTTTCGCAGCAGCGACCTCGCTCTTGGGCTCGATGCCCCCGATCTCCCCACCGGCGAGGTCGATCTCGGCGTGCGGCCCGAACACGTGCAGCTCTCCGCCACCCCGCGCGACGGCTGGCTGCGCGGCCGGATCTTCGTCGCCGAGCTGCTCGGCGCGGACGTGCTCGTGACCGTCCGGGTCGGGGAGGCGCTGATCAAGGCCCGGGTGCCGAGCCCGTTCCCGATGGCACTCGACACAGAAGTCCACGTCGGCATCGACGCCGCACACGTCCACCTGTTCGCGACGGCCGACGGCCGCGCGCTCGTCCATGCGAAAGGGACAGCTGCATGAGGGACCCCGAGTCCGCGACGATCACCGTCGAGCGGCCGGCCGACTTCGACGAGTTCTGGGCCGACACCTTCGCCGGCCTGCCCGATCCCGCGCCCGAACTGACCCGGGTGCCGCACCTGAGCGACGACCGCGTCGACACCTTCGACCTGCGCTTCACCAGCTACCAGGGCGTGCGGATCGCGGCCTGGTTCTGCGTACCGCGCGACGCGCAGGGCCCGCTGCCGGGGATCCTGAACATCCCCGGCTACATCTCCGAGCCGATGCCCCCGCGCGGGTTCGCCGAGCGCGGCTACGCGGCGCTGGCGATCGCGCCGCGGGGCAAGCTGCGCTCCAACGAGGTGTTCAACCCCGGCTACCCGGGCCTGCTCACCCACGACATCGCCGACCACTACACGTACGGCTACCGCGGCTTCTACGTCGACACGGTGCGGGCGCTCGACGTGCTCGCCGGCCTGCCGGGGGTCGATCCCGACCGGCTCGGCGTCCAGGGCTCGAGCCAGGGCGGTGGGCTCGGCGTGGTGACCGCGGCGCTGCGGCCGGAGCTGGTCAAGGCCGTGGCATGCGGGGCGCCGTACCTGTGCGGGATCCGGGAGTGCGTGGGCCTCACGCGCTCGTACCCGTACGAGGAGATCACGGAGTACCTGCACGTCCATCCTTCGCACGCGGAGGATGTCTGGCGCACCGTCGCCTACTACGACGGCCTCAACTTCGCGCCCGCCGTGCGCGCCCCGATCCTGATCTATCTGGGCCTGCGCGACGACGTGTGCCCGCCGGAGTCTGGCCTCGCGCTGCATCGCGCGCTCTCCGGGCCCAAGGAACTGCACACGTTCCCCAACTCCGGCCACCACGCCGGGCTGCACTGGATCTTCCCCAAGGTCGAGGCGTTCCTCGACCAGCACCTGGAGCCGCTGTCATGAGTGCCTTCGACGAGTACTGGGCCGGTGTGGACAAGGATCTGGCGCGGTTCCCGGCCCGGCCCGTGCTCACTCCTGCGCGTGCGCGGTCGACCGGGCCGTTCACCTGCTACGACGTGCGCCTCTCCGGCATCGAGGGGCACCGGATCTTCGGGTTCCTCTCCATCCCCGACGGCGACGGGCCGTTCCCCGCGGTGCTGGAGGTGCCGCGCTACGGCAGCGTCAACCAGCCGCCGCACTACCGCGAGCGGCTGCGCTACGTGGTCTTCTCCCTGATGCACCGCGGCCAGCGGTTGGCCGACAGCCCGTTCCGCGCGCACTACCCGGGCCTGTTCACGCTCGGCATCGAGAGCCCGGCGACCTACGTCTACCGCGCGATCGTGGCCGACTGCCTGCGGGGCGCCGAGTTCCTGTTCTCCCGTCCCGAAGTGGATCCGGCCCGGGTCGGCGTCACCGGCGACGATCTCGCGGTGCTCACCGCGGCCCGGCGGCCCGGGTTCGCGGCGGTCCGTACCAGCGGCCCGATCGAGGGCGCGCCCGAGCTCGACGACCACCTGCGCGCGTACCCCGACTCGGCGGCCGCGTCCACGCTCGCGTTCTTCGACAGCGCTCTGCACGAGCGATCGATCACCGCGCCAGTGCTGCGGGTGGGGCGCGACTACGACCTGACCCATGAGGACGCCACCGACGACACAGCCCTCGACGCGTGGCTCGCCGAACGGCTGGGCGTGCGGGCGATGACGCGGTTCGACGCGCGATGACCTACGCGTCGCTCGGCGTCCGGCCGGTGATCAACGCGGCGGCGACCCTCACCGCGCTCGGCGGCTCGCTGCTCGCCCCGCCCGTCGTGGAGGCGATGCGGGCCGCGTCGACGAACTTCGTCGACCTCGTGGAGCTGCAGACCGCGGTGGGGGAGCGGCTGGCGACGCTGACCGGCAACGAGGCCGGCTACGTGTCGGCGGGCGCGTGGGCGGCGACCACGCAGCTGGTGGCGGCCTGCATGGCCGGCAGTGATCCGGCGCAGGTCGCGGCGCTGCCGGCGACCGACGGGCTGGCCCGCACCGAGGTCGTCGTGCACCCCGCGCAGCGCTTCGGCTACGAGGACGCCGTGCGCGTGGCCGGCGCGACGATCACTTCCGAAGTGGGGCCGCGGACGGCGTGCGTGTTGTGGTTCGCCGGCGCCCGCTTCGCACCAGGAGCGCCGTCGCTGGAGGAGGTCGTGGCGACCGCCGACGTGCCCGTGATCGTCGACGCCGCGGCGCAGATCCCGCCGATCGCGACGCTCTGGCGCTACACCGTCGAGCTGGGCGCCGACGCCGTGATCGTGAGTGGTGGCAAGGGATTGCGGGGGCCGCAGTCGTCGGGGCTGGTGCTGGGGCGGCGCGCGCTGATCGAGGCCTGCCGGGCGCACGCGTCGCCGCACCACGCCGTCGGACGCGGGATGAAGGTGGGCAAAGAGGAGCTGCTCGGCCTGCTCGCGGCCGTCGAGTGGAGCCTCGCGCAGGACGAGGCGGCGACCAGCGCCGGGTACGAGGCGATGGTCGCCGGCTGGGTGGCCGGGATCCCCGGCGCGAGCCGTGGCTTCCCCAGCGAGGCCGGGCAGCCGCACCCGCGGGCGATCGTGCCCGTCGGCCCGCGGCGCGACGCCGTCGTCAAGGCGTTGTGGGACGGCGACCCGCGCATCGCCGTCGGCACGATCGGGGCCGAGGACATCGCGCTCAACCCCCAGACGGTCGTTCCGGGTGAGGAACTCGTGGTGATGGAGGCGGTCCGGGCGGCACTGGCCCGCACCGTATGACGTTGATCAAGGGCAAAAGGTCGTCAAACGATCTTCGGGAGCGACCTTTTGCCCTTGATCAACGCAACCCTGAGCGGATCACCTCGATCGTCGCCGTCCAGCTGTCCTTGCCGCGGCCGGCTGCGATGGCGCGGTCGTAGAGCGACTTCACCGCCAGCGGCAGCGTCGTGTCGATCCCGGCCTCGGTGCTGGCCGCGACGATGTGGTCGGCGGTGGCGCCCATCATCGCGGCGTTGCCCTGCTCCCCGGGGTGCTCGCTGTTGTCGAAAGCGCGAACCGTGTCGCTGATGTAGTACGAGAGCGTGTCGCTGAACTGCGCGGCGTACGGCAGGAACGTCGCCGCGTCGACACCCGCTGATCCCAGCAAAGCGGTCGCGTGGGTGTAGGCGGCCAGGTAGGTCAGGAAGATGTCGAGCAGCGCCTGGTAGTAGAGCTGGGCCAGGGCCGGGTCGGCGCCGCGGTAGTCGGGCTCCCCCAGCACCCGCAGCGTCGGTTCGTGCGCCTCGAACACGGCGGCCGGACCGCTGTAGAACACCTTCGCCGCCGGCTTGCCCACGAGCTCGGCCGGCACCATCACCCCACCGACCACCAGTTCGGCGCCGCGCTCGGCCAGCCACGTCGCGGCGTCACGGGTGCGGCCGGGTGAGTCGGAGCTGAGGTTGACCACAACGCGCCCGCGCAGCGCCTCCTCGGCCGGACCGAGGATGTCGTACATCGCCTGGTAGTCGGTGAGGCTGAGGATGACCAGCTCGTTCGCCTCGAGCGCGGCGGCCGGCGTGGCCGCCAGCACGGCGCCCTCGGCGACCAGCGGTTCGGCCCGGGCCGGCGTCCGGTTCCACATGGTGACCGGGTG
>Ga0307513_10007297_pt1 | contig 14354 bp, 12 predicted proteins | sample 15_EM_MG_FD_202174 | JGI IMG/M metagenome (GOLD analysis project Ga0307513, IMG submission 202174) | Populus trichocarpa ectomycorrhiza microbial communities from riparian zone in the Pacific Northwest, United States - 15_EM | ecosystem: Host-associated > Plants > Roots > Unclassified | place... | reverse complement strand
CGTCGATGACACTGATAATATTGCTGATTTCGCCGGATGATTTTTCGATCGCCTGCATCGCGATGACGGCATTGCGCACGACTTCGCCGGACCGTTCCGCGCCTTGCCTTGTGCGGGCGACAAGAGCGCCAGCCTCTTCGGCGCGACGGGTCGAGTCCTTCACCGTTGTCGTGATCTCCTCAAGCGCTGCTGCGGTCTCTTCGACAGACGCGGCCTGCTGCTCGGTGCGTTTGGATAGATCGTCGGCAGCCGAGCGGATTTCGCTCGCGCCGGCATTGATACCCCTTGCGTTCTGGCCGACCTGCACGAGGGTTTCCTGCAGCTTTTCAAGGGACTCATTGAAGTCATGTCGCAAACCGTCAAGCTGCGCGACAAACGGCGTCGGTATGCGATAGGCGACATTGCCACCCGATAGCTCCTGCAAACCCTTTGCCAGTCCGTCGACGGCAAATTTCGTCTCGGCCGCTTCCTGAGTCTTCTGTGCCTCCCGTTGCAGCTGCTCTTTTTCGGACATCGAGCGAGACGCTTCGGCGCTCTGCTCCAGGCGGATCCGTTCGATGGCGTTTTCTCGGAAGACGGCGACTGCCGCCGCCATCTGTCCGACTTCATCCTGCCGGTCGACACCAGCGACATCCTTTTCGGTTTCGCCATTGGCCAAAGACAGCATCCGGCCACGAAGACTTTCGATGGGGCCTGTGATGCCTCTCACTGTCACGAACAGCGACAATGCTATACCCGCCAGGAAAACGCCGCCGAGCACGATCAGGGAGGAGAGGATCGTGCTGTCCGTCTGCGCCGAAAGCTTGTCTGTCTTCTCTCCGATGGCCTTGGAAGTGCCGTTGATCCATTCGCGAATTTTGGGCAGGAAGGCTGCGACCTTGCTGTCGGCATCGGCAAGAAGCGCTTTGGCCTTGTCAGTATCGTTGGCTGCGCCGGCCTTCATGGCTTCGTCCGTAATGCCGATCACCGTCTTTGCCTCAGCGGTAAACTCGTCCAGGGCATTCTTCTCGGTTGGAAGAAGCGTTTTCGTTTGCTCCATCAGATCGAACAGCCGCTTGGTGCTGGCTTGATAATCATCCTGCGCTCGCTTCATTCCAGCAGTGCCCGGACCATACGACAGCGTTTGGTAGGCGTCATAGACGACGGCGACGAAGCGCTGGCTGGCAATTGCCATGTTGATCTCACCGCCGGCGTCGTTGGCGATGAAATCGGCATATGTCGTGTCCGTTTCCTTGTAGTGATCCGATACAAACAGCACCGCGCCAATACCGATCAAACAACTCGGGATGATGAGCGAAAGTACTTTTGTACGAATTCTGGCATTCTTCAGAAAGGACATGAACGATCCTACAGAGCTGGGTTGAGTGGGTGCTTTCGCATGGTGCAGAAGTAGAAAAAATCAGCTTCTGAAGACAATATTTGCGAAATGTGTTAGAAAAAGCTTAACGGAATATTAGTGTTTACGCATCATTTGACGCAGCAGAAGCCGTGACTGTCCCGCCGTATCAGTCAGACTGGCGGTCAAGCGAATGAATTACCCTTTGTCGATCAAGAAGATTTTGGACTCTTACTGTGATCTGCCAAAGGTTAGTTACAGCAGCCTTTTGCGAACAGCTGTCTTCGTGCGGCGAGATTAGAAACGCCCGGCTCGTCCCATCTACATTTATCGCCCCGCCGACCTCTTACGGCGCATGGGCCAGAGCGATCGCATCGGCGACTTCCTCGCAGCGATCGCTGAGCGTGCTGGTCGCGACGCGAATGTGGCTGCTTGGCAAGACTGAGAATTTGCTGCCCGGATTGACGGCGATATTGCGTGCGGCGAGCGTCACCATCGCGAACGGTTCGGATATGACGGGCACCCATAGGCATAGGCCCTGGCCTGGCGGTATCGGTATTCCCCGTTCGCCGAGTGCATCGGCCAGCGCGTCCCGCCTCTGCTGATAGAGATCGCGCGCCTTAGCGATGATCTGCCAGGTTGCCGGATCGCGCAGCAGCCATGCGGTGGCACCTTGCAGGATGCGGCTGGTCCAGCCGGCGCTGAAGGCGCGGTAGGACTGGATCTGATCGACGATGGACGCGGAACTCGACAGGACGGCGAGACGCAGATCCGGGCCGAGGCTCTTCGAGTGCGACAGTATATGGATGGTCCGCTCTGCAAATCGGCTCCCGAGCGAATTCGGAGGCGCTGCCGATATGTCGCCGATACCGTCGTCCTCGATGATAAGCGCATCGCTGTCCCCCAGCGCATCTCCGAGTTGAGCGAGACGGGATGGACTGACGGTGGCACCCGTCACGGAATGCAGCCGCGGCTGGAACAGGAAGGCCGTCGGACGTTGCCGCAATGCCTCGCGGAGCGAATCCGGCAAGGGACCGTCGCCGTCGCAGGCGACGGGGATGATTTTCACGCCGAGATCTTCCAGAATATCGAGCAGGCGCATGGCGGTGGGATGTTCGATCGCGACCGGCGAGCCCGGCGAGACCAGCGCATGCAACACCGCATAGACGGCGTTGTAACCGCCATTGGTGGCAAGAAAGGCTTCCGCATCATAGGGCCATCGCTGGGAAATGGCGTCCTTCAGCTCCGGTACGATCCGGCTGCGCTCATAGCTGTTGAGGTCGGCGGCGGATGCGCCATAGGCCATTGCTTCGGCGAGATGAGGAAGAAGTGCGACATCCGGCCCGGCTAAGGTGAGGTCGAGTACACCTGCCCGATAGTTTCCCGAGCTCGCGAGGCGCTCCGGCTTGGCGACGAAGCGGTCGCCGCTGACCCAGGTGCCGTTGCGTCCCCGGCCGCTGATGATCTTCTGACGCCGCAATTCGCTCCAGGCTTCGGAGATCGTCGCCGGACTGACGCGCAATTCATAGGCGAGGTCGCGAATGGCAGGCAGGCGGGTGCCGACGGGCAGGGCGCCGGCCCGGATCAGCGCACTCGTTTCGAGAGCGATCCCCCTCATCGTGCGGTCGGCTATTTTTTTGGCAAACCAGGAGGCTTCGACCGCGTCGCTCATTTTCTTCTCACTTTAAATGTTCAATAACGTAATAACATTTGTGATTACAATTTTGAACATTTAATTTGCCGCTCATCGAGCAATTTTGTGAGCTTTCTGCATGCCTGTGACGCTTCGCATCGCCCTTCGGGACTGGGACTACATGACGCCTCTTGTACTCGGAGATATCAGTTCCTCCCGTCTCGATATCAAAGTGGATCGTGTGGGCACGCTGGTCTCCAGCCTTGCCGAGGACACGGCTCATGACGCTGCGGAAATGTCCTTCAGCCGCTATTCCCAGATGCGCCATGACGGCGATGATCGGGTTCTGGGCATGCCGAACTTCATCATGCGCGGCTTCCGCCATCGCTGCATCATCACCACCAAGGACAGTCCGATCCGCAAGCTGTCCGATCTCGCCGGCAGGAAGATCGGTGTGACCGGCTGGCGCGATTCCGGAAATACCTGGACCCGCGCTGCATTGCGCCGGGAAGGCGTCGGCGTCGAGGATGCCATGTGGTATGCCGGACGTCTGACGGAGGCCCATCCGGTCGTCGACCGGCTCGATGGTTTTGGACGGCCCGGCCGCATCGAGGCCGCTCCCGGAGAACGCCCAATGGTCGATCTCTTGCTGGATGGCAGGCTGGATGCCGTCTTCACGCCTTTCATGCCGAGGGGTTTCTTCGATCAGGAATCGCCTTTGCGCCAGGTGCTGGATGACTTCCGCGCCGCCGAAGTCACCTACTTCCACGAGGTCGGCTATGTCCCCGGCATGCATCTGATCGGCTTCAAGGCTGGGATCGTCAGGGAGCATCCCTGGATCATGGATGAACTCAGCGCGCTGATCGACGAGTCCCAGCGCATCTGGCTGGAGAAGCGCGAGAAATACGCCGACACCACGCCCTGGATGATCGACGAGTTGCGCCGCTGCGCGGCCGACCTGCCGCCGACCTGGAGGGCCAGCGGGTTTGCCGAGAACGAGGCGATGATCGCCGACTTCACCGAGGAACTTTACGAACAGAAGATCATGCCGCGCCTTTTGACGCCCGCCGAATTGTTTCCATGGCACGCCAAGGCCCGGTGAACGCTGCCTCATCGTTGACTACCAAACTACCAAAGCAAAAAAGGGGAATGACATGTATTCGAAACTGACCGCTTCCGCCGCCCTGATGGGCCTGATGATGACGACTTCGGTGTTCGCTGAGGAGGCGGCCGTCCCGAAGCAGACCGTCAATGACGCGCTTCGCGCGCGCCTGCCGGAGAAGATCCGCACGGACGGCAAGATGATCTCCGTCAACAACGGTTCCTTTCCTCCCTATGAGATCGTTACCGGCACGGAACTGACCGGCGCCAGCGCCGACCTGACCGAGGCGATCGGCCAGATGCTCGGCGTCAAGATCGAGCACGAAAACGTCAGCGGATTGCCCGCATTGCTCGCCGGCATCAATTCCGGCCGATACCAGTTCGCCTTCGGCCCGGTCGGTGACTTCAAGACCCGTGAAGAGGCCAATGATTTCGTCGACTGGGTTCAGGAATTTGTGGTCTTTTCCGTCCAGAAGGGCAATCCGAAGGCGATCAGCTCGCTCGACAGCGCCTGCGGCAACCGCATCGCCGTCATGGCCGGCGGCTCCGCCGAAAAGGTGATCCAGGTCCAGGCCGAAAAGTGCAAGGCAGACGGTAAGCCTGCGCTCGAAGTCCAGTCCTACACCGACCAGCCGAGTTCGATCCTGTCGGTCCGCTCCAAACGCGCCGACGCCTTCTTCTCTTCGCAGGCGCCGCTGACCTATTTCGTGTCTCAGGCAAACGGCCAGTTGGAACTGAGCGGCGTCGGCCAGAAGAATGGTTTCAACGATCTCTATCAGGGCGCCGTCGTGCCGAAGGGCTCGCCGCTCGGTCCCGTTCTGCTCGACTCGATCAAGGCTTTGATGGATAACGGCACCTATGCCGCCATCATGAAGAAGTGGGGCCTTGCGAACAACATGATCAAGCAGCCTGGCCTCAACCTCGGCGGAGCCCTGCCGAAATGAGCAACGACCGCGCGATTGGCGCACCGCCTTCGGGCGGTGCGGACTTCCGGGATGTCGCCAACGCCCACAAGCCTTTTCAAACAGGCCGGCTCGTCCTCTGGGTGGTCGTGCTTCTGGTTGCCGCAAATTTTCTCTGGATCGTCGCCCATAACGAGAATTTCGGCTGGCCTATTGTCGCGGCCTATTTCTTTGATCCGACCGTCATCAAGGGTCTTTATGTCAGCCTTGGCCTGACGGTGGTCGCGATGGCCATCGGCATTGTTCTCGGTCTCGGACTGGCAATCGCCCGGCTGTCGAACGATCGGCTCGCAAGCTCGCTGGCATCGCTGTTCATCTGGTTCTTTCGCGGTACACCGCTCCTGGTGCAGCTGATCTTCTGGTACAATCTTTCGACCCTCTTTCCCGAACTTTCGATTGCCATACCGTTCGGCCCGATGCTGGCGAGCTGGGAGACCAATTCGGTGATCACGCCGATGACGGCGGCGATCGTCGGCCTCGCCTTGAACGAAGCGGCCTACATGGCCGAGATCATTCGCGGCGGCCTGCTTTCCGTCGATCGCGGCCAGTTCGAGACGGCGGAAGCCTTCGGCATGACCAAGGCGAGGGCGCTGTGGCGGATCATCATTCCGCAGGCGATGCGCTCGATCGTGCCGCCGACCGGCAACCAGCTGATCAGCATGATCAAGGCGACCTCGCTCGTCAGCGTCATCGCCATGGCCGATCTGCTCTATTCCGTCCAGTCGATCTACAATCGCACCTTCGAGATCGTGCCGATGCTGCTTGTCGCGGTCCTCTGGTATCTCTTCATCACCTCGATCCTCAATCTCGGCCAGAGCTATATCGAGGCCTATTACGGCCGCAGCGAACGGCGCAACAATGTCGCCGCCGCCAAGGTCGACACCATTGTCCAGGAGGCAAACCATTGACCGCCGCCGAGACCGCAAAGCCCCTCGTCAGGGCTCGCAACGTCCACAAGTCCTTCGACCAGCTCGAAGTGCTGAAGGGGATCGACCTTGACGTCATGCCGGGCGAAGTCGTCGTGGTGCTTGGCCCGTCCGGGTCGGGAAAATCGACCTTCCTGCGCTGCATCAATCACCTCGAAGCCATCAGCAAGGGCTTCATCGAAGTTGATGGCGAGCAGATCGGCTACCGTGTCCGCAAGGATCGGCTGGAGAAGCTGTCGAGCAATGGGATCGCCTGCCAGCGGCGCAAGATCGGCATGGTGTTCCAGCAGTTCAATCTCTATCCGCATATGACGGTGCTGCAGAACATCATCGAGGCCCCGGTCGGCGTGCACGGAGAAAGCCGCAAGGCCGCGACCGAGAACGCCATGCGGCTGTTGGAGCGGGTCGGCCTGTCGGAAAAGGCGGGAAGTTATCCCCGCCAGCTTTCCGGCGGTCAGCAGCAGCGCGTCGCCATCGCGCGTGCCCTTGCGATCAAGCCGAAGCTGATGCTGTTCGATGAGCCGACCTCCGCACTCGACCCGGAACTCGTCGGCGAGGTGCTGGCTACCATGCGGGATCTCGCCAAACAGGGCCTGACCATGATCGTCGTGACCCACGAGATCGGTTTCGCCCGTGAGGCGGCCGATCGGGTCGTGTTCATGGACGGCGGCAATGTCGTCGAGATGGGCAAGCCCGAGGATGTCATCGGCAATCCGCAACATTCCCGGACCCAGGCCTTTCTCGCCCGTTTTCTCTGACTGGTGTCAGCCCGCTGCTTCGACCCCCGGGCCGGAGCGGCGACTCTTTTCGATCAAGACTGGATGCTCTCATGCCCACGCTCGACAATGCCTATGCCCGCGTTTCCGATTTCGAAGCCATGGAGGCGGAGCTGAAGGCGACCCGCCAGTACCTGCATGCCCATCCGGAACTCTCCTTCGAAGAAGCGGAAACGGCGCGTTATGTCGCCGAAAAGCTGGAGGGCTGGGGTTATGATGTGACCCGCAATGTCGGCGGCCACGGCGTTGTCGCGCGGCTCAGCGCAGGCAAGGGCAGCAAGAGCATTGCCATCCGCGCCGACATGGATGCGCTGCCGATCGTCGAGGAAACGGGGCTTGCCTATGCCAGCGGCACGCCCGGCAAGATGCATGCCTGCGGCCATGACGGCCACACCACCGTCCTGCTCGGCGCAGCCGAATATCTCGCCCGCACCCGCCGCTTCAACGGCACGGTGACGCTGATCTTCCAGCCGGCGGAAGAGGCGAGCAAGAACAGCGGCGCCCAGGCGATGATCGCCGACGGCCTGTTCGAGCGGTTTCCGTTCGACGCGATCTTCGGCCTCCACAACCACCCCGGCGCTCCCGAAGGCACGATCCTGCTGCGATCCGGCCCGATGATGGCGGCGTCCGATACCGTCCAGATCACCATCAAGGGCAAAGGCGGCCATGCCTCGCGGCCGCACCTGACCATCGATCCGGTGGTCGTGGCGTGCAACCTCGTCGTCTCGCTGCAGACGATCATCTCGCGCAACCTCGATCCGACCCAGACGGCGGTCATCACCGTCGGCACGATCCATGCCGGCGATGCAGTCAACGTCATTCCTGAGTATGCCAAGCTCGCATTGAGCGTGCGCTCCTTCGAACCCCGCATCCGCGATCTCCTGCAGGAGCGCATTACCAAGCTCGCCCGTTCGGTGGCCGAAGGTCACGATGCCTCGATCGAGATCGATTACGATCGCGGCAATCCCGTTGTCGTCAACTCGCCTGCCGAGACCGATTTTGCCCGGATCGTCGCGGCGGAACTGATCGGCGAAGACAAGGTCGCGACCTGCCCCCTCATTCCAGGCAGCGAGGATTTCTCACACTTTCTCGAGCACAAGCCGGGCAGCTTCCTGCGCCTCGGCAACGGCATGAATTCCGCCATCCTCCACAGCGCCAAATATGACTTCGCCGATGCCAGCCTGACGGTTGGCGCGGCCATGTGGGCAAGGCTCGCGGAGCGCTATCTCCAGGGCGACGGCGCCTGAGGGTCCTCAAAGGAAACAAGCCGCGCCAAGACCAATATCCTTTCCATTGACGCGCCCTTCTTGCGGATAGCTAATGGCCTTCGTGTCGTCACTGTCTTGCAAGCATGGAGGATGCGGTGCTGCTCAAGGGCGAACGAACGTTCGTGGTGCGGGATATGGGAGGCTTCGTCGCGCACCTCAACATGCCGGGGTGGTTGAAGCCGAAGCCGACCGATCACGGCCACGGCCCTCTCGCCATGGTCGTTGAATCCATCCTCGATCCTGGTCGCCTGATCGCGATGCACGAGCACAGCAACGACGAGATCATTTCCTGGGTGCCCGAAGGCGTCATGCGTCACGACGACAAGGCCACTGGCCGACTGGTGATTGACCGCGATCATCTCATGGTGATGAATTCAGGAGCAAGCTTTTGGCATTCCGAAGAGACGCTGGCATCCGATCCGCCTCTGCGGATGCTGCAGATACTCGTTCGCCCCGGTGCGGTCGATCTCGAGCCGAAGATCCAGCATGGACCGATCCCCGTGGCCGTGGCAAACTCCTGGCGACACCTGGTCGGGCCGGAAGGGGAAGACGCGCCGTTTTATGTCCGCAGCGCGATCGACTTCTTCGACATACGGCTGGACGCGGGCATACGGGTGGAATTCCCGCAGAAGCAAGGCCGAGACCTCTATTTCTACGTCTTCAGCGGTTCCGTCGTCGTCGATACGCAGACGTTCGTCGAAGGGGAGCAGGGACTGCATTTATCGGATGACAAGCTCGGAATAGAGGCGCAGAGTTCAAGCATGTTGGTCGCGTTTCTGCTCGATCCGAACGCGCCGATCACCAGGAAGGGCACTGTCGGCGACCACAAGAAGATTCCGCCGGCAATCATAGTTCGCGCGTTTCTGAGGTGGCGGAAATTTCGCCATATGTGGCATCGCCGCTCTGCGGCCAGCCATTAACTTGTCTACTAGCCGATCTTGAGTTTCCATATCGAGCGAAGAATTGCTCCGACGCCAGAAACGATACAGTGCCGACCGTGGGGGTATCAGGATAGGGTGGCTCTCACTTGTAATTTTCCCAAGGCCAAAAAGGCGATGTGGACGGGAACAAGCATGCCCCTAATTGGTTTCGAACCTTAGCGTTCAAAAGGAGGAACATTTCATGCCTATGGTTGCCGCTACACGCTTGACCCCGCCAGATGAGCACGTCTTGACAGCGCGCGAGGCCATCGAGCCGCTTTATGAGAAGCTCGAGCTTCAAACGGAAGCGCTGGTCCTCGCTGCGGCGCTGGAAGCGGGATGGTCTTCGGACGAGGCAACGAAGGCGCTGGCAGTGCTCAGACTACAGGACGCACTTTCCATCCTTGGTCGGACAATCTAACCTGAACCCCTCAGAGAAATCGACTGCCCCCGACGACTTCGGCGTATCGGGGTTGCGCGGGCAGCTTACTCTTGCGAGCTGCTGGCTTTGCTTCGCCTCCTGCTCATCATCATTCCGCCGATTATGAGAACAATTCCGGTCGCGTTCGCCCAAAACGACGCTGGCGCGGCGCTTACATAATCAAGCGCCACCCCTGTTACCATCTGGCCGCCGATGATCAGCAGAGCCGAATTGACTGCGCCTATCCGAGCAATTGCCCAACTGCCCGCCGCGACGAAAATAACGCCGATGGGACCACCCAGATAGGCATACCAGGGTGCCTCAGCAGCGCCGGCAGGAAGCAGACCTCCCACAAAGAGACCAAGGACCGTGAGCACGGCAAAGCCTATGGCGTGGTTCCAGAAGGATGCGATCAGCGGAGTGGTGGATATGCTCAACCGCCCATTGAGCTGACGACTGAGGCCGACGAGTATGCCGCCCAGGCAAGCCAGGAGAATGAACACCGTCACGCCTGACCTCGCCCAAACAGGATGATGAGTGCGCCGCCAGTAACGACCAAGCCAAGAGCTGCGATGTCTCTTATATCTGGGCGCCGCTTTGGCAGACCGAACAATCCCCAGCTGTCGGCAGCGACGCTGAAGACGACCTGCCCTGCCAGACCCAAAGCCAGGGTGCCGGAGAGACCGAGCGGCGAGTTGACCGCAGTCGAGGTTAGAATGACCGTTGCCGCGCCGGATATCCCGCCAAAATAGGCCCACAAAGGCGCGTTGGAGGTTTTTTCTATCGTCGGAATGCGCCGGCGGTGGATCACCAGAAGAAGAATGATGGCTGCGATGATGCCGGTGCCATGAGCGGTCCAGGACGAGAACAGGGGAGACCCGTAATGTGCCAATTCCCCGTTGAGATGCACCATGAAAGTGAGGAGCCCACCCGTCGCAAAAGCTCCGATGAAGTAGATGGGATGCGCATTGCGCGCTGTTTCGGTGGTCATTGCAGATCCTGTCAAAGAAAACCCATGGCCGGCTTATAGAACGCCCCACCGTCTATCGCCTAGATCCGCCTCTCCTTGATCGTATTCATGATGAAGCTTGTTTCGATCGAGGCAACGCATTTGAGCCGGGCGATCTTGCCCTTGATGAAGGCTTCGTAGCCCTCTAATCCGGTACTCATGACCTTCAGGATATAATCCGGCGCGCCGGTCACGAGATAACATTCCAGCACCTCGTCCCATTCGCGGATGGCGGCCTCGAACATGGTGATCTCGTCTTCGTGCTGGCGGCTCAGCTTGACCACGACCATGGCGGCCATCGTCCATCCCTCGACCGCAGGATCGACGAGGGCCGTATAGCCGCGGATGATTTTCGCCTCCTCCATCCGGCGCAGGCGCCTGAGACAAGGCGAAGGCGTCAGCCCCACGCGGTCGGCCAACTGGTTGTTGGTGATGCGGGCATCCCTAACGAGTTCCTTGAGGATTCGGCGGTCCAAAGAGTCAGCAATTTTCTGATTCATCTTTTCCATTTCTCGGCATAATCTGGCGCAGGATGCCATATGCGTGCCTAAAATAGCAAGGATTTGGCCTGGGATCTGGTATATATTGCGGCCAAGGAAACCTCGTAACTGGATAGGATCTGCGATGACTGCCCCACACCCCTCCAAGACCAAAATCGGTGACCACGTTCTGCATCCCGAAACGCAGATGTTGAACTATGGCTATGACCCGGAATTGTCGGAAGGGGCCGTCAAGCCACCGGTTTTCCTCACCTCGACCTTCGTTTTCAAATCGGCGGAAGATGGCCGGGATTTCTTCGACTACGTTTCAGGGCGCAAGGAGCCGCCGGCCGGCAAAGGCGCGGGCCTGGTCTATTCACGGTTCAACCACCCGAACAGCGAAATCGTCGAGGACCGGCTGGCTGTCTATGAGCGCGCCGAAAGCTGCGTCCTCTTCTCGTCAGGGATGTCGGCTATCGCCACGACCCTGATGGCCTTCGTGCGGCCAGGCGATGTGGTCCTGCATTCGCAACCGCTTTATGGCGGCACCGAGACACTTCTTACCAAGACTTTCGCCAACATGAACGTATCGGCCGTCGGATTTGCCGACGGTGTCGACGAGGCTTCGGTTCAGAGGGCAGCAGAAGAGGCGCTGAAAAAAGGCCGGGTCTCGGTCGTGCTGATCGAGACGCCCGCCAATCCGACAAACAGCCTGGTCGACGTCGCCATGATCCGCCGCGTGGCTGACGCCATCGGGCAAAGACAGGGGCATACGCCGATCGTCGCCTGTGACAACACGCTGCTCGGTCCGGTATTTCAGCGGCCTATCGAGAACGGCGCCGATATTTCGCTCTATTCGCTGACGAAATATGTCGGTGGCCATTCCGACCTGATCGCAGGCGCCGCTCTTGGGTCGAAAACGCTGATGAGACAGGTCAAGCTGTTGCGCAGCGCCATCGGAACGCAGCTCGATCCCCATTCCTGCTGGATGCTCGGCCGCTCTCTGGAGACGCTCAGCCTGCGCATGGAAAAGGCCAACGACAATGCCCTTGCCGTCGCCGACTATCTGCGCAGCCATGCCAAGGTCGACGCCATCCACTATCTGTCCTACCACGAATCCTCGTCGCCGATCGGCCGGGTCTATGCCGCGCAGTGCTCAGGCGCTGGCTCGACCTTCGCCTTCGATATTCGTGGCGGGCAGCCTGCGGCGTTCCGCTTCCTCAACGCGCTGCAGATCATAAAGCTGGCGGTCAGCCTGGGCGGCACCGAATCCCTGGCCAGTCATCCGGCGACCATGACGCATTCGGGCGTTCCGGCGGAGGTGCGGCAAAGAATAGGCGTCCTCGACTCGACGATCCGTGTTTCCATCGGCATCGAACATCCTGCGGACCTTATCGCCGACATCGCGCAGGCGCTGGAGACGGCCTAAACTAGCCAAAGCCGTTCGGACGTAGCTGGAAAGCTACGTCCGAACAAGGCGTTGCCGATCAGACGAGGTCGAAACGATCGGCGTTCATGACCTTGGTCCAGGCGACGACGAAGTCCTTCACGAACTTCTCCTTCGCATCGGACTGGCCATAGACTTCGGCGAGGGCGCGAAGCTGCGAGTGCGAACCGAAGATCAGGTCGACGCGGGTGCCGGTCCACTTGACCTCGTTCGTCTTGCGATCGCGCCCTTCATAGACACCATCCTTACCGGCAACGGGCGACCACAGCGTACCCATGTCGAGCAGGTTGACGAAGAAGTCGTTCGTCAAGGTCTCGGGGCGAGAGGTGAAGACGCCATGTTCGGGCGCGCCTGCCTTCAGCACACGCAGGCCGCCGACGAGAACGCTCATCTCGGGTGCGGTCAACGTCAGCAGCTGGGCGCGATCGACCAGAGCCTCTTCCGGCTTCATGAACTGCCGGCCGCCGATATAGTTGCGGAAACCGTCGGCGCGCGGCTTGAGCGCGGCGAAGGAATGGGCGTCGGTCTGTGCCTCGGAGGCATCCGTGCGGCCTGGCGTGAAGGGCACGCTGACGGCGTGACCGCCAGCCGCTGCCGCTTTCTCGACGCCGGCTGCACCTGATAGAACGATCAGGTCGGCCAGCGAGATCTTCTTGCCGCCGGTCTGAGCGGCGTTGAAGCCGTTCTGAATGCCTTCGAGCACGCCAAGGACCTTCGCCAGTTGCGCCGGCTGGTTGACTTCCCAGTCCTTTTGCGGGGCAAGGCGGATGCGCGCGCCGTTGGCGCCGCCGCGCTTGTCGGAACCGCGGAAGGTCGAGGCGGACGCCCAGGCGGTCGAGACCAGTTCCTGCACCGTAAGGCCGGTTGCGAGGACCTTCGCCTTCAGCTCGGCGATGTCCTGGTCGTCGATGAGAGGATGATCGACGGCCGGGATCACATCCTGCCAGATCAGGTCTTCTGCCGGGACTTCAGGGCCGAGATAGCGGACCTTCGGTCCCATGTCGCGGTGGGTCAGCTTGAACCATGCACGGGCAAAGGCGTCGGCGAACTGGTCGGGATTTTCGAGGAAACGGCGCGAGATCTTCTCGTAAACAGGATCGAAGCGCAGCGCCAGGTCGCTGGTCAGCATGGTCGGAAGATGCTTTTTCGACGCATCATAGGCATCCGGGATGGAGGCTTCAGCGTTCTTTGCGCTCCACTGATGCGCGCCGCCCGGGCTCTTGGTAAGTTCCCATTCGAAAGCGAACAGGTTTTCGAAGAAGTAGTTGCTCCACTGGGTCGGCGTCTGGGTCCAGGTCACTTCGAGGCCGCTGCCGATGGCATCGCGACCGACGCCGGTGTTGAAATTGCTCGTCCAGCCCAGGCCCTGGGCTTCGAGCTCGCCGCCTTCCGGGTCGACACCGACAAACGACGGATCGCCAGCGCCATGGGTCTTGCCGAAGGTATGCCCGCCGGCGATCAGCGCCACGGTCTCTTCGTCGTTCATCGCCATACGGGCGAAGGTTTCACGGATGTCGCGGGCGGATGCCAGCGGATCCGGAGTGCCGTTCGGGCCTTCCGGGTTGACATAGATGAGGCCCATCTGCACGGCGCCAAGCGGCTCTGCCAGTTCGCGTTCGCCGCTGTAGCGCTCGTCGCCCAGCCAGGTTCCCTCAGGACCCCAGTAGAGTTCTTCCGGCTCCCAGACGTCGGCGCGGCCGCCGGCGAAACCGAAGGTCTTGAAGCCCATGGATTCGAGCGCGACATTGCCGGTGAGGATCAGCAGGTCGGCCCAGGAAATCCTGTTGCCGTATTTCTGCTTGATCGGCCACAGCAGGCGGCGGGCCTTGTCGAGGTTCACGTTATCAGGCCAGCTATTGAGCGGTGCAAAGCGCTGCTGCCCCTGACCGGCGCCGCCGCGGCCGTCGGTGATGCGGTATGTGCCGGCGCTGTGCCAGGCCATGCGGATGAACAGGCCACCGTAATGGCCGAAGTCGGCCGGCCACCAATCCTGCGAATCCGTCATCAAGGCATGAAGATCCTGCTTCAGGGCATCGAGATCGAGCTTTTTGAATTCCTCGGCATAATTGAACGCCT
>Ga0307513_10007296_pt1 | contig 14354 bp, 8 predicted proteins | sample 15_EM_MG_FD_202174 | JGI IMG/M metagenome (GOLD analysis project Ga0307513, IMG submission 202174) | Populus trichocarpa ectomycorrhiza microbial communities from riparian zone in the Pacific Northwest, United States - 15_EM | ecosystem: Host-associated > Plants > Roots > Unclassified | place... | reverse complement strand
AGCACAAAATTTGCTATTACACCAGATGGTTCAATGAGTGCTCAATCAGAGGTGCTGCTGATTTGACTTGATTTCTTGCCTCTCTTTTAGTGTGTTTGTTTCTTGTTTCGCTCAATAATAAGATTTACAAGTTAGAATGTGTATGCCATTCTTGAATTGGTTTACAGATATCTCAAGTAGCTGAAGATTCAAGCACTAATAGAGAGTGGACCCGAGATAATGGGTGGAAAGCAGAGGAAGAAGTAGAAGAATATGGTGATGATGATGATTGCTAGTCTAATAACTCTTTCTTGCCCAAACCAGGTTACATGGCTGCAATTATTTATCTGCTCTCCTTTTCCTTCAACTTTTAATGTTTGGATTAAATTAATACATGCGATATGCATGGATGGTCTTTGTTCTTCATGTTTGCTTCAGGTGGTTGGTTGGTTGGTTGGTTGGCGATTTCATGGAGATTCATGTCTTTGAGCTGTTGTGGTGCTGCGAACATGTTTTTGATTGGTGGGAAGTAATTCCAACTGTTTCATTGGCAATGGGATACAAATTGGCTTCACATTGTAACAGTCTTATTTACCAAAAGAAGATTTCGACTTATCTATGTATGTGTTTGCTATGTGGACTTCCCAAAAATAAGTGAGTGTGTGAGTGTGGGCCCATTTGAGTTTCTTTTGAAGTGTCTGAATCTTCAAAAACAAGGGCATAGTGTCTACTCAGATGTTTGCTTATTGTTAATGTGTGGACTTTCATTCTCCTTTCTGCTCAAATTAATGGCTCTACGACTAGTGTATTTGATGCATCAGCATGTTTTCTCTGTCAGTTTGATGCTCTGTTTCTATTGCATATGCTCATATGCTTAAGATCTGGAATAAATGTTTTCCTATGAGCATGTGATGACTGAGACTTGATGTTGTATTATTTGTTCAGAAGTTTGATGCTGATATCAAATAGCTGAACAATCTCATGTTGAATGGTTTTTTCGAGCAGATACATTGCTGGCTATTGCTAGAGATTCTAAACATTCCTCTGATTAATGATCCATGATACTATAAGAAGAAAGTGAGACAAATTTCATCTCACTTGAAATCTTGGCAGATTTATTTTTAATGAACGTATAATTGGTGCCGTTTTGAGTTGGGGATAAAAATCCATAATTCTCAAAACAGGTAGCCATGCGCAGATCATCATCTCTCTTTAATTTCCCCTCTTCCCATCTTCCTTTTATCGAATCCAATTCATAACTAATTATGATATTTTACTTTGAATTATAATTTAAAAGTTGTTTTTTATAAATAATTTATGAAAACAATAAATTAAAATAACCGTAAGTTATAAGCATTACTTGTAAAAAAAAATATGACTCAAAATAGCTCTTTTTAATAACAAACAATTTAGTATATAACCAGAGACTAAAGTTAAGATTTTATTATTTTTTTTATTAAACCAAAGTTTTGAATCCAATTTATAACAAAACAAAAATTAAACCAAAAGCTATTTTAACTATAATACTTCAAAAAAAAATAATTAAAGTCAAAAGTAAAAAATATATTAATTCAATTTACAAAAGTCGTATCTAATATAACCTAAGTTTAACTACTTCTTGAAATCTCCTTGTTATAATCTTAATTGTGTATGCCTCGTGTTATATTCTAAATTAAAACATTTGTTATTCTTACCATAACAAATTTTATTGTGCAGCAAGACTAAGTAATTATGCATTAAACTATTCTCCTATAATGCAATCCTTTTTGAAAGTTGTAGAAAAGTTTAATATGGTCCTTGAAGTTTTTGTTTTTGTTTTTTAGATTTATTTAATCATGTAGTTTAAAATTTTTACGACCAGTCTTAAAACTTCATTTTTATCATGGGGTTAAAAAAAGAGGATTTGGATAATTATATTTCAGTCTGATTTTAATATTAATGGATTTGTTGGTCTTGAATAAAAATGATTTTGCCTTTTAATTTTTTTTATTCAGTTTGATTTTCACTATTTAGGCTAATTAGAAGATGTTTTGGGATTGAAAATTGAGTTTTTGTGGTTATAAAAGTTTTGGGGGTGTTTGTAAGGTAAAACTTAAGTTTTGCAATCCAAAAACTATGATTTCATTTTATAGTTATCCAAAATGACTGAAAAATATTTCAAAAGACAACACGTTGTATGCGTATATATAATTATTATAACCCACATTCAATGTTGTTTTGTGAATTTACAACGGCTATGAATTATATATACTTCAAATCCGAGATAGAGATTAAGGGTGTTAAAGGTGATTACCGGTACGACCGATATAATTTTGTATGCATACCAATCCGATTAGGAATAAAAATCAACGTTCGAGCAAGGCAGAATTTCAGAATCCGAAAACAACATCTATTGAATCTTTTGAGTTACTTTAGTCATCTTGTCTGGGATAAATTACTATATACAAAGGTCTCATTCTTGTCATCTTCATACAGGTTAGAGAAATAAATATTGCGTTGAATGTAATGAAAAATTGCTCCTTTATTGAAGAGTTAGATATATAGGAGGGGGTATATATATAGGAGGGGGTATCATAGTGAGCTATAGGTAAACGCGACCTCAATAAATTCATTCATCATCTTAAATAAACATTTAATTGCTTATAAAAAATCAACCCAAATCTAACTTAATTATCAAGTCACGATCTACTTTTTTCAACAAAATAAAAAAAATTTAAATAAAACTCTATCCTTAAATAAAATTCATTCATGCTAAGACCAAAATGTAGCATTTCACTAACTTTATCTCTCCTTCATAGTTTTCCAATGAATCTCTCTTTTTTTTTTTTTTCAAATTATAGAACTAAAATATAAGTAAAATAAAGTTTTGTACCAAAAAGTCTCATTTCTAAACTAAAAGACCAAAAAGAAAATTTGTCAAAATCACAAGATATAAAGGCTCTTACACAATTTGTTTCTTTAAGGTCTCCTATTTTTTTCATGTTTTAATTTTGGTCTCTTCATTTCTAATTTTTCTCAAACAATAAAATCGAATTCTTTTAGTAAAGTTGAGCACCAAACTAATGGTGTGGCTTTTTTTTAGTCCTAGATTCTCACATAAAAAGTAGTTTGAAATAAATTATGAACTTCAAATCTTAATTAACACAACATTGAGGGATCAAATTAAATAAAAAAAATAAATGATCAAAAGCAAAATAAAAAAGGAACCAAAGTTGACACCATATTTTTTTTTAAAAAAAAGCCTTTGATTTTTTATTTGTTTCAATTTTGATCCACTTATTTTCAATTTCTTGCAAACAACAAAATTGATTTTTTTTTGTGAAATTGAGCACCATCCCAATATCAGGATGTTTTATTGAAAGCAAGATAACCATATAAAAGACAAATAAAAATAAATTACCAACCTCAAATCTTAATCAATTCAACATCAAATGATGAAATTGAAAGAGGAGAAATTAATCACTAAATAAAAAAAGGACAAAAAAAGAGAAATTAAACATTGTGTGAATCCATAATATTTTCAATTAGAGACTATTGTTTCAACCGATCTCTTTTAGGTTTATGTTAATATATTTATTTATTTTCTAGCTTTTTTTTAGATAATGAATAAGTAAGTTATATGTAACTAATAATATAACACATTGCTTCCTACATCCGCATATACTAAAAGACACTTACTATAGCCATGTTAGTAGTTATTTTACTTGCACTTTATTGTGGGTCAGAAATTATTTTTTTTAGCAAAAAAATTGAATATGCATGCTTTTCAAATGCATTTTTAACAAAAAAAAATCCTAATCATAAATACAAAATAAATGTTGACGCATTTATTTAATTCACTTCGCTATGGGTTAGATAATATTTTCCAACGCAACAGAATGAATGTATCAATGTTGTTAACGTATTTTTTGACATTGAGAGAAAAATATAATTGTGAATAAAAAAGTTTGTGTTTATATATAACAAAATAAAATGAGAATCATATGTGTTAATAAATATTGTCGCACGTGTACGGCGTCACGGTGATCGTCCACCCTTTTATAATATATCTAGCAAATACGGGGGAGACAAGGAATTCTTGTCTTTTATTAGTGGGAAAGGAAATGGAAGTCGCCACCTAGTATTTTGGTCACTAGAAACCCTAACTGGTCTTAGCGATCGGGTACGGGGACTGATTGCATAAAAAGAAGGTATTAGCACCTCAAATACGCCCTACCTAAGGTAAGCTGCATTGTTTAATTGTCTAATATATGCTAAGGTTTCATTGTATTTCTAATTATTGGTCCGTCTATGGTTTAAGAAAAGTTCTTCTCGGTAAGGAAATCCTTAACTTATCGAGCAAAAACCTAATTGTTCTTTGTCTACAAAAGAAATACCTTTTTAATATCGGGAATACATTTTACATGTCAATTTGTAATCCCAAATACTAAAAGAAAACAAAATATTTTCTTATATATTTTTTGAAATATTTGTCCTAGTTCTCATAGCTTTAATAAACTAGTTATTAAAGCCAAAAATAAATGCTAAAAAAATTATTGTATGAAAATACAATATGGTTTATTTTTTTTTTTAATATTTGAGAGACTTGGCCTTATGCATAAAAACAAACCCTTTTTTTTTAAAAAAAACAAAATTTTACAACATTTCAAAGAAAACCATGTATTTTAATATCAGACTTACATTAGCCCAAAAGTTTTTTTTTAATTGGGCCAGACTCGGCCCAGCCATGTTCACTCTTCACTGTTCATTTTGCAGAACAGTAGAGATCGCGAAACAGAAGAAAAAGAAGAAGAAGAGGGAAAAGGAGGGAGGAGGAAGGCTAACCTGGCGGTGGCTCGCGGCGGTTCTGGTGGTGGCTACGGGAAAAGCAGACGGTGGTTCTTCCTCCTTTCTCTTTTGTTTTCTCTTTTTCTCCTCTCGGTTCCCCCCTATTATTTCCTTCTTTCGTTGCTTCTGTTTTTTTCTCTTCTTTCCAGTCGTGTTTCCCCTTTCAAATGTTCTCTCCTCCTCTGTTTCTTTTTGTTTTGTTCTTCCCCCCCTTTCTGCCTTTTATCTAGAAAAACTCTTTTTTTTTTCTACTCTGTCGATCTCCCTCTGTTTTTCTTCCTAAAACCTCAATTCGTCCCCCTTTCTAATCTTTCTCTCCCCATTTCTGTGTTTTTAATTCTCTCGTCCCCTTCTCAAAGCAACCTTCCCCTATTTCCCTATGCACTCTTATTTTTCTTCTGTTTGAGAGGGAGATAGTGGTGTTGCAAGGGAGAGAAACTCCTTCTTCCCCTGCCTCTATGTGTCCAGGGGAAGAAAAAGCATAGTGCCATTCAAAACGACATTGTTTCGTGCTTTAAAAAAAACAGTGCATGAAACGGAGCCGTTTTGGTCAAAACACGCCGTTTCATTTAAAAGGAAATGGCGACAAAAATGTATCAATTTCCGAATCAGTCCTCAATTTGTGATTTGTTCAATCAAGTCTTCAATTGCAATCTTAATTTTAAGAATCAATTCAATTGCATCCTTGCCAAATTTCAACGTCGACCCTGATGTTGGCCATCCTTTTCACTTTAGTTTTTGGTCTCAAATTTTTGCAATTTGATCCTCAATTGATCAATAAACATCCAATTTCTTCAATTTAGCCCTTGATTCAGACAAATTCCAGCCCCTCTATTTACACGTCTTTTCCAGTTTGGTCCTTGGTTTTAAATTTCTTCAATCAAGTCCCTAATTGACCATCAAACTTCAATATTTATGCAATTAAGCCTATGATTTGACCAAATCAACTCTAAAAAATTATAACTTGACCCCAGAACTTTAATTTCTTTCAATTAAAGTCCAAATTGACTTAAAAATCAAATTTTCTTGCAATCAAACCCTCCATAAATTTAATTGAGTCCATAAACATCTGATTTTGGATATTTGTTCCTCAAATTGAATTTTTCTTTGTCAACAGGGCTCTCATCAGTCAACGATATACTGTCAAATTTCAATCTTTGTATTTTTGAACCTCTTTAACTAATTTTTAGCTATTTTCTGGGTGCTTTGGCATCCTCTTTTCATTGCTATTATTTTTTTGGATTTCTCTCAAATACACACACACACACAGATATATATATTTTGTGGGGGGGGGGGGAATAAATAACAACAAATACAAAAAGTAGTTATTAACGTAATGCACCACATGTAGGATCTTAATGTAGTAGAAAAATATAACAATGTTTTAAGTGCATTTTATTGTATCATGATTCTCTTAATTGAGAAATGTAAAACAAAATAAATCTTAAAAAAATATGAACTAATAAACTGATAAGAGTTGTTAATGCTAATCAAATTATAAAATAAAATGAAGAATCATCAAGAGTTTTTCACTTTGAATTATAATTTAAAAGTTGTTTTTTATAAATAATTTATGACAAAAATAAATTAAAATAACCATAAGTTATAAGCATTATTTGTAAAAATGATTCAAATAACTCTTTTTAATATGGGATTTAGTATATAATCCACAAATTACAGTTAATTTTTTTTTATTATTAAATCAAAGGTTTGAATCCAATTCATAAAAAAAAATAAAAATCAAAAGCTATTTTAACTAACATACTTATATTTTTTAAAAACTAAAATGTCAAAAATATATTAAATCAATTTACAAAAGTCGTATCTAATATAACCTAAATTTAACTACTTCTTGAAATAATCTCCTTGTTGTAATCTTAATTGTGGATGCCTCGTATTATATTCTAAATTAAAACATTTGTTATTCTTACCCTAACAAAATTTATTGTGTAGCAAGACTCAAGTTATTATGCAATAACGAATCTCATATAATGCACTCCTTTACATGGAATACAAGGGACTTGAATAAATTTTGTTCGTGTTCGAGCAAAGCAGAATTGCAGAATCTATACAAAGGCCTCATTTTTGTAAATTAATTTACATAATCATTTTAACTCATGTAATTTTTGTCTTAACTCAATTTTTTTAAAAATAAATAAATAAATAATAAGATAAAAAAAAATAAATGAATAAAAAATATTTGAAAATTTGGTTAAGAAAACATAAATTTAAAGTTTGAGGATTTAATTATAAATTTGGGATGAATTTGGTAAAATATTGTACAGAGGCCATCCTCTGGCTTTATAAAAGCAGAGAAGGCCACGGGGGAGGAGAGAGAGAGACCGAGAGAGAGAGAGGAGAGAAAAAAAGGAACGAACAGAAGAGTACCAGACAGAAGACGCACGAAGAGAGAAAACCAGAGGCAGAGTGAAACAGAGGAGAGGGACTGTAGAATCTCCTTCAAAACTCCAGCAACCGGGAGCAAGCTCAGAAGAACTGGGAAGACCGAAGAAATACCAGTAGAGAGAGAAGCAAACAAAACAGGAACGGGGACAAAAACGAAGAGGGAGAGGGACCAGAGAACACAAACAGAGAAAACAGAGTCAAAGAAAAGAACAACCAGAGGGAAAACAAACGAAAAGAGGAACAGAGAGAGCTTCGTCCAATACACCATCATCTTCAGCGTCATTCCAGGCAGCACCAGGTAAGCTTCTTCAGTTTCATTCTTTCATTCCAATATTTACTAGGTTATTCTCCGTTGTAATTTTTAATTAAGCTCTCTCTCCTTTCTCAAACTTAAGGATTAAAATAGAAGTAAAATAAAGTTTTGTACTAAAAAATTTAATTTCTAAACTAAAAGGGCCAATTTTTTTTTTTTTGTCAAAATCACAAGGCATAGAGGCGGTGACACAATTTGTTTTTTTAAGGCCTTTTATGTTTTTTCATGTTTCAATTATGATCTCTTTGTTTTCAATTTTTCTCAAACAATATTATCGAATTCTTTTTTGTAAAGTGGAGCCCCAAACCAATGGTGCAGCTTTTTATTTAGTTCTAGATGCTCATATAAAATTACCAACTTCAAATCCTAATTAACATAATATTGAAAGATCAAAATTAAAAAAAAAACAAATAGATGAATATCAAAAGCAAAAAACAAAAGGGACCAAAGTTGACACTATATTTTTTTTAAAAAAAAAACCTCTAGTTTTTTATCTGTTTCAATTTAAATCCTCACAATTTCAATTTCTTATAAAAAACAAATTTTTTTTTTGTGAAATTAAGCACCGTCCCAATATCAAAATGTTTTATTAAGAGCAAGATAACCATAAAAAAAGGCAAATAAAAATACATTACCCACCTCAAATCTTAATCAATTCATCATCAAAGATCACTAAATAAAAAAAAGGACAAAGCAAGAGAAAGTAAACATTGTGTGAATTCACAATATTTTCACTCAAAGACTATATTGTTTTAGGCGATCTCTTTTAGGTTTCTATTAATATATTTATTTATTTGATGGTTTTTTTTAATAATGAATATGTAAGTTATATCTAACTAATAATATAACACATTGCTTCCTATATCCACATATACTAAAAGGCACTGACTTTAGTTATATTAGTAGTTATTTGACTTGCACTTCACCATGAGTCAGAAATGTTTTTTTAGCAAAAAAAAAAAAAAAATGAATATGAATTCTATTCAAATGTATTTTTAACAAAAAAAAACCCTAATCATAAATACAAAAATAAGTATTGACATGTTTATTTAACTCGTTTTACTACAGGTCAGATAACTTTTTCCAACATAAAAGAATAGATGTATAAGTGTTGTTAATGTATTTTTTTTATATTGAGAGAAAATATAATTATGAATAAAAAAAGTTGATGTTTACATATAATAAAATAAACTGGGGATCATATATGATTAATAAATACAAAAACATGTAGGATCTTAAGTTAATTTTTAATGTAGTAGAAAAATGGGATGGTGTTTCAAACGCATTTCACTGTATCATGATTATCTTAATTGAGAAATGTGAAACAAAATAAATCTTAAAAAAATATGAATTAATAAACTGATAAAGAGTTGTTAATGCCAATCAAATTATAAAATAAAATGATAATCATTTTCATAAAAGTAAAAGATAGATAAATATAATATTTAACCTCATGCTTTTCTTGTTCTTTTTTATTTTTATTTTTTTATTTTAAAGGTCATTTTTTCTTACCAAGTCTTGTAACCCATTTTTGGGTCCCTGGACAAAAAAAAATAAAATACAGAAAAATATTATCAAAAAATAATAACAGTGAAAAAAGAATGTCAGAACGCTCAAAAAATGGTCAAAAATTGGTTGAGGATGTTAAAAAATACAAAGATTGAAATTTGATGGTATTGTGTTGGATGATGAGGCCCTGTTGACAAAGAAAATTCAATTTGAGGAAGAAAAGTCCAAAATCAGATATTTATGGACTCAATTCAATTTTATTGAAGGTTTAATTAAATTTATGGAGGGTTTGATTGCAAGAAAAATTGATTTTGAAGTCAATTTGGGCTTTAATTGGAAGAAATTAAAGTTCTGGGGTCAAATTATAATTTTCGAGAGTTAATTTGGTCATATCAGGGGCTTAATTGCATAAATATTGAAGTTTGATGGCCAATTAGGGACTTAATTGAAGAAATCCGAAACCAAGGACCAAATTGGAAAAGGCGCGTGAATAGAGGGGCTGTAATTAAAACCAAATCAGAGGTCAAATTGAAAAATTAGAAGTTTATTGATCAATTGAGGGTCAAATTACATAAATTAGAGACCAAGGATCAGTTTGGAAAAGGCGGCCCAACTACAGGGCCGAGGATTGAATTTGGTAGGGATGCAATTGAATTGATTTTTAAAATCATAATTGCAATTGAGGAGTTGATTGAACAAATCACGAATTGAAGACTGATTTGGAATTTGACATGTTTTTGCCGCCTTTTTTCTTTTAAATGAAACGGCGTTGTTTCATCTACTGTTCATAAAAAAGGGGCCGGAACGGTGCTGTTTTGAACGGCACTATGGTTCTTCTTCTTCCCCTGGACGCACGAAGTAAGGGAAGAAGAAGATTTTTCTTCCCCTGTTTCTCACTGACTTCTGTTCCCTCGATGACCTAAAAAGAAGCCGACCAAGGACCCCTCCACCCGCACAGCTTTCCATGTGTTAGAGTTAGGGGAGGAGAGGTGTCCCTAGGGTGGTCGAGGGGCGGCTGAATAGTGGCCGCCCCGTCCACCCTACACCCCTGCGCCATTGATTGAGCAGGGGTGTAGGTCTCCTTTTCTCCCCTCTAAATACAGGGGAGAAAGGAGACAGAAGGTGATAAAAAAAAATAAGAAGAAGAGGAGAGAAAGAATAGAAAAAAAATAAGAAAAAAGAGAGAAAGAGAGGAAGAAAAACAGAGTAGAAAAAACGAAGAAAAAACAGAGCGAGGAAGAAAAAGGAACAAGGGAGAAGTAGAGGAGAGAAGAAGTAGTGCCACCGGGTCCAACCACCGTCTCCGCCGCCGCAAGCCACCGCCGACGACAACAGCCACGCCCCTTCACGCCAGGTAATCTTCTCTCCTTCTCTGCTCTGTCTTCTTGTTTTTCTTTCATTTGCATGTAGAACGTGAGCAATTCACGTTCTGCAGCAAATGAATAATTGGCTGGTTAATGTGCTGTGCACAGTAACCAGCCAATTATAACCTTTTGGGCCAGTGCGGGCCCATTTTCATGATGGGCCGGTGATGGCCCATTTTTATCTTTTGGGCCAGTGCAGGCCTATTTCTTTTTTATGTTGGGCCGGTGCTGGCCCATTTAATTTTCTTTATGTTGGGTCGTGCTGGCCCGTTCCAATTAAATACACCGTAACAATAAAAATCGGGTATTAAAATATATGGTTTTCGTCGACTAAAAAAAAATGTTTTTGTGCATACAACCAAGTGTCTCAGAGCTAAAAAAATCATATCGTGTTTTTTTTATTATACAAAAAAAAATGTTTTGGCATGCATTTTGGCTTTAATAACCAGTTTATTAAAGTCAAGAGAACTTTGACCAATATTTCAAAAAAACATCAAAAAATATTTTTGATTGTTTTAATACTAGGGATTATGAATTTATATGTAAAACGTATTCCCAGTATTAAATTTTTTTTTTATTAATTTGCTTAGATTTTTTTAGACCATAAAACAATACAGCTTACCATAAGTAGGGCGTATTTGGGGTGCTAATACCTTCCCTTTACGCAACCGGTCTCCGTACCCCATCTCTGAGACTAGTTAGGGTTCCTAGTAACCAAAATACTAGGTGGCGACTCCTAGCCCATATTTTACTGATAAGAGACAAGAATTCCTTGTCTCTTTATATTTTGCCAGATAGACTTACATACATATATAACCTTGAGGGTGGACGATTGTCACAACGCCGCACACGTGCGACACCAAGAACAAATAATTCTTATTGTTATAAACACATGATGAAAATAAATTTTATTTATATAAAACATAAAAAGAATTATATATGAATTGGAATAATTTCTTCGAGATATTAAACACATAAAAGATAAGTAAAAGATAACCACTATTTAAAAAAGACTAAATAAACTATCTAAAAATTTAGAAAGAAAAGGTATTAATTTAAATATAAATTAAAATTTTATTAAAAAGTACATATAAAATATCAGTTAAAAGACATAATTAGAATAAAAAATAAATAGGTCAGGTGCTTTTCGGCCTGTAAGTCAAGCTCCTATTTTAAAAAGGGCTAGCTTACGTGAGCCTTATTTTTTTATTTGAAAATGCTCCAAATGTTTTTGAAAAAAGATAAAGGGAAACGACATGTCACCTACTAAGACTTTCCAGTTCTCAACTATTGAAGGGGTGGCCAGAAAATTATGCATAGTGTTTTTTGACCTAAAATGAAAATTTAAACAAAGTTCACACCAAAACATCTAAAAATGGTCCTTATGATGTAAAAAAAACCAATAAAATTGCCCAAAAAATCATGAAACTTTTGGAAATCACAAGAGCAAAAAACACATCAATGGAACTTTCTTCATCAAATGGAACCTATGAAGACCAAAATCGACCGTTTTTGTTGTGAAAATCATTGCCAACAGAGTTTCTCTCGAACATTGTAATCCAATGACTTTTTGTCTCCTCTCTCCATTGTTGTCAAAAGCACGAGTTGACTCTTAAAATTCTACGATTTTAAGAGTCAACATGTATATAACATGTAAAATCGGGTTAAAAAATCAAAATCGATCAATTCAATCAAACTCGATTAAAATCCCTCAAACTCGGTAAAATCAGACCGATTTGACAAGTTTGAAAAAAGTTAAAAGAATTACTGCCTTCCTGTCCAAGTCCTCCGACACTCCACTCCACAAGTGCCCACTCCCCGATCTCTCCTTTTCCCGTTGCCCAAATCTCAATTTTTCAACCTTAGCAGACTAACACCAGCATCAATTAAGATAACAATGATAACACATGTTAGCAACAAACTTTATAATTTTCTATTGTTAATTTAAGAAAAATCGGTCCTGCTTTACTCTATAATTTTCTCTGTTATCAGAGGTTACCCCTTCCCTTCTACTTTGAGTTGCCTCACCCACATCTCTGAGAGTTCATCCTAAGCTACAAGTTTTGCATAAATACTAGATGCCATGCCCGCGCGATGCCATGGGCTTGTGGCATGCTTGTGCGTTGTCGTGGATTTGTGGAAAAAATAAATAAAAATTATATGGAGAAAAAATGTTACAATCCACAATGTTTTCAAGGAAAAAACTACAAAGCTAAATTCTTAACTAGATTAATATTTAAAAAATAAAATGAACAAAGAAAATTTTGGAAAAAATCATAAAAAAATTGAAAGGAAAAAAAAACCATGCAGGGAAACACTGTAGCAATCTATAGTGTTTCATGAGGAAATTTACAGTTGTTATTCTCAACCAACTCAATATTAAAAATAATAAAATCGATAAAGATAATTTTGAAAAAAATCATAAAAAAAATCATGTAGGGTAGCACTGTAGCAATCCATAATGTTTTAAAGAAAAAACTACGAAGCTAAATTTTCAACTAGCTCAATATGAAAAAAATAAAATCGACAAAGACAATTCTGGAAAAGAAAACAAAAAAATCATAAAAAATGGGGTAACTCTGCAGCAATTCACAGTGTTTTTAAAGAAAAAAATCAACAAAAATAATTTTGAAAAAAAAATGAAAAGAAGAAGAAGAAGAAGAAGACAATTTTGGAAGAAAAAAAGCAAAAAGCAAATGAAAAAAATGGAAAAACATGTTGGGAAAGTTAAAGCTATACTCTCAACCAACTCAATATTTTTTTTAAAAAATCTACAAAGATAATTTTGAAAAAAAAAAACATCTGGGGAAACATTGTAGCAAAACAAAAACCATGTGGGGAAACATTGTAACAATGCACAGTGTTTTAAAGAAAAAAACTACGAAGCAAAATTGACGAAATTTACTGTTGTTATTCTCAGCCAGCTCAATATTAAAAATAATAAAATCGATAAAGATAATTTTGAAAAAAATCATAAAAAAATTCATGTAGGGAAACACTGTAGCAATCCACAATGTTTTAAGAAAAAAACTACGAAACTAAATTCTCAACCAGCTCAATATGAAAAAAAATAAATTCGACAAAAACAATTCTGGAAAAGAAAACAAAAAAATCATTAAAAAATGAAAAAAAAACCATGTGAGGTAACACTGTAGCAATCCACAATGTTTTAAAAGAAAAAAATCAACAAAAACAATTTTGAAAAAAAAACAAAAAAATGAAAAAAAAACAAGAACAAGACAATTTTGGAAGAAAAAAAGCAAAAAAAAAAAAATGAAAAAAATGGGAAAAAAACATGAGGGGAAAGTTAAAGCTGAATTCTCAACCAGCTCAATATTAAATTTTTTTTTTGACAAAGATAATTTTGAAAAAAACATGTGGGGAAACATTGTAGCTAAAGAAAAACAATGTAGGGAAACATTGTAACAATTCAGAGTGTTTTAAAGAAAAGAACTACGAAGCAAAATCGACGAAATTTACAGTTGTTATTGTCAGCCAGCTCAATATTAAAAATAATAAAATCGACAAAGACAATTTTGAAAAAAATAAAAAAAATCATGTAGGGTAACAATGTAGCAATCCACAGTGTTTTAAAGAAAAAAACTACGAAGCTAAATTCTCAACCAGCTCAATATAAAAAAAAATCGACGAAGACAATTCTGGAAAAAAAAATCATAAAAAACCTTGTCGAGTAACACTGTAGCAATCCACAGTGTTTTTAAAGAAAAACATCAACAAAAACAATTTTGAAAAAAAAAACACAAAAAAATAATAAAAAAAGAAGACGATTGTTGTAACCCATTTTTGGGTCCCCACAAAAAATATATAATATATATAGCCAAAGGAGGTTAGAAAAATAACAGGAGGCAGAAGCGCTCAGAAAATGGTTGGAAAATTGGTCAATGAGGTTAAAAATACAAAGATTGGATTTTTGACAGTATATTCTTGAAGGAGGA
>Ga0307513_10007295_pt1 | contig 14355 bp, 13 predicted proteins | sample 15_EM_MG_FD_202174 | JGI IMG/M metagenome (GOLD analysis project Ga0307513, IMG submission 202174) | Populus trichocarpa ectomycorrhiza microbial communities from riparian zone in the Pacific Northwest, United States - 15_EM | ecosystem: Host-associated > Plants > Roots > Unclassified | place... | reverse complement strand
ACTTCCTCGCGTTGCGTCAGGCGGTGACGCCTGAGCCGCTGCTCGGCCGCATGACGAGTGCGATGCGCTGGCTCACGTTGCTGGCCGCGGGGCCAGGTGCCTTGCTGGGCGGCTGGCTGGGCGAGCATGTGGGCCTGCGTGCGGCGCTGGGGTTCTCGGGCATCTCGTGTCTGCTGCTGGCCCTGCTGGCGTGGCGCTACCCCGCCATCCGCGGCGTGAAGGTGCTGCCCAAGGCCGAAGACGCCGACGAGTGGGTGGGCGCCGAAGCTTCGGTGCGCCCCACCACGATCATGGACGTGAGCTGAGGAGCGCTGTGGTGGACCCTGTGCTGATCGACGTTCCCGAACGCGTGCTCACCGAGCGCTTCGTCGCGCGTTGCCCGCAACCCGGTGATGGTGCCGCGGTGAATGCTGCGGTATGCGAAACGCTGGCCGAACTGCGGCCCTGGATGCCTTGGGCGCAAGCCGTGCCGACCTTGGATGAGTCGGAGATGCATGTGCGCCGCGCGCAAGCCAGGTTCCGCCTGCGCGAAGACCTGGTGATGTTCATCTTCGAGCGCCTGCCAGGCGATCGCGAGGGCGCACTGCTCGGCGGCTCGGGCCTGCACCGCATGAACTGGGAGGCACGCAGCTTCGAGATCGGCTACTGGCGCCGGGCGGGTCATGCACATCGCGGCGTAGTCACCGAAGTGGTGACGGCCTTGAACCGCTTGTGCTTCGACACGCTGGCGGCATGCCGCGTCGAGATCCGCATGGACACGAACAACCTTGCCAGCCGCCGCGTGGCCGAACGCGCTGGCTTCACGCTCGAGGGCGTGCTCCGGCAAGACAGCGTAACGCCGACCGGCGAGCCGCGCGGCACCTGCGTGTACTCGCGCGTGCGTGGCGTCGAGGAGCCTCAGGCCTGAACGGTCGACCCGGGCGAGAAGCGGTCGACGGCATCGGTGATCAGCCCGTCGATGCCCGCGTCGAGCAGGCGTTGCGCATCGGCTGGTTCGTTCACGGTGTAGCAGAGAGAGCGCATGCCGGCGGCGTGAATCTGTGCGATGACCTTGGCGTCGAGCAGCTTGTGGTTGGCGACGACGGCCACGCAGGCGAGGCTCTTGGCTTCATCGAGCCAGCCGTGCCGCAGGCTGTCGAGCAGCAATGCGCGCGGCAAGGCGGGCACGGTGGCCTGGGCGGCAGCCAAGGCGTCGGGCTGGAACGAACTGAGCAATGGCTTCACCGCCGCCTCAGACCACAGGCGTTCGGCTTCGCTAGCTACCACGCGGCCGGTCTCGGTGTCCTGGCCGGGCGTGGGCTTGATCTCGATGTTGAGCGCGAAGCCGTTGCGGATGCAGTAGCGCGCGACGGCATCGAGGCTGGGTATCGGCTCGCCAGCGAAGGCGCGGCTGTGCCACGCGCCGGCGTCGATGCGCGACAGCTCGCTCCAGGCTCGTTCGCCTGCTGTCCCTTGTTCGGGCGTCGTGCGTTGCAACGTCGCGTCGTGCAGAAGGAACGTCAGGCCGTCGGCGCTCAGCTTCACGTCGCACTCGAAGGCACGGTAGCCGTGGCTTGCGCCCACGCGAAAGGCGGCCAGCGTGTTCTCGGGCGCCAGCTTGCCGGCGCCTCGGTGGGCGATCCAGAGCGGATAGGGCCAACTCATGTCGACTCCCCGATTGCCGGGTATGGCAATCGACCCTCCGAGAGGATCGGGCCTTGCTTGGGGCGGCCCGGCGCGGCGGCCCGGATCATGTCGCCTCGACCCGCGCGCCGGTGGCGATGTCGAACCAGTGCAAATGCTGCGCCGACAGCTGAAGCTGCACCGTGCTGCCAACCGCAGGTGGTGTGAGCATGCCGTCCATGCGCAAGGTGAAGGCGTGGCTGCCGAGCTGGCCATGGACCAAGCGCTCGGCACCCAGCATTTCGATCAGCTCCACCTTCAGCGGCCAGCCGCCCGAGCCGCCAGCCACCACGTGCTCGGGCCGCAGGCCGAGCGTGAGCTCGCCGTTGCGCGGAGCCGGTGCAGGCAGCGGCACGGTCTGGCCATCGAGCGTGAAGCTGGCGCCGTTCGCATGGCCAGTCAACAGATTCATCGGCGGTGAACCGATAAAGCTCGCCACGAAGGTGGTGGCCGGCCGGGCATACACCTCGTCGGGCGTGGCGAACTGCTCCATGCGGCCCGCGTTCATCACGATCATGCGCTGGGCGAGCGTCATCGCCTCGACCTGGTCGTGCGTGACGAACAGAGAGGTCACGCCCAGTTCAGCATGCAGCTTGCGGATCTCGATACGTGTCTGCGCGCGCAGCTTGGCGTCGAGGTTGGACAGCGGCTCGTCGAACAGGAACACCTGCGGCTGGCGCACGATGGCGCGGCCCATGGCCACACGTTGGCGCTGGCCACCCGACAGCTCGCGCGGCTTGCGTGCGAGGTAGGGCGCGAGTTGCAGGATGGCTGCGGCTTTGTCGACGCGCGCCTTGATTTCGGCCACCGGCACCTTCGAGATCTTCAGGCCGTAGGCCATGTTGTCGAACACCGTCATGTGCGGGTAGAGCGCGTAGTTCTGGAACACCATCGCGATGTCGCGCTCGGAAGGCTCGATGTCGTTGACCACGCGGCCGCCGATGGCGATCTCGCCTCCGGAGATTTCTTCGAGGCCGGCGACCATGCGCAGCAGCGTGCTCTTGCCGCAGCCCGACGGGCCGACGATGACGACGAACTCGCCGTCGGCGATCTCGGCGTCGACACCGTGGATGACCTGGTTGGCCTTGGCACCGGCGCCGTAGCGCTTGATGATCTTGCGAAGTGTGATGGCTGCCATGCGTTGTTTTATTTCTCTGTATCGACCAGGCCCTTGACGAACCATTTTTGCATCAGCATCACGACCAAGGCGGGCGGGATCATCGCCAGCATGGCAGTGGCCATGACGAGGTTCCATTCGTTCTGCGAGTCACCGCCCGCGATCATGCGCTTGATGCCATAAACGACGGGGTACATGTCTTCGTTGGTGGTCACGAGCAGCGGCCAGAGGTACTGGTTCCAGCCGTAGATGAACTGGATCACGAACAGCGCCGCGATGCTGGTGGCCGACAGCGGCACGAGGATGTCTTTGAAGAAGCGCATCGGGCCCGCGCCGTCGATGCGTGCCGCCTCGACCAGCTCTTCAGGCACGGTCAAGAAGAACTGGCGGAACAGGAAGGTTGCCGTGGCCGAGGCGATCAGCGGGATCGTCAAACCGGCGAAGCTGTTCAGCATGCCGAGGTCGGACACCACCTTGTAGGTCGGGCCGATGCGCACCTCCACCGGCAACATCAGCGTGACGAAGATGGCCCAGAAGAAGAACATGCGGAAGCGAAAGCGGAAGTACACGATCGCGAAAGCCGACAGCAGCGAGATCGCGATCTTGCCGAAGGTGATGATCAGCGCCGACACGAGGCTCACGAACATCATGCGACCCACCGCGGCCGTGGAGCCGGCGCCATGGCTGCCGCCCTGCAGCGCGGCGACGTAGTTCTCGATGAAGTGAGAGCCGGGAAGCATCGGCATCGGCCGTTGCACGACTTCTTGCGCAGTGTGAGTCGACGCCACGAAGGTGATGTAGACCGGCAGCGCGACCACGAGCACGCCGAGGATCAGGATGACGTGGGCGAGGATTCCCAAGGTGGGGCGACGCTCGACCATCAGTAGTTCACTTTCTTTTCTACGAACTTGAACTGCAGCACGGTGAGTACCACCACGATCACCATCAAGACGACGGACTGAGCGGCTGAGCCGCCGATGTCCAGCGCCTTGAAGCCGTCGTAGTACACACGGTAGACGAGGATGGAGGTGTCCTTGCCCGGGCCGCCCTGGGTCGACGCATCGATGATCGCGAATGTGTCGAAGAATGCATAGACCATGTTGATCACGAGCAGGAAGAAGGTGGTCGGCGTGAGCAGCGGGAACTGGATGGTCCAGAAGCGACGCCACGGCCGGGCGCCATCGATCGCCGCTGCTTCGATCAGCGACTTCGGGATGCTGGCCAGCCCAGCGAGAAAGAACAGGAAGTTGTACGAGATCTGCTTCCAGACCGCGGCAGCCACGACCAGCGTCATCGCCTGCCCACCGTTGAGCAGGTGGTTCCAGTCGATACCCATCGCCTCCAGGCCATAGGCCACGATGCCGATGCTGGGCGAAAACATGAAGAGCCACAGCACGCCCGCCACGGCCGGCGCCACGGCGTACGGCCAGATCAGCAGCGTCTTGTAGACCGTGGCGCCGCGCACCACGCGATCTGCGAAGACCGCGAGCAGCAGGGCCAGCGAGATGCCGCACACAGCGACCAGGATCGAGAACACTGCCGTCGTCTTGAACGACGCGAGGTAGGTCTCGTCGTTCCAGAGGTTTTGGAAGTTCTCGAGCCCGACCCAGCTCACCGAGGTGCCGAACGCGTCGGACTGTTGCAGCGACTGCACCAGCGCCTGGCCCGCAGGCCAGAAGAAGAACACCGCGATGACGATGGCCTGCGGCGCGAGCAGCGCCCAGGGCAACCAGCCGGATCGGAAGACGACGCGCTTTTCCATCAGGACTTGTTGGCCTTTTCGAAGCGCTCCAGGAGTTCGTTGCCGCGCTTCACGATCGAAGCCAATGCTTCCTTCGCGGTCTTCTTGCCGCCCCAGACTTGTTCGAGTTCTTCATCCTCGATGGCGCGGATCTGCACATAGTTGCCAAGGCGGATGCCACGCGACTTGTCGGTGGTCTTGCGGATCATCTGTGTGACGGCGACATCGGTGCCTGGCTTCTCCTTGTAGAAGCCCGACTTCTCGGTGAGCTGGTAGGCCGCGGTCGTGATCGGCAGATAGCCGGTGCGCTTGTGGCTGGCCGACTGGACCTCGGGGCTCGACAGGTAGTTGAAGAACGCCGCCACGCCCTTGTACTCGGCCGGCTTCTTGCCCGACAGCACCCACAGGCTCGCGCCGCCGATCACCGTGTTCTGCGGCGCCCCGGCCACATCGGGGTAGTAGGGCAGGGCCGCCAGGCCGTAGGCGAACTTCGCGTTCTTGGCCACGTTGCCGTAGAAGCCGGAAGACGTGTTGATCATCGCGCACTCGCCGGAGACGAAGCTGGCTTCAGGCACGTTGCCGCGGCCCTTGTAGATGAACAGGCCCTGCTTGGACATGTTGGCCAGGTTCTCGATGTGGCGCTGGTGCAGCGGCGAGTCGACTTTCATGCGTGCGTTCAGGCCAGCCAGGCCGTTGCGCTGGGTGGCGAACTCGACGTTGTGCCAGGCCGAGAAGCTTTCGAGCTGTGTCCAGCCTTGCCACGCGGTGGTGAAGGGGCACTTGTGGCCGCTGGCCTTGAGCTTGGCCGCAGCACCCACGACTTCAGGCCAGGTGGTGGGCGGCTTGTCGGCATCGAGGCCGGCGGCTTTGAAGGCGTCTTTGTTGTAATAGAAGATCGTCGTCGAGCTGTTGAACGGGAAGCTCAGCATCTGGCCGTTCGGCGCCGTGTAGTAGCCTGCGACCGCCGGCACATAGGCGGCGGGGTCGAACTTGATGCCCGCGTCTTTCATTACCTGGCCCACCGGGATGATGGCGCCCTTGCTGGCCATCATGGTCGCCGTGCCCACTTCGAACACCTGCAGGATGTGCGGTGCGTTGCCGGCGCGGAACGCAGCGATCGCACCCGTCATCGATTCGTCGTAGGTGCCCTTGAAGGTGGGCACGATCTTGTATTCCTTCTGGCTCGCGTTGAAGTCCTTGGCGAGGTCGTTGACCCATTCGCCGTTCACGGCGGTCATCGAATGCCACCACTGGATTTCGACTTGTGCGTGAGCCGATGTCGACAGGGCCAATACCGATGCGGCCGCAACGAAGGATGAGAGAAGAGCTGATGTTTTCTTGTACATGACGACTCCGGGTGATGAATGCCAAGCTTTCGGGCAGCCGGGCAGTTTGCATCGATCTTGTGACAGGCGTGTTTATGTCGCTTTCGCCGCATTGCAGCAACGGGGATAACCCGCCGAGTTTGGCCATGCCCGTATGCCCGGTGACGCAGGGTGCGCTGCGTTACCATTCATGTCCAAGTGCAGTAGCAGGCGCGCGCGTCGCCTGGACCCCATGAACGCACCCGTTTCGCTGAACCAGATTACCGCCGCGGCCGACGCTGCGCACAACGCGCCCCGCCTGCGCGAAATTCCGTACAACTACACCTCGTTTTCCGACCGCGAGATCGTGATCCGCCTGCTGGGCTCCCGTGCGTGGGAGCTGCTGGATCGCCTGCGCGAAGAGCGCCAGACCGGTCGATCTGCGCGCATGCTGTACGAGGTGCTCGGTGATATCTGGGTCGTGCAGCGCAACCCCTACCTGCAAGACGACCTGCTCGACAACCCGCGTCGCCGCAAGCTGCTGATCGAAGCCTTGAACCACCGCCTGGGCGAGGTGCAGGCGCGCCGCACGCCGGCGGGTGACGGGTCGCGAGATGCCTTCGTTGGCGAGCTGTTGCAAGCGGCCGACGCGGCGGTGAAATCGTTTGCCGACCAGTTCGAGCGAGTGGCTGAGTTGCGCCGCCGCACGACCAAGGTGCTGGGCCGCCACACCGCCAAAGACAACATCAAGTTCGACGGCCTGTCGCGCGTGTCTCACGTGACCGATGCGACCGACTGGCGCGTCGAGTACCCCTTCGTCGTGTTGACACCCGACACCGAGGCCGAGATGGCCGCGCTGGTCAAGCACTGCATCGAGCTCGACCTGACCATCATCCCGCGCGGGGGCGGCACCGGTTATACGGGCGGCGCCATTCCGCTCACCTGGAACAGCGCCGTCATCAACACCGAGAAGCTCGAGGCCATGACCGAGGTGGAGCACGTGCGCCTCCCCGGCATGGACCGCGACGTGGCGACCATCTGGACCGAAGCCGGCGTCGTCACGCAGCGCGTGGCCGATGCGGCCGAGCGCGCGGGTTTCGTCTTCGCCGTCGATCCCACGTCGGCCGAGGCTTCATGCATCGGCGGCAACATCGCGATGAACGCCGGCGGCAAGAAGGCCGTGCTGTGGGGCACAGCGCTCGACAACCTCGCCTCATGGCGCATGGTCACGCCCGAAGCCAAGTGGCTCGAGGTGACGCGGCTGGCCCACAACATGGGCAAGATCCACGACGTGGACGTGGCGAGCTTCGAGCTGAAGTACTTCGACGCCTCGGGCAAGACGCTGGAGCGCACCGAGCAGCTCGACATCCCCGGCCGCATCTTCCGCAAGGAAGGCTTGGGCAAGGACGTCACCGACAAGTTCCTCGCCGGCTTGCCCGGCATCCAGAAGGAAGGCTGCGACGGCCTGATCACCAGCGCACGCTGGGTGGTGCACAAGATGCCGGCGCACACGCGCACGGTGTGTCTCGAGTTCTTCGGCAATGCGCACGACGCGGTGCCGTCGATCGTCGAGATCAAGGACTTCATGTTCGCCGAGGCGAAGGCGGGTGGTGCCATCCTCGCCGGCCTGGAGCACCTGGACGACCGCTACCTCAAGGCCGTGGGTTACGCGACCAAGAGCAAGCGCGGCGGCCTGCCGAAGATGGTGCTGGTGGGCGACATCGCCGGCGACGACCCCGACGTGGTGGCACGCGCCACCAGCGAGGTGGTGCGCATCGCGAACAGCCGCGCCGGCGAAGGCTTCATCGCTGTCAGCGCGGATGCACGCAAGAAGTTCTGGCTCGATCGCAAGCGCACGGCGGCCATCAGCAAGCACACCAACGCCTTCAAGGTGAACGAAGACGTGGTGATCCCGCTGCCGCGCATGGGCGAGTACACCAACGGCATCGAGCGCATCAACATCGAGCTGAGCCTGCGCAACAAGCTGGCGCTGGTCGATGCGCTGGAAGCCTTCTTCGAGAAGGGCAACCTGCCGCTGGGCAAGAGCGACGACGCCGGTGAAATTGCCTCGGCCGAGCTGCTGGAAGACCGCGTGCAACAAGCGCTGGCGCTGCTGCGCGACGTGCGCTCGCTGTGGCAGCTGTGGCTGCACGACCTCGATGCGGTGGACGCGCAGACGGGCCGCAGCTACTTTGTCGAATTGCAGGATCACACGCTGCGTGCGTCGTGGAAGACGCAGCTCCGTGCGGCGCTGCAAGACATCTTCGCCGGCTCGGCGCTGAAGCCCATCGTCGACGAATGCATCCGCATCCACAAGGAGGTGCTGCGCGGCCGCGTGTGGGTGGCGCTGCACATGCACGCCGGCGACGGCAACGTGCACACCAACATCCCCGTCAACAGCGACAACTACGAGATGCTGCAGACGGCACACGAGGCCGTGGCGCGGATCATGAAGCTAGCGCGCAGCCTCGATGGCGTGATCTCAGGCGAACATGGCATCGGCATCACCAAGCTCGAGTTCTTGACCGACGACGAGATGGCCGACTTCACGGCCTACAAGCAGCGTGTCGACCCGGAAGGGCGCTTCAACAAGGGCAAGCTGCTGCGCAACGCCGGGCTCAAGGCGGACCTGACCAACGCCTACACGCCGAGCTTCGGCCTGATGGGGCACGAGTCGCTGATCATGCAGCAGAGCGACATCGGTGACATTGCCAACTCGATGAAGGACTGCCTGCGCTGCGGCAAGTGCAAGCCGGTCTGCGCGACGCACGTGCCGCGCGCGAATTTGCTGTACAGCCCGCGCAACAAGATCCTCGCGACTTCGCTGCTGGTCGAAGCCTTTTTGTACGAGGAGCAGACGCGACGCGGCGTGAGCATCAAGCACTGGGCCGAGTTCGAGGACGTGGCCGACCACTGCACCGTGTGCCACAAGTGCCTGAGCCCGTGCCCGGTGGACATCGATTTCGGAGACGTGTCGATGAACATGCGCAACCTACTGCGCAAGATGGGAAAGAAGAGCTTCCGCCCCGGCAACAAGATGGCGATGATGATGCTCAACGCCACCAACCCCGAGACCATCAAGCTGCTTCGCACGGCCATGGTCGATGTGGGGTTCAAGGCGCAGCGTGCGGCGAACAACCTGTTCCGCGGCCTGGCCAACAAGCAGACTGCCGCGCCGAAGTCGACAGTGGGCACGGCTCCGATCAAGGAGCAGGTGATCCACTTCATCAACAAGAAGCTGCCGGGTGGATTGCCGAAGAAGACGGCGCGCGCGCTGCTCGACATCGAAGACAAGAACTACGTTCCGATCATTCGCGACCCCAAGACCACGACGGCCGAGACCGAGGCGGTGTTCTATTTCCCGGGCTGCGGCTCGGAACGTCTGTTCTCGCAGGTGGGCCTGGCCACGCAGGCGATGCTCTGGCATGCCGGTGTGCAGACGGTGCTGCCGCCCGGCTACCTGTGCTGCGGCTATCCGCAGAAGGGCTCGGGCCAGTTCGACAAGGCCGAGAAGATCATTACTGACAACCGGGTGCTGTTCCACCGCGTGGCCAACACGCTGAACTACCTCGATATCAAGACGGTGGTGGTGAGCTGCGGTACCTGCTACGACCAGCTGCAGGGCTACCAGTTCGACAAGATCTTCCCGGGTTGCCGCATCATCGACATCCACGAGTACCTGCTCGAGAAGAACATCTTGCTCAGTGGCTCTGGCGGCTACCTGTACCACGACCCCTGCCACACGCCGATGAAGCTGCAGGACCCGATGAAGACGGTCAAGGCGCTGCTCGGCGACAACGTGCTGAAGAGCGAGCGCTGCTGCGGCGAGAGCGGCACGCTCGGCGTGACGCGACCCGACATCTCGACGCAGGTGCGCTTCCGCAAGGAAGAAGAGCTGCGCAAGGACGAAGCGAAACTTCGCGCGACCGGGTCGGTGGCCGACAAGGGCCAGGTGAAGATCCTCACCTCGTGCCCGAGCTGTTTGCAGGGCTTGAGCCGCTACGGCAATGACCTGAACAACGGCTTGCTCGAAGCCGACTACATCGTGGTCGAGATGGCCAACCAGATTCTCGGGCCCGACTGGATGCCGGAGTACGTTGAACGCGCGAACGATGGGGGAATCGAGCGCGTGTTGGTCTAGTCGGCCTTCAAACCACCCAAGCCATCCACCTTGGCTCGGCTACTCAGCTGACAGATTGCGTTCCTTGATCAGCGCGTGCCAGAAGGCGGTTTCCTTTTGCACGAATGCCGCGAGCGCAGCGCCGTTCGACGGCGTCACTTCGAGGCCGAAGTCTTCGAGTCGCGCCTTCACCTCGGGCACGTTGATGGCCTTGTTCATCTCGGCCGAGAGATGGGCCACGATGTCGGGCGGCGTGCCCTTGGGAACGAACAGGCCTTGCCAAGCGGTGACCTCGAAATCTTTGATGCCGATCTCGTCAAGCGTCGGCACGTCGGGCAGCGAGGGCAGGCGTTTCTTCGACATCACGGCCAGGGCCTTGACCTTGCCGGCGCGGATCTGCGGCAGTCCGGCTGCGGTGTCCAGCACCATCATCGGCACCTGTCCGGAGATGACGTCTTGCACCGCGAGTGCGGTGCCGCGGTAGGGCACATGGACGATGAAGCTCTTGGTGCGGTCCTTCAGCAACTCCATCGCCAGATGATGCGGGCTGCCGATACCGGGTGACGCGTAGGTGTACTTGGCCGGGTTCTTCTTCACCTCGTCGAGCAGTTCCTTGGCGCTGTTGAATCCGGCATTCGGGTTGACGGCGAGGATCAGCGGGAAGCGCGCCATGAAACCCACGGGCGTGAAGTCCTTCGGGTCGTAGGGCAGCTTGCGGTACATCGCGCTGTTGAACACCATTGCACCGTTGTCGCCGGTGAGGATGGTGTAGCCGTCGGGAGGCGACTTGGCGGCGTTGTCGGTGCCGATGGTGCCGCCGGCACCCGGGCGGTTGTCGATCACCAGGGTCTGGCCGAGTTGCTTGCCGAGCTGCGGCGCGAGCTGGCGGGCAAGGAAGTCGGACCCACCGCCGGCCGGGTAGGCCACCACCCAGCGCACTGGTTTGTTGGGCCAGGCCTGGGATTGCGCCATCGCAGGCGCGATCAGGGCCGAGGCGAGGGCCATGCTGAGCAAACGGCGGGACAGGGCATGAGTCATGTTGGGTGCTCGCGGGCAATGGGGTGACGCGATCTTATCGAGGGCCGCCGCGATAATCCGCCGCATGACGTTCAGCTTCAGCCCGCCTTCAGATTCCGTGGCCACCTGCGATCTGTGCCTGCACGCGGGTGGGCGCCTGGTATGGGTGAGCGACGCGTGGCGCGTGATCGGTGTGGCCGACGCCGACTTTCCTGCCTTCTACCGCGTGGTGTCGAACCGGCACGTGGCCGAGTTCTCCGATCTGCCGGAGCTCCAGCGCCAGCGTTGCATGCAACTGGTAGGCGCCGTCGAACGGGTGCTGCTTGACCGGTTGAAGCCGACCAAGATCAACTTGGCCGCGCTCGGCAACATGGTGCCGCACCTGCATTGGCACGTGATTGCGCGTTTCGAGTGGGACAGCCACTTCCCGCAGCCGATCTGGGGTGTACGCCAACGCGTGGCCGAGCCCGCGCCTGAGCGCCGGCTGGCTTGCAGCCTGGATGAACTCGATGCGGCCGTGACCACAGCATTGGCAGCAATCTGATCTTCAACATCCTTTGTGCGACCGGCGAGCATAGACATCCCTAGAACTGCGTGAAAACCCTCAAGTGAGTGCCGGTCGGCGGGGTGGCTTCGATATACATTTCCGAGAGATTTCAGCCCAAGGAATGCCTGTGAGCCCGGTCCTGCCCATCAATCTGTCAAACGGCTTCAAGCTCGACCCCAAGCAAGCCCGCGAGATCGGCGCTGCGCTGTCGAGCGACTACTGTTTCGCCGAGCCGTTCCCCCACATCGTTCTCGACAACTTCCTTCCGGAAGACCTGATTTCAGGTTTGTATTCGCACTTTCCGAAGGAACGGCTCGAGTCCGACGTGGTGTTCGAGTCGGGCTACGCCGGCCACCACAAGCGCCAGGTGCTGCCGGCGGACTGTGACGACTTCTGCCGCCGCTCGTTCGACTTCTTCAACTCGCAGCCTTTCCTCGAATTTCTCGAGGGCCTGTCGGCCATCGACGGCCTGTTGCCCGACCCTTACTTCGTCGGTGGCGGCTTCCATGAGATCGGTGTCGGCGGCAAGCTGGGCATTCATGCGGACTTCCGGATCAACAACAAGCTGCACGTGAACCGGCGCATGAACGTCATCGTCTACCTGAATGAGGGCTGGAAGGACGAATACAACGGCTCGCTCGAACTCTGGAGCCGCGACATGAAGCAGATGGTCAAGAGCGTGAGCCCGGTGTGGAACCGCTGCGTGATCTTCAACACCGACGCCGATTCGTACCACGGCCACCCGGATCCGCTGACCACGCCCGACGGCGTGCTTCGCCGGTCGGTGGCGCTGTACTACTACACCGCGTCGAAGGCGGTGTACGAAGAAGTGCCCAACCGGTCGACGATGTATGCCGCACGCCCGCAAGACAATGCCGAGATCCGGCGCGAAGCCACCGGCCTGCGCATGGAACAGCATCTGCAGGAATGGGTGCCGCCGGCTGTGCTGCGCTATTCGCGCGCGGTGATGAGGCGAGTCAAGAGATTGGCCGGGTCGAGCACCTGACTGGCCCGAGCGGGCCGAAGCCCAGTCCAGGAATGAGCTCTGTCGCAACACAGCGAACGCGCGTGTTTGCGCCGGAGTTGGACGTGCTGCGGGGCATTGCGGCGGTGCTGATGATCCTCAACCACGCCGGTTTTCGCCTGCTGAGTGGCACGGATGCTTCCACATCGCCCAGCGCGGTGGCGGTGTTCCTCGGCGGCTTTGCACCCGTGGTCTTTTTCTTCGCCACCGGCTTTGGCATCGCGCTGTCGAGTCGCGCGAGTGCCGGCGCCGTGAACATGCGGTCGGTGGTCTGGAAGGCGGCGTTGCTTGTTGTCGCCGACCAGTGGTTCTATTGGCGTCACGGCGTGGCCGGCGGGTTCGATTTCTTCGGCTTCATCGCGCTGGCTTCCCTCATGGTGAGCTTCATTGCCTCTCGCCGCCGGCCCGTTCTGATTTGTCTCGCCCTGGCATTCGTGCTGCTGGTCCTGCGCTATGCGGTGGGGCCGCTGCTGCGCGGTAGCCTGTCGCAGTTCGCGCTCTGGAACTGGGTCACCGGGGTGCAAGCTGTGGAGCACGTGTCTTACCCGCTTTCTCCATGGATGGTGTATCCGCTGCTCGGCTTTGTTCTGGGCTGGTTTTACGAGCCGATCCAGAGCTTGGCGCCCGGAACTCGGCTGCGGCTGTATGCCCGAGGGGTAGCTTGTGCTGTCGGATTCGGCGGGCTTTCGCTGGTGCTGGCGCTGGTATTCAAGAGCTCGTTCTTTCGCTGGGGAATGGTCAGTGCAGGCTTCTTGGTCTTGTCGCTGAGCGTTCTGACGGCTGCGGCGCTGATGGCGTGGTGGCTGTCGGTTTCGCATCCGAGGCTGGCGAGCAGCTTGGCGTTGCGCGGTGTTGCCTCGTTTGCCGTGATACCCATCCACTACGCGATGCTTGATCTCTGCGAGATGCTTTTGCCGCTGCCGCTTGCCCAGTGGGCATACGCATTGCTCGCCGTCGTCATCATCGCTGCAGCGATCTTCCTGTCTTCGCGGTTTTCGACGCTCGTGTCGGGCGTCTCGAACCCGACGTTTCGCCGAACCCTGGTTCCCGCGTTGATAGCAGCGCTACTGGCCTTGTCGCTCGGTGTCATCGCCGGTGTGACACGAAACGCAGCCGCCATCGCTCTGATGACATTGCTGGCTCAGCTGTTCGTCGCCGCCTTGCTGGGCGTCAAGCCGCAAGCCGCTCAACGGAGTGCTGCGCTGCCCGCCTGATCGCTACACTGCGTCAGATTGCTTCGATCGAGTTCCCATGACTGGCCTGACCGCTGATACCCCTCAACCGACGTCCATCACCGTGCACAGCAAATCGCGTGTGCTGGAAGTCAGCTTTGCCGATGGCAAGGAATTCCGCATTCCGTTCGAGTTGATGCGGGTGTACTCGCCTTCCGCCGAAGTCAAAGGCCATGGACCTGGGCAGGAAGTGCTACAGACCGGCAAGCGTGATGTGGACTTGGTCCAGCTGGAGCCGGTGGGCAACTATGCCGTGCAACCCAGGTTCTCGGACGGCCATGACTCGGGTATCTACTCCTGGGACTACCTTTACTTCCTGGGCTCCCAAGAGGTCGAACTCTGGAAACAGTACGAAGCCCGGTTGAAAAAAGCGGGAGCCAGCCGTGACGAAGCGATGGCAACACCATCGGCAGCTGCGTCCTCCTGCGGGCATCACCACTGAGTGCGAGGTCACCGACCATGAGTGGCACCCATTTCGGCTTCCAGGCCGTTGACGAATCCGAGAAAGCCGGCCGCGTGCGCGGCGTGTTCGACTCGGTCGCTTCGCGCTACGACGTGATGAACGACCTGATGTCCGCAGGACTTCACCGG
>Ga0307513_10007294_pt1 | contig 14356 bp, 9 predicted proteins | sample 15_EM_MG_FD_202174 | JGI IMG/M metagenome (GOLD analysis project Ga0307513, IMG submission 202174) | Populus trichocarpa ectomycorrhiza microbial communities from riparian zone in the Pacific Northwest, United States - 15_EM | ecosystem: Host-associated > Plants > Roots > Unclassified | place... | reverse complement strand
AAATCTGCAGGAACCATAAGGAAATAAAATAGGAAGTTTTGTATCCATTCTTGCAAAATCAAGAGAGAAACACTAAAATTTCAAGAACCCATCCAAGATTAAGGGTTTATAGATGGGATAAACACTTTTGTGCAAGGGATTAACAAGAAAATTGAACAAGAAGAAAAGAAAGGAGGGAGTTGAAAATCTTCAACTGGTTGAAGATCAAAATCTTAATTCGTACCAGGTAAGGTGTTCTAAACATGATCTTAAAAATTCATTTCAAATTCGATAATGAATTGATGCCTTGATATTGAATTATAGGTTAGGGTTCTTAGACATAAATTGGGGAAAAAGTATTTGTTGTTAAAAGTAAGTTAATTCATGTGTGGTATGTAGTTTATGAAAGTATTGTGTTAAGGGAAGGGGGTGACGAATCTGGACAGACTCGTCTCCTGACTTTCAATGAGATTTCGAGTAGGAGGATGAGGGACTTAGGATTGGGTTCCTTCATAGAAATTGTAGATTTAGATGTTAGCTAACCAAGGAAACTGATCTTGCTCAATTTGGAGATGTAGAACTCCAGTTATGGGTTACCAACCGAGACTGAGTCGTGACTGATTCTGTAGGGCAGTAGGACTGATTAGTTGATGAGGAATTTTGACTATCTTGGAGGCAGAATTGGGTTCTCCTTCCTTCAAAGAACTTGTAGCCTCGTATCTTATCTTTCTAACGAGATCAATCTCACTTAAAATGGAGTTCTAGAACTCAAGATATAGTTAAAAATCTGATGAGTGTTCAGACAGTAACAGCTCAATGTCTAGACAGTAACAGTTGGACAGTAACAGTTCAATGTCTAGATAGTAACGGTTGGACAGTAACAGTTCAATGTCTAGACAGTAACAGTTCAAAGTTAGATAGTAATAGTAGACGTTCATGTGAATACTATATATAAGAATTTAAATGAATTGAGTCATACGAACACTTGCACATTGAGATACTAACTCTGAAAATATACATGATATATGTATGTATGTTATTATGAGGAAATGAACATGCATAGAAAGTAACATATGAGTAATGGATGAATATGGATTCTCTATAATATCAGCTTGAAGGAATCATAACAAAAAACTTCCTTGTGATTCAGGAGGAGCAACTACGATTGGATCTTCTGCTAGGGGAGGTCGCGAGACAGGTGAAGCAGGTGCGTGATTTTCCTCCTATTTGCACTTATACAATTTAAAATTCTTCTGGTGAATGCAATTATAATAAATATCGTGTTCCGTGTAAATAAAGTCTAGCGTATTTACAAGATTAGCTTCGGCTAATGGCATCTGTGATAGGATTGCCGAGAGATGATTTACAAGATTAGCTCCGACTAATGGCATCCGTAATAGGATTGCCAAGACATGAATTACAAGATTAAACTTTGCAAGGTCACCCGATTCATGCAAGTAAATAAGAGTATTCAAATTAAGAATATGCAAATGAGTATTAATTGGGTTTAAAAGATTTACAAGCAAAATATAAGTTCTCTGTTAGAATTCTTATGGATCCGATAGAAAATTAATACTTCATTCGTATACATTACATGAACATATATATATATTTCTTTATCAACATAATGATATGTTTATTTATGTAACAGGTCCATCAAATATCCAGGGAGATCATTAGTTTAGGACTCTACTTTGTCAAGCTTATGCAAATATTTAACTTAAACAAAAGGGAATTAATGCGTTTATGTAGTATACTTTTGCGTAAACCTTGATGTATTTATAAAAGTTCAGCTTACCATATAGTATTTTAGTTATCTTGTAATTAACCCTTTTGAAATGTTTAAGAACACTTATTATGTTGTAAATGCTTTCTTTGCATGTTAGTATTCCTTTTCTTTTAAATTTTATGATATGATATGTGGGCTATGTTCATATTGAACTTACTTGTAGGATATATATGTTGTGTGGATTGTATGAGTTGTTGAATTATGATGTTTGATATAAGGTTCAGAATTATGGGACCTTGTGATGATGGGTTGATTGAGTAAATTGATAGTAGTCGATAACTTGAGATGTCCTAAATGCAAACGAAACTCTGCCGAATTTTTGGTAATTTAAAAAAACATTACCCTCAAATTAAAAGGATATGTTAGGATCTTTTAACATTGATCAAGTCATACAGTCAAACTGTTACATATAGGGTCTAACAATCTTTGGAAGGAAAAGATAGTGAGAAGGAAAGAAGCAAAGAAAAGAGAAGGAAAACAATAGTCCATAGCTAGCAAGCTTGGGGAAGGTATAACCATGTAAAAATTCAAGGGTGAAGTCCATGTGGCTTGCTTATTCATGCTTTCTTAATATTTAAACCTCTTTTGATGTTGTTTAAGCTTATCTTGCATTTTTTGGTTTGGTTTTGGAGTTGGAATGATTTGATTTTTTTTCAGCAGAGTTTGTTTTGTTCATGTTTTAAGCATGTTTTAGATTACTCAAGATTTTGTTATGATAGTTTGTTTTAGTTGTCGCACCCAACATCACAACGACCTTAAAAAATTTAGCTCAATGAAAAGAACAGATTTTTGGCATCTTGTTCTTTGAGGGTGAGGGTCTTGTTTAAGAAGTCGCCACCTAATATTATGGTCACTAGGAACCCTAACTGGTCAACAGGAACCCTAACTGGTCAACAGAGCTTTTATGGTACGGGACTAGTTACACAAAAGGGAAGATATTATCATCCCTTAAGCGTTCTGCCTGAGGCAGGCTGCATTGCTGGTTCTCTTAAATTGCTAAAAGTTTGTCGATTTATGCTATGATGGTTTGCTTGTAATGTTCCTGACTCTGGTGTCAGTGAATATTCAACTACGGATACTTTCAACTCTAGCATTAGTAAATATTACATAGTAAAAAAACCATATGGTTTTTTTTTAATCTAGCGTCAATGAATAAACCAATAAAATAATTTTGAAATTAATGAATATATATTATAATGCAAAGGAAAGGAAGAGTGCTGAATGAATTAAGCTACAAAACGGGTAGAGAAGAAGAAAGGCTTACCTGGTCTGCTGGAGCTCCTCTATTTCTTCTTCTGGTCTTTCTTCTTGGTCTTTCTGTTCTTGTGTATTGTTTCTGTAGCTTTGTTTTGTTCGTTCGTTTGTCCTCCCCTGCTCGCTCACCTCTCTGTTTCGTTCTTTTTTCCCCTCTTCTGTTTTTCTTTTCTTTCGTTCGTATCTCTCAGTTTAGTTCCTCCTAGTCTCTCTCTGTTCTATCTCCCCTGTGTTTGTCTGTGTCCAGTGTGGTCTCCTGGAATGCTTTGTTGATGTTAAAGATGGAGCTCTGGAGCTGCTGCAAGAATACAACGGTCTGGACTCACCATCTGTTTCTCCCCCTCCTCATTCGTGGCCTTTCTCTGGCTTTTATAAAGCCAGAGAATGCCTTGCAGTGGTAACAGCCGGCTTGGTAATGGCATGCAGCGAGGGACAATACCTGTGAGATGTGCCCCATAACTGAAACAATTTTAATGTCTTTAGTGCTGAAACGTCTCCAATGTCTTTACTGCTGAAATAGTTTGAGGAAGGTAAAGAATGGTTTTTTTTTCTGAAACGGCTCCGTTTTCCCAATTCAAATGGCTATTTTTTATGTGGTCATTTGAGTTTCGCAATTTTGTAATCAAGCCTCTGTATAAATTGTAATTGGACCCCTGGATTTTAGCACCATTTACATCACAGTCCTTGTTTTACTGAATTATTCAATTCAGTCCTTAATTGCTCTAAACTTTGATATTTCTTCAATTAAGCCCATAATTTCATTAATTAAACTAATTTCAAGTTCAATTACGTCTCAAAACTCATCAATTCTACAATTAAGCTCTTGATTTGATTAATTAAACTAAATTCAAGTTCAATTAAGTTCTCAATCTTCCAATTTATATTGCCTTGATCCAAATTTCAATTTATTCTTCATTCATTTTATTTTTTTATTTTTTCATCATTTTTCATTATTATTTTTATTATTTTTATAAAGTAAGAATAAAAAGGATCAAAATTTGGGTTATGACATTAGTTTTGGTCAATAATTTGTTATTGAGGCTTGCACTAAAGGCATGATTCTTGGTTTTGACACTTGTTTGATTATGTGATTTTAGCCCAATAGCATGATCATGTTGATGTATTTGAGATATTTTGATAGGTGTTTGAATCTGTTTTGTAATAAAACAATAAGTTGTTTTTGTTTGTGGGTTAAAGATTTTGGAAGCATGTTGATCAATTTGATGATTTTAGTGCAAGTTCATGGTTCATACAAGTATGTTTTGGCATATAAATGTTAAAAATGTCATGTTTTGAATCCAAATAATATGAATGTGTTTGTTGATTAGCTTTGGTAGTTTGGAACTTCATCCATGTTATTCATGATTTTATTTTATTTATTAGTTCTTTGAATTCAACGATGCTTAGTATTGGTAATATGGTTTGTAATGATCAAAAGAAACATGTTTCAGAAGCCTAAAGAGGCTAGTTTTGGGTTTAACAATAGACTAAGAATTTTTGGGTTGCTAGGTTCAGTTTCTTCATGTTCTTAGGAAGAAAATTGCCTTAGCCCTATGATTTGGACCAACTTTGGTCCAATTCTTTACACTAAACCATTTAAGCAACTTGACTAGCTAGTAGATGATATAGGATTTATTTGCATTAATAACAATTTATGGAGTTTTTAATCCTAAGATTTTGGTTTTTAACTGAAAACCATTTTGACAAAATCATGTTGATTCTTTTATAATTGAAATAATGAATGCTAGATTATGGATCCTTGCATGATTTCGAATAAAACTCTTCCCTTGATTGCATGAAAGCTTGTCTTGATTGAGATTTGTGTTTGTTGGGTTATTGATGAATGTTCTTTGTGTTTTTCACGATTTGAGTGTTTGATCCATTTTTCTGCAAAAAATTCTGTTTTTTGTGTTAATTTTCAACTTTGATTTTGTTTCAGTTTAAACCTTTGTTTGGGTTTATTTTTTAGGTGAAACCTTGGTTTTGGTTCGGTTCATGGTTGAACTAGTGTCTTTGGATTGACCAATTTGGTTTTGTTTTGGGTCAAGTACATAAGGATTTGTTTGTTTGGAGAACCTTTTGTGAAGGATTTTTTTGGCCTAAAGGGATGTTTGGCAAACACACCCTTAAGTCCATTTTGGTAGTTTTTAGGGAAAGAAAAGAAGGTTTTGCCAACATGGCCTTATAGAAATAAATAAAAAAAACCAAAAAATGATTTTGATTTATTGCATATGTCCCAATCCTTACAAAAAATGATTTTGATTTATTGCATATGTCCCAATCCTTACAAAAAATTGCATTTTATTTATAAAAAGAAAGGGAAAATGTTTTTAGCATTTTTTTTTTCATTTTTGGAATTTACAATAAGTTTGCAAAATTTCTTAAAGATTTGGCCAATATTTCAATAACACTAAAAATTAATGGTCAACATTCTAGTATAAATGTTAGACCTACTAGTAGGCTGGTATTTAAATACCAGAAGTTGACTATAAAATTCTTATAATTATTTTGGATATTCACCAATTTTATTTAAGAGTATTTTTTCATCATAATATATGAGTTATGGAAAACATTTTCGCCTTTCAGAATAGGTGAATCCTATCAAGGCACCTATGTGGATTCATGTTTTAAGAATTTACTTGGGCATATGAGTCCATAATAAATTTGAAATGTTAGATTTATTAATGAGTATAAATCTTTTTTCTAAGTCATAGATGAATCACTGGTTAAGAACCCATCAATACCTTTAAACCACATCTAGACCACATAATACAAGTTACCTCAAGTAAGGTGCACTAAGGATGTTATTACCTTTTCTAGCCACAACAAGTCTCTTACCCTGGAATTTCAAATAAGATCAGTCTACTTGGGTCAACTAGTGACCCTAAACCACATAACTAGGTGGCGACTCCTTGATCTCGCGCGCACACGAGCGACACAATTCTTGCTTGATTTATCATCCATATGAACTATTAGGTTCCAACATGTTGGCACAAATATAAATTATAATCATATTCAAAACAAGATTAAATAAATTAATCAATTTAACTTACTATCAATTCAACAAATTAATAAATTTATATTTAAATATCTAATATAACATCCAGCAACATATCATCATCTCTTAAATCTTGTCCCAGTATTAAAAAAATGTGAGTATATGAACCCATGAAGTGGTGGTATCAGAATCTATTTTCCTATTATTATTAACAAAACGGAAAGCCATAACTTACTGTTTATACTATAATATTAGGATTGAGAGGTACAATGTCCAGAATGCATCTAAGGATAACCATATGTCCATATCCATAAGATCTCAATGGATTACCTCTCACTACAGAATCTAGCACATCTTTAAGCTAGAATAAAGTGCCTTCACTTATTATTTAGCATTATTGCGCGACAAGTCTTCACTGCTTATTTCCTAACAGTTTTGTCACTACCAAAAATTCAACAAATACAAACGGAATTGCTGATTGAATTTTTCTATTGATATTTTATGGTATTATTTACCGACTGAATTTTTTCCCTTGCTAAAACCATCGGTATATACTGACATAATCATTTTGTCGCTATATACTGAAGGAATCACAACGGAATATAAAGAATTTTAAAAAACAAAGCAATGCGATGATGTGAAAGTTTTTATGGATAATTTTACGGACAGAATTACAGTGAGATTCAAACCGAGATATACAGACGGATATATTCCGCCAGTAATTGCATCAGTAATAGTTAATATATGACTTGACCATTGACCCTCCCCTCCCCTATTTCTCCTTTTTCTTCCCCCTACATCTAAACAAACTCCCCCCACTGCAGACAACCACCCACCCACCCCCTCAAAAAAAAAAAAAACACATTCTCCTTCATCTCAACACAACTCATCCCTCTTTAACTTTTGTAGTCACAACATCTGTATTCTGATTTATTGCGGATTTTTTAATTTTTAGTAAATAAATCTATCCCTTTTTTATTATTATTTTAACACAATTTTAAAATGTCATTTTATTATTATTGAATGTTTTTTTAGTATATGTATTTTGTTTGGTGTTTACTTGTTTAATTTTTTTTTCCCAATCAAACTTGTAGTATGGATTTATAATTTTATACTTGTTATGGTTTGTTTTAAATTTTGTAAATTATTGAAACTTATGTCGAATTGCCGACTTAGGTGTGTTGTGATTAAATAAATAATGACTTGTTTATCAGGTTCGTTTTAATTTCTGTCAATTTTATTATCGAGTTGTAATTGTCGTAAATTAATATGTATAAATTTGTATGTACGTAGATAATTGATAATGAATATTTAAGAGAAATTTGAAAGTAAGTTGGATAATCTTGAGCTAAACCAATACTTTTGCAAAAAAATTTACATAACATAGTTAATTAATACATGTTGTCATCATTATTTTATAGAGGTTCAATAGAAGTTATGGATGATTGTTCATGGATGTTTCGAGATTCACCCCAAGGATTGCAGAGGATGGATTATTGTAATGGGGTTCAAAGTTTTATTAATTTTGCAACATCTATTCCGAGAAATATTAGTGGAGGCAATATTAGGTGTCCATGCAGGAAGTGTAAAAATAAAAAGTTTATGCATCCAGATGTTGTAACAATGCACCTTCTACATAAAAGGTTCATGGAGGATTACCTGTGCTAGCAATGTGCATGGAGTTGTAAATAACAACAGTAATCCTTGAAGGAATATGGTTATGGATGTAATGAGTATGAATCAAGGTAATGCTAGTCAATGTCCAATCGTAGAAGAAGAACCTAATGTAGACACGACCAGGTTTTTTGATCTTTTAAAAGATTCTGACGAACCATTATGGAAGGGCTACATAAATCACAGTAAATTATTGGTCGTTGCACAGGTGTTCACCATCAAGTCAGATTATGGGTTAAGTGAGGCTAGTTATGATAGAATTGTCAAATGGACAAGAAACATTTTACCTGAAGGGAATAAGCTAAAAGAAAACTTCTATGCTGTCCATGATGAAACCCCTCGGTTTAAGATATCAAAAAATTGACATGTGTCCAAACTTTTGCATGTTATATTACCTTGAAAATGCTAAACTGATAGAGTGCATGACATATGGGCATTCCCATTACAAATCCAAAACTAGCATGGGAAAGACTCTTGTAACATATAAAAAATTTAGATACTTCCCAATCACACCTAGACTGCAGAGATTATTTATGTCACCAAAGACTACTGAGCACATGAAATGGCACCAATCACATGATGCGGTGGATGGAGTGATGGTGCATCTTTCTGACGGTGAAGCATTGAAACACTTTAACAGTGTGCATCCTCACTTTTTAGCTGAATCAAGGAACGTGTGTCTTGGGTTTTGTACAGATGGATTCAACACATTCAGGTCATTTGCTGCTCCTTGTTCTTGTTGGCCGGTTATACTCATGGTTTACAACTTGCCACCGGGGATATGTATGAGGTTGGAGTTCATGTTTTTATCTACAGTCATACCCGGTCCTAACAGTCTGGGTCGGAATATAGATTTTTGTCTTCGACCATTGATTGATGAGTTGATATAGTTGTGGTCCTTCAGGGCTTTGACTTATGATGTATCGAGAAAATAGAATTTTCTTATGAGGATAGCTTTGATGTGGACTATCAATGATTTTCCAGCTTATATAATGGTTTTTGGTTGGAGCACACATGGAAAACTAGCATGTCCATACTGTATAGAAAACAACAAGGCATTCATGCTAACAAATTGGGGTAAAATGCCTTTTTTTGACTGCCACCAACATTTCTTGCCAACAGATCACAGGTACAAAAAGAACAGAAATAATTTTTTTGTTGGCAGAGTTGAAAAGGATGTTGCACCCCCACGTCTTTCTGGTGAAGAATTGCATGACGTGACATCAGAGTACAATAATATTATGTTTGGTTTCCAATCTGATAAGCAGAAGTTTCCTGGTTTTGGTTGACCCACAACTAAGTAAAGCGAAGTATTTTTTGAAAGCTTCCTTATTGGAAGACCAATCTCCTCCGCCATAACCTTAACATCATGCACATAGAAAATAACATATTTTGAGAACATTTTCAACACGGTCATTGACGTGAAGTGGAAGATAAAGGACAACATTAAGGCTAGAATGGATATAGCGTTGTTTTGTCACCGTAAAAATATGAAGTTGGTTATTGATGGGTCACGGGTCCCAAAGCCAAAAGCAAGCTTCGCCTTAGAGAAGAATACACAACAACTAGTCTACCAATAGCTTAAGACTCTGCATTTTCTTGATGGACATGACTCAAACATATCAAGGTTGGTTAATCTGGAGGAATGCAGACTGTATGGAATGAAGAGCCATGACTGCCACGTGTTTATGCAAACACTCATTCCATTACTTTATCATGATTTATTGTCAAAGGAGATATCAGATGCATTAATAGAGATAAGTCATTTCTTTAGAGATATATGCTTCAGTAAGTTGCAGACAGAACACATTGAGAGGCTTGAAACGAATATCATCTAGACAATATGCAAACTTGAGATGATATTCCCTCCATCGTTTTTTGACTTGATGGAGCATCTACCCATACATTTACCATATGAGGCAAAAGTTGGAGGCCTGGTCCAGTATAGATCGATGTATCCATTCGAGAGGTTAGATATTACAGATGCAATGTATCGTTAATGTATTTTCATTGTTTTTCTTAATTTAAAATATTTGTTTAATTCCATGCAGGTACTTGTTCAATCTTAAAAAAAAAAGAAGGTTAAGAGCAAGGTATATGTTAAGGCTTTGATATGTGAGACCTATATTGTTGAGGAGATCTCAACATTTTTCTCGTATTATTTCGAGTCTCATTTGAGAAAACAAGAATCAACCGCGTTCCACGGCATGATGATGGTGGTGAAGTGCCTTCGAGTGGGAACTTATTAATATTGTCCAATCCTGGATGACCCTCACCTAAAAATGTTGTAAGGGGAAGAAATTTGTCTGAAATAGAATTCAAACAAGCACATAATTATGTGCTATTTAACTGCAATGAACTAGGACCTTTTATTTAGTAAGTATATATATACTACTTAAACTTTGTTGTAAATGGACTATTTATCTATTGTAATATCACAAACTCATATATTTTTGAAAACCTCGCAGGCAACATCAACAATATTTACTGTCTAATAACTCACAGCTGACGAAATCCCAAATCTTTTGATTACAAACAAAGAATTTGCCACGTTGTTCAAAACACATGTAAGTACTATCACAAACTCATTATCTATCATTGTACTTAATTTCGTTACAGAATTCTCTTTTACTGTTCATTGTTGCACTTGATGTACAAGGTTTATTAAATGGAAAGGAATGCTAGTGCTTCATTGTCTTTACTAAGCTTGGGTCCTAAAAGAAAAGTGAAGTGCTTCAACGAGTATTTTTTCAATGGATATGTGTTTCATACTGAAGAATACGATCATGAAAGAAAGACATATAACAATATGAGTTTGAAATTGACTATTATGGTACATTAAAAGAGGTCGTTGAATTGCAATACCATAGCGAGAATAATAGAGTGTTTTTATTTAAATATTATTGGTATGACACCACTGACAGAGGAATCAAAGGAGATCCCCACTACGGTCTGGTCAAAATTAACTCAAAAGCTAGACTCCACACTGTAAACGATGTCTTTGTTTTTGCCAAGCAATGCCAACAATTTTATTACACATACACCCCTTCCTTTAGAAAGGATCGTTCAAGAGTTGATTGACTATCCTTTTAAAAAACAAAACCCAGGGGTCGTGTTGAGGTCGTTCAGGATGAGAACGAAGATACAAGCGTGGGAGATGATGTCTTTCAAGTTAGTAAGTTGGTTGAATCATATCGAGTTGCTCCATCAACTAACTTCGAAGAAAATTCAAACTTTCGCATCTTCGATAATAGTCTTGTTGATGTTGATGCTGAGGAGTTGAATGTTGTTCTAAGCTCTAGCGGACAAGCACAAGTCAATGAAGATGATGATAGCAATGTTATCAACGTTGAAGATTGCGATGGAGCTGATGACGATTCAATTGAAGGAGAAGAAGAAGATCATTCATTATGACTAATTATCAAAACACGAAAGTGTAATACAATTAAAAAAATTGAATTTGATTATGCAATTATGCATCAAATTTGTGTAGATGTAGAGAACAAAATCAACTACACATCGTGAGCAGATTATCACAACTAGTTCTTCTAGCAGCGATGATGACATGTCATTAGGTGCTGACCAAGAAGAGGCACCTGCATTGACTCATGATGCTGCCTCTTCCAGCGCGGTTCCACAACGTAGAGGCGGTGTCTCTTCACGGCTGAGTCAATTCTTCCGCAAGTATGAGGCATATTGGAAGGACAACCTTTCAATGTAAGTTTCTTTTGATTTGAGTTGGTTTGTGTTTAACAATTTGTGAACAACTAATTAATATTTCATTAATTTTATCGATTTTTAGGTTCACAGACATTGAGGCCGCCCGAGCAATAATATCGGCGTTTGAATCGTCGATGAGGATTTCATTGTTTCAATAGAGTCAAGTTTCCAGACATCATGATTGAAAATCTTATATCGATGCATGGTTTACAAGATTTAAGGTTAACATTAACTTAAAATTTTAACTATTTTTTATGTTATATTGAAATTATTGATTTATTTTTAATAAATTATTTATACACAGAACAAATTTGAGTGGGATAGCACAAATGACAATGTTGTGAGGAGGGTACGGGAGAATCACACTATAACTAGGTAACATTGAAAATAATACGATATATTTTTTTTAAAAAATTATATATTAAAATGTAATTTGTCATTAACTCATATAAAATACATTTGTATCATGTAGGTTGCATGAATTTTGGTATGAAGCGCAGAAAAAAGCTAAAAAATACACTAGAGATAACACTCTACCAGGCTAGAATGACGTGGCATTTTGGAGGGATTTCAGGCCGCCATACATCCCGGAGGATATATGGGTACAATATATTCAGCACATGACGTCTGAGTGATTCACACGACGCTCACAGTCTGGTGTTGAGAAATGGAATTAGCAAATTCATGGTTCGGTTACCACGCATACCAGCGACTTCGTTCCGTTCATTGCACATGCGAAGCAGATGGTAAGATTAATTTTAATAACATCTATCTTTAATTAATTTGTTGTTATTTATAAATATATTTAACTTGCAACATTTTTTTTCTTACAGGCTACGTCTCTTGAACGTGAGCCAAGGCCAATGAGCTTTTTGTGGAGACGCACATGCGAAGTGAAGACCGCCAGAAGGAGGTGCAACAATTCGTCGACAATCGCGCTCAACACTTCGTGGTATGTTCGTTCAACCACTTTCTTTTGTAAGTTACTATTTTCTTGAATTGAATTTGATGATGACTTTTTTAATTTTCAGGAGACATATAATAGTTGGTTGAGGGAGAGATACGGGGATGATCTTTCGACCCACCCAGATTTCGATCCAGATTTGTGGATGGAGGCAGGATCGTTTGGTGGACCTGATAGAAATCAGGTGTACAGTCTCTCCAACATTACGACCGAGAACTTGTGGGCGACTTGTAGTATCTTAACTGTTGGGAGCTCCCAATCGGTATCGAGCACCCAGTCTCAGGAGTTCATGGCCTTGCAACAACACACGACTCATATCACCGAAAATATGAGTGACTCTCAGCGAATTATGAACTTCGCCAAATGGTAATGGACATGAGATCACCGATGGGTGGTACATGTGCACCCCTTTTTTGACCATATGGTCCTGGGATTGACCAACCTCCTCCTCATCCTCCAGCGTCAACATTGTTCTAGTTTAATTTTTATTTGTACAAATAAAATTGTAGTGAATATTTGGATTTTATATTATACAATTTTATTTGTACATATTTCAATTTATATAATTTTATTTCTTTAATTATTTTCTTTTTTTAATTATCCTATACAACTTTATATTAATTATTCTATACAATGTTATTTTAAAAAATATTTTTCAAATATTACAGGAGAAGTTACTAACGTCTCAATCCGTTGGTATTTTCTAGAGAGATGAAAAAAATGTATTACATATGCCACAATCATTGACGGAATAATTTCGTCAGTGATTTGCCGATGGGGATACCAACAGACACAATCTGTCTGTATGCTCCAGAGAGTTGAAAAAAATTTACTGCATATGCCATAATCAGCGACGGACATATGCCAACAGAATAATTCTGTCAGCATATTTCCAACGGGTAATACGATGATTTTCTTTAACGAGACCAAAATGTCACCTTTAGCTCGGTTCACTACTAGAAAATTGATAAATACAAACGGAAATACTGAGGGAATATTTTCGTCGGTAAATTTCTGAGGGATTTTACCGACGGAAATATTCCCTCGGTATATACCGTGGGAAAAAAAATTAAAACAAAGCAAAAAAAAATGATGACGTGTCATTTTTACCACGGAATTTATTCCGTCGGTAAATTTGTTGGTAAACTGTGAACACTATTCATCATGTCAATTACAAAGGGAATCGCCGACGAAATTTTCCGTCGGTATTTTCCAGAGAGCTCCAGAACTGTTCACTTTCCAATTGCACTGTTAATTGTTGTTCTTTACAGACAAAATCACCAACGGATTGAAAAGTCGTCGGTGTTATTTGGCGGTTTTATGAAAAAAATCAATTAATTTAAAATTTTCATTTAAATATTACCGACGGATTGAAAAATCGTCGGTAATTTTTTGGCGGTTTCTGAAAACTTTTTACGAAATTGAAAATTTAAATTAAATATTACCGATGGAATTACCAATGGAATAATTAAAAAATATTAATATTCAATTATCCGTCGGTAAATCCATCGGTAACGCGCCCCAATAAAAAGCCTGAATCCCCTTATTTCACAAGAGACAGACCCATTTCTTATTCTTCTTCTTCTTCTTCTTCTTCTACTTCTTCTTCTTCTTCTTCTTCTTCACCATATGTAAAAAACATCATTAAGGTATGTCTTCTTCTTCTTCTTCACTATATGTAAAAAACATCATTTCTTATCTATTTATTTCTCTTCTTTTCTCTCCTCATCTCCTTCTCTTTACCTCCATGCTTGGGTATGTCTTCTTCTTTCTTCTTTTATCCTCTTAGTTTTTTTTTAATTAATATGCTTAACGAAATTTTTTTACTCTCCTTAGCTTCACTTGCAACTATATTAAGGTAAGATTTTTCTTTTTTCTTCTTTTTTCATGATTTTTTTCACTATATTTGTTTTTTATTTTATTTTTAATTGTTTTTGTTCTTAATAATTGTATAAATGTTGTTGTGAGATTTTTTTTT
>Ga0307513_10007293_pt1 | contig 14356 bp, 21 predicted proteins | sample 15_EM_MG_FD_202174 | JGI IMG/M metagenome (GOLD analysis project Ga0307513, IMG submission 202174) | Populus trichocarpa ectomycorrhiza microbial communities from riparian zone in the Pacific Northwest, United States - 15_EM | ecosystem: Host-associated > Plants > Roots > Unclassified | place... | reverse complement strand
GGTTCTCTTGATGGCAATAGATAATTAGAATGAATAAATTAGAATGATTTCTCATAGGATTCAGTCGAGACGCAGAACTTAATCAAAAATGTACATTCTGCTATATTTAGAATTTTATGCACCTACAGTCACTTCTCCGAAGATTCTGCGGGCCGCAGAATTGTTCCCTTCCAGCAGTGAGGCGCCATCCGGTGCTCGAGTTCGAACGAAACAGGCTTGACATTCTCAGCGTCGGAGCGATGCGACGTTGGGCTATGCTCAAGTTGTTTCAATCAGAAGGGGTATTTCGTTTTTCAAGTACGCAAAAGCTTACATCGACAAGTTATAATACACATCGCAATCGGTGAGTCCCCATGAAGATCATTAAAATTTACTCGAGTCACGACGACGACGACGCCGACTAATGATTATATACATGGAATGAGCAGCTCTGAATTGTAATTAAGAGCGATTGCCGTGGTGGTTTCAAGGTTGATTATTGAAAATGGCCAAGGGAAGGGCTAGGCGGCTTTGAGGCGCGACTGCAGTGGAAACGACCTAGGAATTAGACCCGGCAAGCTTGGTAAAAGAGAATGGACTTACCTACGACGCGTATCATCATTTCGCCGCATGTCGCACGCACCTGGGTTGTGACTAGCATTGCTAGCACCTGATCGTCTTTTGCATAACCGTCTTCAGCATGAGCCTAGACTAGCGCCGAACGAAATCTCAAAGCTGATCGGTCATTAAATCTGTGGGGCAAAGTCGAGGTGTTATATAAATGGCACTTACTTGATGTGTAACGTAGATAGGAAGGCCGGCAACGATTCAAAAACCTCGACCGTCCCGATCTGGCTACCCTGGACGCAGGTGAGCGCGTTGAATAACGCAAGAAGAGGTAAAGTTTGATGTAAACAGATTTTATCAGAGAAAAATCGAAGGTGAGTTGGAACACCCTCACCAAGGTCTTTCATCTCGGAAACTCAGCCCTTCTCACTCAAGTCTTCCCCAGCTTGCAGTTCCAACCCTCGCCCTCACCCTCTTCATCCGATTACAGATCCATAACCCTCGTCCCATTCTCGTCCCCCTTCACCTCATCTCCATCGCCTGCAATAACACTAGCCTCCAGACCATTTCCGAGCGTCTCAACCAACAGGGCCCGCAAACTGGAGAACGGCGCACAGCCTAACAAGTCGTATCAATAGCGGAAGCGACTGGGTTTGAAGTTGACATTGACTAGCCGAAGCTGGTGGGATAGGTGGTGTAATCGACGCTTCATCCTTGAGCTTCGTTGCGGGTGCTCCTTCCTCCGCCGCTTTCTCGTCCTGGGTGTTAAGCACCCTCTGATCTTGGGGAAGGCGTCGTGGTGGTTCCTGTGGTAGAAAATAATGCTCCGCAGGACGGAATCGGCTTGGCTTGATTCGATTGCCGTCGACGCCACTTTTGGCGCACTGACCCCCTGCACGACATCCGCGATGTGTGCCTGCTCCTTCATCTCTTCTTTGATCTCCGGACACAAAGCAGAGGCGGTAGCGGCAGCCCCGACCTTCTCTGGCACATCGTCACCCACACCGTCGAATGAGCAACTCCATTGATATCAATCGAATCCAGAACTCCCACTACCACCTGCAGAGGTAGACGACGTGACGGCGGCATTGGACCACAATCCCATGATTCGTCGATGAGGAGCCAAAGAAGGCTCAGGATGCAGCTACAGATGGTGCGCAGCCGCTGTGTCCTCGGAGCAGTGGAGGGAAGTGAAGTTGGGCTCGTCGTTGATGTTTGTGAAGCAGCAGCAGGAACTGGGTCAGCAGCCAGTGGCAGTTGTAATAATGGTTCGTTGACAGTGTTGATATAACGAACGCAGATGGAAGTAAAGATAGCACGTATTCCGTTGATGTTACTGACGACGTGGAGGTCAATGAAACCAATTTCACGTTAACTTAGTAACATCGCCGGCGAGCACCTATGACGATGACAAATCGATCAACTTGAAGTTGATCCGAACTCAGGAGCCGCCCACATTGGTGAGGGTGGCGAGGGGTTTGCCACGTCTGCGTGTGTCGGTTGCCCCGTGGGGGTCGCAAGGTCGGTGTGGGTGTTAGTCGCACTGGAGTGTGTCGGCACGTCCGCACTTGGGATTTGCGACCTCGGTGTGGGGTTGGGATACCTGTCGACAGGTTGGCCATCTCATGGAATGGAATGTGATATTAGCTAACTACGTTACATGATTTGCAGGACGACCCCACACCGGAACCCGTGAACGATTACTTACCTTCTTAAGTAATTCTGGAAAAGACCATATTTCCTGAACTAATTCGCAGCTGCTCTGCCAAATTTTGGGCATGCGGGTGGTTTGGATTTGTGTTGCCCATCGAATTCATAATGAGCCTGGCACAAGTTAACCCGAGGCAAATGAAGCGTTCGATGATATAGGACTTCTTTCTTTTCTGTCTAGGCAGGGACGTCGGACGACACCCGGAGACAAAATCCTTCCGCATGCCTAAAAATGCCCTCTGCGGCAATCTATTCATTAATGTTACCTGTTGCCCACATCAAATGTCTCGCTATCATGTATTGTACATCGGTGCCAGTGTGTAAGAGGGATGATATATTTCCCAAGAAAGACAAATCCACATCTGAGCTCATCATCCAACCAGGTAGTTACTTTTTTTTACTCTTCCATTCTAGTAGATCGAAAATTCCTTCCTGAAGATCTTCAGCAGGGCCCCTCCACTTGAACGTTACCCCTGACAAACTCTCCCCATCTTCAAATCGGATGATACAGTCATGTTTCACATATGAAAAGGACTGGTATTCTGCAATCCTCCTCACCACAAGTAGAGAAGTCACCTCTAACACTACTCCATGAACGATGCTCTCTGGGCTCGGCCCATCGACGATGGACGGATATGCGCCGCTCATCTTGCAGGAATACCCCACAATGGAGCTGGGCGGGTGACAGGCCGCTCCGTGTCTTCTAATTGGAGCACCCTTGCAAGTTGATCAGGGTCCATGAGTGTACCGTAGAAGAAGTAGAATTTTGGAGGAATGGGTGCGGCAGATTCATAATATAGTTTTTCCTTCTCTGCCAAATCGCGGAACTTGCGCAGCATGATGCTGCAACCACCCCTATCGAGCATCTTTGTATCTTGAATCAGTGGACTGTATTAGCCGTGAATTTAGAGATATCTATATAGCTCACTGTCTGTCTGATAACTTTGCGTTTCTGAGCCTATTGAAAGTTTTTGAAATGGATTGATAGACGCCCAAGTACGTCACACTTCGGTCACACTGGTTCAAATTGTCACGCTGGTCACTGGTGACTCTAATGTTATCTTATCTTATCTAAGACAATTGTTGACGTGCAGGACGAGATGAGCTGTCAAAAACCAAGTTCTGAAGTGAAAAAATAAAATAGAGTGTGGAAAGATAGGAAACTAGTGCTCGCATTACATCAGAGATCGTCCGTTCTTGGAAAGAACTGGTTGAAATAAAGGAAATCGACTGACCGTCACTGGGAAGCCAGAAAGAGTATTCCAATGGATGAGGATTTTGAAGAGCGGAGTTTGAAGAAATGACCAATAATACTGAGAATACAGTACAATGACCTCATGGAGCATATGCTGCTACGAATTCATCTTTCAACCCACTCCTCCTTCCTCTCTTCGTCTAGTCACAAATTTTTTGCTACTCGTCGTTGGCCTGAAGGGAAGGCTACTTTGATGAACACTGGAGGCAACAAACTGTTCGACAAATCAAGGATTCTCGTGCAGCTTAGGGAACCTGAAGAAAGTGGCAAGGAAACCACATTCATTGCTGACGAAGAACCCCATTTCCTTAAACCCAACTTAGGGTATGGATTCAACCCTCTTAACCTTGGCGAACGTCTTCGAGTGGTAGAATTGACTGCACTTATGAAATTGTGTGCAAGTTAGGCTTCTGTGGTGGTTTGAGCATCTGGCTGGTGAAGTTCATCAAGTGAGTCAATTGCTGTTCCTATCTGGTATTTCCATTATTCATTTTTTATTTCAAAGTAACTCGGCAAAGGACAAACATTATTTGGCGGTTAAAGTACTAACCGTAAATTTGACAGCTGGAGTTTTGTATGACAAGTACTGGGAACTTTCTTCTGCGAAATGAGTCACCAATGCAAATCCAAACCATCCAGGCTATCGACATTGTCTCACACTCCATGATTCATTCATCTGCTACAGCTACCATGGTCCTCACATGTCCCTCGTCTTCGATGTCTTGGGGTCAAATTTGCTGTCTCTTCAAAGAGTGCAGCCAAACTGTGCCTTTTCCTTGCAGGTTACTAAATGGATTATCAAGCAGGTCTTCCTCGCACTAGATTACCTTCACCGAGACTGTGGCTTGGTTCACAGAGGTGAGCGCATTTAATTCTCTTCTGAGTACGATGGAGTTCATGATATATTAGATGTAAAGCCACAAAACATTATGGTCTCCACAAATGTATCAGATGCGACCATCACTGAATATTTGGATAAAATCCCTGCCATTCTTTACGAGCCAAGAATAGAGCCTGATCTTTCAGCTAATCCTATCATCACAGTCAAGTGGCAACTGCTCCCAGACTTTGGTCTTGATTCTACTTTGATCGGCCTTGTTGTCAAGTTGGCAGACTATGGTGAAGGTGGGCGTTAAAATGAATACTTACATGCACCAGACTGACTCCGTGAAGCCATTTCCATAGAGAAGATCGGCGTAGAAGATGAATGCCAACCTATTCTCCTGCGAGCTCCAGAAGTTATTCTAGGGCATCCCTGGTCTACGCCTATCGACATATGGTCTATCAGATGCCTTGTAAGTGCTATTTGTATTATTCTCATCACATTAAATTGATGAACGTGACAATTTTCAAGGTATTTGAATATCTCATTGGATTTGCCTTCTTTGAATTATATGAGTCTTTGACTGTCTCCATTGCTGATTCTCATCTGCAACAGATGATTGAGCATCTAGGTGATTTCCCACCGAAATTCCTTGCAGATTGCAGTAAATGAGCTGAGTACTTCAATGATAAAGGTGAGTAATCCAAAATATTCCCCACTGTATTACTGCCTTAGCTGGTTTCCAGGAGAGCTTCTCCATGTAAAAAAACTGTTTCCACACACCGTCAAAAAATGTATCGCCCATTATGGTCATGTCGGAGATAAGGATATCACTCCTGCTGCAGCATTTATTCAGAGATGTTTGACCATTGATCCATCTGTGCACCCCAGCATGTCAGAACTTCTGCAAGACAAATGGCTCATTGACATATAAGTTCGCATAAATTATAAACACTGCCTCCACTACAATCTGTTGTTTCATTGTACCCCCGTGGGCAACTCATAAGAGGTTGTGGCCATGATTCGGATTCTACCAACTTGATCTCGGTTGTTCGTACAATTTTCGTTATCTCGGGTTCTTATCTTGCTATCGACCACCTTTGCTCTGGTCAGTCTCGAATCGAAATGTTTCACTCTACAACCTACCTTCTCCCTTCGAACTATTATGCGGGACACTCTACCAAGACCCATCTTGAATTTACACTGTCAAACCACCGGATCAGACCTAGAAACGCCTCCTTCTGTGCCTTTATGAACCCAGCAATGCAGAAAACATTCGCTGCAGAAACGCTGCTATCTTGAGGTCGACATTCGACTACGGGAAACTCGCCAACTTCCACAAACCCTTCCTATAGCTGGCAAGCAAGTTTCTCTCTTAACAACTACAAATTTTTGGCGTGTTTTCTGTGAATAGTTGCCACTGTTCCTCCTGTATTTACTTGAGGATGAATACAAAGAAGCATTTTTACTATCAATGTTGAGAAATGAAGTGAGCCGCATCACTGGCATGGAACAGCATCATCTGCGATACCTCTTTCTTTTTTGGATTGTTGATTTATTCCCTATTTCCTTTCTTTCCTCTCTTACTTTCATTCCTCCGACTCCAACTCTCGCACTGTAATCTCCTTCGTTCATTCATTATTTCTGCCCTCGGATGATATCATTCATTCACACTCTTTCTGTCTTTCTCTGTGCTACGAAGAAAACTTGAATCAGTATTAGAATCAGTGACGGTGTATACAGGCGTCCCAGGGAACGGTAGGTGGAGACAAAAACAGGCGAAGATCTCCTTTAGTGCTCAAGAGCGTCCAAAGTGACACATGCAAGAGGACTGGCTGCAATCGTGTTACTCGCCCTGCAACAGTGCATATGTTTATGATTAAACAGACATAAGCCGGCTCTGATTCTTATTCAAGTAGGATGAAACAAGAAAAAGAAAATACAATGAGTATAGGTTTTATGAGAATCACCCTTGAGCGCCTGAGCCACAAGCTGTTCATATCCCCATTACTTAGCCTAGATGAAAAAAAAGCGAGGTCATCTGATTAGGTATCTCAATCTCTTTCTGCTTCTAAAATAAACCCCTGAATTTAAACGTCATCCCCAACAAACTCTCCCCATCCTCAAACCGCACAACACAATCCTGGTTTACATATGTATATCCCAGGTACTCTGCAACCTTCTTTGCCACATCTCCATGAGTCACCTCAAACACCACACCATGAACCACACTCTCCGCACTTGGCCCTTCCACGAGGTTCAGGTATGAATAGTACATTGTAGATGAGTATCCCTCTATGCAGGCTGGATGGGTGACGGGGCCCTGCTTCTCCATGTCTTCATCTTCGTTTCTGAATTGGAACACCTCCTCCGGCTGAGCAGGGTCAAGGAGTGTGTCATAGAAAAAAAACCATTTAGAAGGAGTCTTTGCGAAAGAATCGAAGTAGGCTTCTTCTAATTTCGCCTGGATTCGGAACTTGTCCGCCATGATGCTCGGTTCAATCATCTTTTCCTCTTGTAGCTGTAATCAGTGGATTTTATTAGCCATGGCAAAGGACCCTAGACAGTAGACAGCTCACTGTTCATCTGATAACTCGTGTGTTGGTGAAGATATAATGGATGGAAGTGTCGTGCACGAGAGAGATAAGAAGAGTAAACAGGATTCAGAACAGTATAAAACGCTCTGAATTCACTGGGGATAGAAGTGCATGCGTGCCACTATTTATCCTACTAATAGCTAAGATGATCGAGTCACGAAAGGAGTCATTCTACAAAATGACTTGGTTGGATGATATGAAGATGGAAACGAAAGATGCTTCATAGTAAACAAAGAATGATAAGACTAGAAGCTTGGATAAGAATCTCAACCCACCTATCCCAGAGAGAGGGCTTTGAGAGGGCTTCTTAGGTGGCTTCTTAGCTTGTGGGTTTCTGCCTTATGTAAAAGAAAGCCAACCTAACTGCCAGTGCCAGTGCCAGTCGTATCTATGAGTATTAATAAACTGCTGCCTTGGGCCCAGTTGCGCTTTGCATCCAAGCTCTAGTTTCAATCTAGTCACTTGGTTCTAGTCCCCTGTAACTCTACGAAATATTTCATATGCTTCTCTCCATCAACCTTGCTGGATGTTTGTTCAAGTTTGTCGAGGGCCAACACAAGGCAAGCGAGTCGTCAATCGCTCAATTTCCAATCAATTTCCAATAGGCTATTAGGTTTTTATTGCGAAATAATTCTGTATCAGGGGAATGGTAATTTTAAATTACAGAAAGATTACACAAAACATGTAAAGAATGAACTAAAGAGACGACGTCTTCGTAGTTGAGAATTTGATTTCCTCTAGATGGCTGAACTGAGTGTTCCCAGCATGAAGATGATCTGTGTCCAGCCCTGTCAGTCCATCAGAGTGAACAGGTTGTGCTCCCGTTTGGGCGCGAATACTGAGAAGAACACGACTTGTGAGTGTTGTGTGGAGAAGTCGCGCTACCCTAGATTGGGTGAGTGCTTCAAAGTTCACAGCATTTGAAGAAACAGACTTGCTGCTTACAATATGAGGTACATTTGGTTCTGGGGATGACAATCTGAAACTGGTTACAACCGAAGAGCCAAAGGGAAGTTATCAACTCACAGGAAGTATTGCGAGGATGACGATGTTGATAAATGAGAGGACTAGTGAGGACTATCAAACCAGGTCCAAGTTATTCATTTGGCTTGAAGACCCACCGAACAGATATAGGTAATAGATAACACCTAAGGTCAGCATTAGTAGATTCATTGTCACCCAGATCCCAGCGCCTTACCATAGCGATACACAGTATTAACCAGAGAACTGTTTGCACTGGCTCGGACTGATATTAAAAAGGATTAGGAGTGTTGAATCCGTGATCAAAGTGAGGATTACTTACAAGCTCTGGAGACAGGAACCAACATGAGTATTAATATGACTAACAAGTTTTAATCAGAGAAATGGTGAATGGCATATTTACACTTACCGCTATCCCAGAAAATTGTTAGAGCCGATAGAAAAACAAGATCGTACTTGTGGGCATAAGTCGAGAAACACCCTTTGAATCCTGGATATGGTGGATCACCATCTAACAATAAATCAGCTGGAGGGCCAAGGCTGCAAAGCTGACTACCTACATTTAATAGAGTTGAGGTATATGCCCATAGTGATGAGGCCCGAAGCCTCAACAAGGCTGAAAAAGATTGGAAGAATAATGGACAGACGCTGGTTCCGATTCCACATGGCCCATGTCCGTAATGTGAGGATCGCTATTAGTCACCAATCAATACAACTCGGGAAAAAGGGGACGAAAATAGATTACTCTCAGATGCAGCAAGTCCAAGACCCAATATTACTGACCGAAAAATAAATTCCCTTCCGCTTCCATGGATGAGAGATACAAACCTCCACCGCTGAAGGACAAATTCCAACACACGGTCTTTGTCAAACCCCCTTCCATTTGGTCTAGGACAAAAAGGATTAGAGTAAGAAGACAGGAAGCAAATTAAACTGACAATAGAGAATATTAATGATCTCGATAAATGGCAGGTAGCATTGAAAAAGGTACAGCCCCTTCATGAGAGTCCACCTCGATTTCCAGACCAGATCGAGCTCCATGTTGAACATAAGGATGTAGTCCCAAATATATATTGTAGATGCAACGACTGTGGGAAGAATCAGAATGGCTCATTTGGTGCTTCAATGGTGGAACTAACTCTGAAAATACTGATGAAACCCTTGTGAGCAGATGCACAAAACACAACACTGGAAAAAAACTTGCCCCCACCAATCTCCTAACGGACAACCAGTCAAGCAAATAGGGGGAGGGATCCCCATTTTCCATGATAGTGAATTATTCTTCACTCATGGGTAGAGTTAGTCGGAACTTTAGCAAATGGTGGCAAGAGATGGGGGGTGGGGAGTCCAGACGACAAGATGCCTCGAGGGTGGAGTTAAATACATAGGACACCCTGACATAACACAGCCCTCAGCCTTTTTGTGGAGCATACCGAAGTAGAACCAATTAAATTGGTTGCTGGGAAAGTGCCAGAAGGTTTGGGGGCATGCCACAGGATCGGCAACTATGTAATTTGAGTAGGTAGTGATCCAGTGAGTTGGCCAGTGACAGCCAACGAAACCATCAAGGGAGAGGAACTCTATCTCAGAATGTTCCCTCTCATCCCGAGTCAAGGGGGACCAGTGGTGTACACCCCGCTCCGTGTCTCATGAAGATGGCCTAAATGAGATCTCAAGAGTTATTAGCCCATAAAACATGCTTAGAGAAGATATGGACACACGAAGAGTTCGAGGAGTATTTGGAGTAACACCAATAAGAGACGTTCATACTGAGGGTGGACATGAGGTACATTGGGTTGAACCAAAGAACCAGATATGGTGACATGAACAAAACACGAATTTGACAAGGTCATCAAGTGGTAAATTGCGTCTTCAACTGACGAGCGATCGAGTTCATGGATCTTCTCGACGCTGTCTTTGAGCATTTTTCATTCCGTAAAGTTGAGCCATACTTTATACCAGTCACTGTCAGTGGTGCATTGTGACCAGACCTCCAAAGTACACTGCATGGCGGAAAATACTTATAGAAAGCGGCGTGAATCAAGTTTAGTCTGACTTACAGAGGGAAGCTCTGCCAAAAGGGCTCAATGCTCAGCGCTCAGCGCTCATTGATCATGCGATGTAATATCACAAAAAAGATCGCAGTCATATCAGCGTGACTACTCAAATTTCACGTGTAACCGCGTCACACTGCTGTGGTGGGACTATTCTGTGGGGGGTTCAAAATGAAATGGCAAAATTTAGAATGCCTGATTTCACATTTATTAGTCACGTGAATTACCTTATAGAGAAATTCACGTGACTTAGGCAAAATTCAAGCGTCCCTATTGTTTTGACCCCCCTTAAAATAGTCCCACCACAGCAGTGTCACCCATCAAAATCAGCGCTTACGACGTTTTACGGTGGCCCAACCTTGGCCCAACTCCCTGATCATGACTACATCAATGGTTACGGTAAACTTTAGCACTGTCTCGTCGTGTACAAGGCTCTCATTTGCATCTGGACTCAGCTCCCTAGAGAGTACAAGCTGATTGTTGTAGGAGTTAGCGGTAGGTCATGGGTCAACTTATCTCCGCGTACCTCTGACGTTTCTACGTAGGGGTCGGAAAGTCTGCTTTGACCATGCAGTTCATCGAAACCCGTTTCCTCGACGAAAATGATTATATCATTTATGGTGAGTTCAAAAATCCCATTCCCACCAAATAACAACTTGTACGCGTCTTAGATGGAAGCCCCAAGCAATGCATCATTGACGAAGAGGTCGCACTCCTCGACGTGCTGGACATCTCTGGTGAGGAAGTTTACCGGTGCATAATCCCTGCAATTCATCATGTGGATTTTTGACTTATGAACCACCTCCCTTAAAACTTTTCTTGACTGACCGATGTTTCCTCCAGAACTGAGGGAGCAGTACATCCGCGTGGCTGAGGGCTTCCTCCTCGTCTACTCGATCACCTCGCGTTACTCCATTGAGGAAATTAGCACCTTCCATCAGCAAATCCTCCGCGTCAAAGACAAGGACTCCTTTCCTATTATAGTCGTCGCGAACAAGTGTGACTTGGAACATGAGCGAGTGGTTGGCATAAATGGTATGCCCTGATTGTTTACATGTCCACCCATCCGCCCGTGTGTTGACCACGCGATCGTGACAGAGGGTCGTGATCTCGCGAAGCAGCTTGGATGTAAATTCATGGAGACATCCGCGACGCATGGGCTCAATGTCGACGAGGCTTTCAAGAATCTCGTCCGGGAGATCCGGAAAAATAATAAGGTTCGTATTCCAGGTTTGATTCGATTCAATTTTTTCAGGCAGTTTATTTCTGCGAGAATTTAGAAACAACAAGCTGGTAGTCCAACTCTCGCTGGAAACGGTGGCAACAAGGACCAACCTGCTCCTGGTTGCTGCGGCGGTTGTGTCATTCTCTAACACCCCCTTCCACTACCCTGGCTCACGCAATCATTAACGCCACCATTTCTGACTGTGGACCGTGGGTCCCTTATTATCTCATCCCGAGACTCTAATTTCGTCTCTTCCTGAAATACTTTCCATCATGGCCAAATGCTTTGTTGGAACACCTTTGCATCATAGCCAAATGCATCATTAGCAACGCCCAATGCCTATACTTACACGTAGAGTATATACGAAGTACTATGCGATGATTTTGAGGCCGCGGAAGAGGAATTCGATCCTGCCTTCATATTGCATGAAGAAGGTCGGGACTCGGGAATGTTGAAGGGAAAGCTGACACGAACAAAATTTGCGAAGTGCTGGATCTTGGCGCTTCAAAGCTGATTTCTGAGGGCATTTACTAACGTACGAGTAAACTAAGATGAACATATGGGAGTTCGGGTCATGATTTTATAAAGGATCCATGGAGCACCAACATAGTAAGAGATTCGATGGCCTGTGTATATCTACATAGTGGAGAGTTCCTGGGTTGTCTCAATTTATCATTCCTATTATAGCCCATCCGTATCCTACTTTCGTCGAGTCGAAACCTTACATGCCTGCCGAACATGCGCTGACTGATTTTATTAGAGGTATCATTGTATCGTGTTAGACTAGTTACAACACATTAGTGGGTTCGAGTTCTTCACACTCTCTTCACGCTAACTGGTTTTTAGATGTATTTGAAACCGGTTTATTGGAGTACATAATACATGCATTGTTAGTGTACGTAGATATGTTTTTTGTGTTCTTCGTTACCCTTCGGGGGGGAGAACCTCTGTTCGTCTGAAAAAAAGGCTAACTGAGTCTCGCCAACTAGGCTCGTTTCTCACCTTTCCACGCAGACTTTCCCTTTTATAGGCAGAGAAACAGGAGTGAAAGTAGAATAGTTGAGACGCACCAAGAATCAAATTCCTAAGCCTCGCACGCGCAATCGACAAACGCTGCTTCTGCCCACCACTGAGGCCCCACTCCAGTACCGCCGCCAAGAAGCGTATCATACCCCTCCGGAAGATCCCTCACAAACTCATGCACCAACGCCGCCCTACACGCATCCTCCACCTCTGCCCTCGTCACATCCTCTCGATCGGGTGCCCCATCGCCACGTTCTCATACACGCTCTTCCCATCTAGGATCACCACCCCGGAAGCGCCTTGTTGACCGACCCCAGCGACGTTGGCCCGCATCCATTCTTCGTCGAGGAACCGCACGTCCTGTTCGTCAAGGCTGATCGTTCCCTCTTGTGGTTCGTACATCCTCAGCAGCAGCTGTGCCACCGTAGACTCGCCTGAGCCGGAAGATCCGACGATGAACGTCGTTTCGTTGGCTGGTAAAAAGAGAGACGTCGGTGAGAACGGGGGCGGTGGGTCGGGACGGGTACGCAAACGTCACGTTGTGAAGAGCGAGTTCACCGTAACATCGAGCGGCTGTGATCTTGCGCAGCGTATGCGATTTCCGGGTGCCATGAGTGATTGTGTTGAGGGAATTAGGAGACGCAGGCGACGCTGGATGGGTATCAGAAGGTGGCGAAGGAGATGGTGCATCGCTGACGAGGGTGAGCAAAGCGACCATGGCGAATTTCCCCTTGGGCAAGGGTGATAAACTGAGGGATATACATCTGTAAATTGCTCGTCGCGATCAGACAAGCCTAGAACACCGCCATAACATCGCCAGCACTGCACTCGCCCTCGCGGACTAGTTTGGCGCCGAACCAAAATCCTTACACGAACATGACCATCATCACGAATTGAGCGATGCCAGAGGTTGTGCCCCAGACTCTGTCGAGCTTTCTCGCTGCCTTTTTAAGCTGGAGGAAGGATGCGTTGGCTCGTTGGCTTTCCATCTCTGCAGCGTTGAAAGCTTTGACGGTGGCGATGGCAGCGATGGCGCGATCGATAATGGTGGCGGCGATACCGGTTTGTTCACATTCGTGTGCGAGGCAAGTGCCCATGATCGCATGAAGGCGAGGATAAGGCAAGCGATGCACGTCGTAAGGTATTGGATAATCATGCCAGGAGGCCAAAGACGACGCCATGCGCACATCGTCGGTTTCTCTGTAAAAAAAAATGAAAGAGAGGACATTGTAAAAGAAATGAAAAGACAACACACCTTGAGAATTTAGCCATAAGCCCACCAGCACCAATGGGTCCCTGTTGGTTCTCCTCGGTGGTAGCTTGAACCGTTCCTTCCGTCGCACCCATGTGCATATCAAACCATACCATATCCTTCTGCGTCACCGCAGTATAAACGGCTTTGCGGAGGGAGATGGCGTTGATCTCGCCTGCCCAGATCCAGAGGCAAGACGTGATACTGCCTAGGGCCAGGGAGCAGAACGCCAGCCCGATGAGCTCGAGGGCAGCAAGACCGACACCGTGGAGGAGAGCATCCTTGGCGGCTTGTGGAGGATTGGGGGTGAGTGGGAATTGGGCAAACGTGTTGAATGCTTGGCCGACAACAAAGGTCATGAAAGGGGCGATGCCTCCTGCGATGAGGGATGAAAAGATGGCGGGGACGATCAGGCATAGGAAGTGTTTCCGGGAGATGAGGGAGAATAACAGTCGGATGGATGTGAGGGTGGGTTGCGCAGGTTGAGGCGGAGTAGCAGTAGCGGGTGTGTGCTTGAGATTACTGGTGGTGGAATGAGAGTCGATGGATGTTCGTGGGGAAATGTTGAGTTCGTAAGCAAGTTCGTTGGTCGTGTCGACCGCGAGGGTCGTTGGTCGACGCATAGTCGCAGCGCAAAGGTTGGGGAAGCAAGAAGCGAAACTGGGACCGCCATTGCCTCCCTTTCCTTTTGTGAACAATGTCAAGTATTGTCCCGTTGTTTGTCTGTGTTTGTGCAGAACAATAAGAATTCGGGTCTCCTTCAAGGAGGATATACCAACAACGACACACTCCCCGAATGGGGAATTCAGGCATCGTACCTCGGCTGCCTCCCGGCAGCCGGAGTTTTAATCGCCCTAACCGCCAACCTAAGAGCGCGCTACCGCGCGAAA
>Ga0307513_10007292_pt1 | contig 14357 bp, 12 predicted proteins | sample 15_EM_MG_FD_202174 | JGI IMG/M metagenome (GOLD analysis project Ga0307513, IMG submission 202174) | Populus trichocarpa ectomycorrhiza microbial communities from riparian zone in the Pacific Northwest, United States - 15_EM | ecosystem: Host-associated > Plants > Roots > Unclassified | place... | reverse complement strand
TCCATCCGTCCCTCCTCTTGACCTCTCCCAACCATTCCTCCTCTTCACCTTCCATGTTCTCCCAATCAAACATTTCTCCACTCCACCCATCCCTCCTCTTGACCTCTCCCAACCATTCCTCCTCTTCACCCATTCCTCCACGTTCTTCCATTTCTCCACTCCAGCCATCCCTCCTCTTTGACCATTCCTCCACGTTCCCTCGAATCCTTCCCCACCAACCAGCCGTGTTGGATTTTTGCTGATTCGTGCTTCGGTTGTCGTCCTTTTGGTCCTGGGGTCCTGGATTTTGTCGTCCTTTTGGTCCTGTGGTCCTGGATTTTGTCGTCCTTTTGGTCCTGTGGTCCTGGATTTTGTCGTCCTTTTGGTCCTTGGGTCCTATGGGGTTTGTCGTCCTTTTTGTCCTTGGGTCCTGGATTTTGTTGTCCTTTTGGTCCTTGGGTCCTGGATTTTGTTGTCCTTTTGGTCCTTGGGTCCTGGAGTTTGTTGTCCTTTTGGTCCTTGGGTCCTGGATTTTGTCGTCCTTTTGGTCCTATGGATTTTGTCGTCCTTTTGGTCCTGTGGTCCTTGGGTCCTATGGGTTTTGTCGTCCTTATGGTCCTCCAGATGGGTAGTTGTCGTTGTGTTGAGTGTTCTGTGTTGAGAGAAGGAAGGAAGGAAAGGAGGAAAAAGGTGGAGGGAAGGTGCCTTTATATAGACTTCTACTATAAGATGCATGTGATAACCTGTTTTGGCCGACCGTATTTTGGCCGACCGGGCGTGCCCACAACCCTCAACCCGACGTCCCTCTTTCTTCACCGTTTCGACAAAGGTTTTAGGGTCTGTTTGGCAAATAAAGGAACCATTCTGCTTTGCGACCGCTTCTGCTGTGGAAATGGCCTTCTCCCCTCCTTTTTTGAGACGGAACGGAACCGTTGTATCCAAATAGGCTCGCTCTTAACGCTCTGTAAATATAGAGAGTGGGGGGGGACTACGTTTGATGGAATAGTTTGCGTCATGAAATATCACTCGAGACAAATTAATGTTCGACGTGTGCTGTGCTGTACAGTACACTCCTGTTCAAGAAGTTCTCGCTGATCCAAAAGTACTCTGGGGGGGGCTTGGCGGCAACAGAGGTGTGATACCAGTACTTGAGTACGAGTCGGTTTTTTCATATATTGAGCAGTTCATATCCGACTTATCCGTAATTTCTCTTAAGGAAGGACTGCTCTTTCCACTTGTTGAATATGCGATCTTTTTTGGTCTTCCGGGCCGGGGAGCATCTTTAACGGGGTCTCATATACTGTTATTGATACTTGTGTTGCCGCCAAGCCCCTCTGAAGTACTTTTGGATCAGCGAGAACTTTTTGGACAGCAGTGTACGTTTTCCCAGCGAACAATACGCGATGATAGGATACGGAACAGCGGCTTACCGTGAGCTTGCCATACGCTTTTTGTGCGTGCAAATATAGAAAGGGTGTTCTGGATCTCGACCGAGATGTGAGGGGGGAGGGTTTACACCTGACCCATGGAGGGAGGGGAGGAGGGGAGAAGCCCTACTTTAAGTTTTTGAATGATAGGAATAGTGTTGATTCACCTTGGCTTTTTTCCTCAGAAGTGTTTTGCACACAATCCTTCTCGCATATATGCTACTAAAGACTCATCTTGGGGTCTTAAGTCAGGGTAGGGATGTGACCTGTGACAGGTGTGGCCAGGCGCCGCAGACGTTTGAACATATAGTGAGCCGGTGCAATGCACTGGAGCATGCGAGAGAGGGGCTGAACCCGGATGCGTTTGATATCTCGGGAGATTCAAAACTTTGGAGGTTTGACAAGGCGGGGGGGGGGAAGCTGATGGGAGTTTTTTCTTCGTTTGTGATGATGAAACATAGGATAAAATTTCCGGTTATCACAAGTTGGGGGATTTTCCTTTTACGAGAGGGTCAAATTTGGGATCTTGAGGTTAAGGCCGAGTTGGAATTATGATTTATGATGTGATATTTTATCGTTATTTGTTATTTTGGGGGGTTGAAGTTTCCTTTGTTAAGGCCCTGTTTGGCATGCCACAAATACCATGGTATTTTCAGTTTTCCTCAGTATTTCTGGTTGAGATAGGATAAATAAACTATGTCGTGTTTGGCATGCACATAAATACTATAGTATATCTATCCTTCAGATAAACTTTTCCTGTATTTCTTTTGTGTGATATTTCTGATAAACCTGCCTGTAGGGTACAACTTCATTTATTATTGTACATATCATACTGCGGTAGTTTCATCAAGTAAAGGACAGTAAAGGTTTTCCCACTATGGAATTTTTCCCCCCGGTCACAACCCTGGTAAACCATTAAACATTTTATTGTGGCCTAGTCTCTTTTACCCCCGGGCCCTAAAATAATCAAAAAGCCGTCAAAAAAACAAAGGATTTTTGTCATGCCAAACGCTAGTATTTTGACAAATACTCAGTATTTTTATTCGGAAAGATCCTCTGTTTTTAGGAAAAACTGAGTTTCTTTTTCCGGTGGCGTGCCAAACAGGGCCTAAATAAGTGAGCAACAGATGTGCAAAGGCGATTTATAACTAGAAAATAAACAAACAAAAAAGTAATTTCAAGCAACACCAGTTTATCGCAATAATATTATGATGAAAATAGCTCCCCCCGCTAGGACTCTAGAATACATAGAGACTGATAAATCCAAGCCCGGCCGCATAGGAAAATCCGTGAAGAGGTCTGGGCGGCCATCGGGTAGATGTGTGAATTCCTATCCCGTCTAATTCCCTTCGACAAAAACCGAATGCTTAAGTCGGGTTTCCGCGGCAGGCTTACTTCGGGAGGAAAGGAAAGACGATAGCTATCACAAGGCAGCGTCTAAAGCCCTAGGAGAAGGTTGGGCGGGCGAGAGGGGGAGGTGGTGGCGCAGGCAGCGACAAAAACGTTTAGGGAGCTGTTACGGCCCTTACGGGGTTGCGAGTGGGTCGTTGGTGCGGTCCTCCAAGGCGGCAAGGAGGGTGGTGCCTCCTCAGGTTTAGGCCGCACTGTGGGTGATAGATGTTGGGGGTTGTAGTAGAGCTATCACTCTCGCATGGCGATTTTTAGTAGCAGACCAGAGCGGTGTTCGGCCTGATTTGTCCGGCTTGTCCCGATCGACGTCGTCCCCCCCGAGTAGTATTTTTACCACTCCTTCGTGTCCATTCCCAGAAGCCCACCAGAATGGCGTACGACCGTACTCATCAGGTTTGTCGGGATTGACGTCGACCCGCTCGAGCAGTGCTTCCACCACTCCATCGTGCCCATTCCAAGCAGCACACCAGAGTGGTGTTCGACCGTATCCATCAGATTCGTCGGGGTTGACGTCATCCCGTCCGAGTAGCACTTTCACCACTCCCTCGTGCCCATTCTCAGCAGCACAACAGAGTGGGGTTTGGCCATAGTAACCATCAGGCTTGTCGGGGTTGACGCTGCCCTGTCTGAGTAGTATCTCCACTACTTCCCCGTGCCCATTCCTAGCAGCCCACACGAGAGGTGTATTACCAACGCAGTCTTCTTGGTTGATATCACAACCTTCCACTTCCGACAAACTAGCTACCATCTCATCAATCCCAAAGATACATGCACAGTGCAGACAGCTGAACAGTGAAAGTTTATCAAAATGAACACCGGAAACATACCGCCACTGTACTTCCAAGAGGGTTTTAACGGCTATGTGGTTCTTGTGGTCGTCGAACAACTTCAGCGCAAGAATTCTCCCGTAATCTGAAAGTTCCTTTCTTGCGTGTATTCCCCAATATAGAGAAGAATATTCGAGAAAAGGCGTGCTTTGGAGATCGTGATAGGGATTGGTCGAGAGAGCCTTGATCTGCTCCGAATTCAGATAACTCAGGCAGGTTTCTGCGATTGTCGAGTGGGCTGTGCTAAAGAGCTCAGGGTGAGCCCAGAGGTACTCTTGAAGGGTAAAGTGGATCAACCGGAGAGTGGAAGTCTCCTTATCTACGACAACAAGTCCTTGGCAACAAGCTAGCAATGTCCCTATTGAAGGGATGTTGTCGGAATTGATATTCGGCGACCCAATCTCGACTGCTAGGGCGTGGCACAGTTCATCGGGCTTCAAGGGCCGCTCTGCATGCGAGATCCACATCAAAGCGGCCATTCCAAGCCTCTCCTTCTCCCCACCCTGTCCCTTTATCTGACCCAACGCCGCGTTATAAGCGTCCCCCAACCCCAAGTCATCGGTCATTGCATTGAGCATTTGTCGCCTTCGATGGATTGTCGTTTCTTGCAGGATCGCATCGATATTTAGCGAGGCTAGTAGGAGTCTAGGTGCAAATCTGTCAGCGTAACTTGAAGTAGCCTCCGGAGTGTCGTTGCCTCTACGCACGTTCCAGAATTATGTTCCGGGATCTTCTTCAGGATGTCTGCCTTCAGACTACTGTCCATCGCATCTGGGTTTGTATCCTTGTCTAGCTTGCTACAGAGATATCTAATAATATCGTCTCTCTTGGGACTTATGGATATACTTGTTATTCCAGCAAAATGCCTTCTGATCTCAGGAAGAATGTGTGGTCTTCCAGTCATGAATATTCGGGTACCGGGAGACACTTCGAGGATTTGGTTCAACGAATCAAGAAGCTTGACTCGATGTTGCTCCACACATTCATCGAGAGCGTCGATGCATATCAGCGCACGTCTCCCGGAAGAGGTGATCTACAGCATCTTCACAATTTTGGAAAGTTGCGGTCCTCGTTCACCAATGGCCCTTTTCTGGTATTCGTAGGCTGCGCTATCTCCTCTGGCACCTCTTCCAGCCCGTCCACAACCTGCCTGAGCAAAGTGCCCAGCATACTAGTTGATGTCTGCTCTTTTTGGGCAGCGAAGTCAAAATAAAAGCATGCAACGGTAGTATTTTGCCCTCTAGCCTGATCGCACAAATGGTCTACCACCAAGGAACTAGCACCACGGCTTGTCAGCACTTGCCCTTTATCATCTACCCCTCGTCCTTGTTACCTAATATAAGTCTTGCCGACCCCTGGATCACCGTAGCAAAACAAAACCCCACTATCAGATTAACCTTCCCCACTGCCAACATAGTTTCTGAATTCTTCGGTTTGTAAGAGCCATTCCCCTACATTTACCACTCGGCTATCCTGGATGTTGAAGTGCTGCAGACGGGGATTCAGCGGCGATAACCAGGCCAAAATCTGAGACCGGCCATCAGTAACGGCAAAGTGGTTCGACACGGTGACATTGAGAGAGTTGATATTATTACTAAAAGATTGAGACATCTTCTGTTTTTTGCTGCTTAAGATATTGTAGGCAATGGGTGATGGAGTCAGTCGACGGCCGAAGTTTCTCGGGCTGAAGAAAAGCGGGGTTTTTGTGGAACCTCAAGGATACCCCAGGATTGTCCAATCAGTGTTCTCCGAGTTTGTTCCCCTAAAGCACTACTTGTGCCCACACCAAGCATCTCGTACTACGCTATGCAAGCCCTCATCAGAAAGCTCCTGAACAGTTAATTCAGGTTGGCCTGCGAAATAATCCCGGCCCTGTACGAGGCTGGCGACAAAAATGATGAGCAGTGTACGGGTCTTCCACCCAGAGTAGCCATATTCACAACCATCTAGCCACTGGTTTAGTGAAGCAATTTGGGCTCAATCTTCACCCATTTGCGTAAAAAATCCCTAGATTTTATCCTCTAACCCTTTGGAACTCTGTATCTATGCTGGTTGAGGAATTGTCAAGAGAGCTATAGTTGGTGCATTGGTTTTAGCACAATTTCTGACTTATGTGTGAGAAATGGCAACTTGGCCTTGTTTCAACCTCAACTTTATAACATTGCATGCTAAAGTGTCCAATAATTCTCTAAGAATCTGTAATTGCTTGGAGAGATGTTTGAAAGAATTTTAGACCAGAATATCAATCTTTGAAACCCTTTACAGCCCCAGAATGTGTCGAGTGGAAAGCATGAACTAGCATCATTTAGATTATTAGATGCCATTCTACTCACTATTTTTATCACTAACTCTGTACAAGAGTAAGAACCCATTAATCAGTACAGACGAGGATATATTTAGCTAGTTAACCCCGAATAACTGTTTAATGACTTCTTGCATAACTTATGTGCAACACATCAGAGGGCCTGCCTCTTGACTACTGTAAAAACTTGAATAATTGAATGATGTGCTATGTCGTTGGGCTTTCCTCTCGGTATGGTCAAGAAAAATAAATAATTATGTCTCGGAAGGGGGGAGGGGGCTGTGTTCTTGCTGTGTTTTTCATCCCTTTCCAGAGAAGGGGATTTTGGACTACGTAGCATACCGTCCAATTATTCAAAAATATTTCGGTACGGTAGTGGAAACTAGGTTGGTATAGCTAGTGCAAGGTCCGACAAGAAGTTATGGAACAGTTATCCAAGGTTAACGAGCCAAATATATCCGTATGATATCTATTTCTGTTAATAGCTCCCCCCTTCAAGTTGTAAAATGTATTTAGATTAACTACTGTTGAACTGGTTAGCTTTGGGCGGTATGTATACAAGTACTAGTGTACATTAGACTTTATGAATGGGTCAACCCAAAAACTGTGATACCACCTAACTCAAAGGAGCACAGTATCATACTGTACGGTACTCTACAGTTCCCTGTGGTGCAGATGCATGCTTGAAGGTTCTTCGCCCAACCTTGTCCCAGGCTCTGCGAAGACAAGAACCCTACATTTGATATTTATTGAGACCGCAAAGTGCAGTAGCCTAACAGCACAAAGCGGTGCAGTATCACAGTAGGCTCCGAGTCCTACAGTTCCCGGACGGGTAATTGCTGGTGGATCCAAGCGTCACTGGGAAGTACACTAGTACAACCAAAATCCAGAGTCTCTGAAACCCCAAAGTGCATCCACACTTCTTAATTATATAAAGTAAAAGATATACTATATCAATATATAGCCAAAGATCCAGCAAATCCAAAATATATATTCCCGTGAGAAATTATTTTGTTCTATGGACAGGGCTCATCAATCTGGACAGCCATTCCTAAACCAGAGTTAAGAACCGAAAGTTTGTATGGGTAACAATAGAAAAATATACATATTTGGGAAATTGCCATTCTCACATGGTCACAGTTCATTCCATATTACACCACATTCTCCAACACCGAGGGGTGATGATCAGAACACCCAGAACCAGTGTTTCACCAAGAATTGAACCTTGCCGAGCAGGTGGTCAAGTTCTAGTAGCCTTCTAGAAAACCTCAATTTTAGTGTATCAGTGGCGACCGGCAACTTGAATCGCCTTTATTAGGACACTGTACCTTTACTATGCCACTGGCACCCCATCTTTCCAATAATCCACAAGTCCACCAAAACCAAATACCTTTAGGTGGCTAACCTCAAGAGGGATTCAAAGAGCAATTGAATATTCTAATGAACAGCCCATGATCCATAGAAGTGGAAAACAAGGCCTTACCGAAAAAATTGAGGAAATTCGCTAAGTCCACCCCAGGATATGTTATTTCCGGCCCAGTAAGATATCGTATTGCTCCAGATTGTGGCTTATACAATGGATCGTAGTTGGCTGGTTCGAAGCAACCAATGAGAGATGCCATCTGAAGCCGAATCCCACCCTTCAATTGGACCGGAAATAGCAAATCCTGGGGCGGACTTAGCGAATTTCCTCAATTTTTTCGGTAATTTAAGTTTTTAAATGTGCAATTAACCTTCTACATTGCGGATAAAAACAGAGTGAATCCAGTTTGACTCTTCCTTAGCGGTATCCCCCTGCACACAATCCCTCGTATGCTAAAGCGTCATCTTTGAGTCTTGAATAAAAATTACCCAGCATCGCATTTTATAGAGCGAGATAGGGTTTTCCGATATTGTGCCTCACATCTGTAATTTGCGGTATGCTACCGGTACTGCCAAGCGCTGTGGAAAGTTTGGTCACTCTTGGTAAGTCGGGACAGGTACTGTATTCATAGAATGGGAGCTAGTGTCTTAGTTAAAGACTCCTTAGCTGTATTGAGGTTCCGGGATCAGCAAAACCAAAAGGTGTCGACAGCTTCCCAACCTCATATTCAAGCTCACATCTAGAGGAACTATGGTATATAAGCATGACATCCATTGAGCTGTGCCCGTAATGGAAACCAACCGCCATCATCCAATACCTAGGTTAAGAAGTAACTTTTGCGCCCCTGTTCAGGAGTGCAAGGAATACTTGTACACTTTATATTTCCCCTCTATATATACACAACCCTCACATCGACACTTCGGAGGGGAGGGAATTGTAAGAAAGAACTACCGGTAGATGGGTGAACAAATACGCAAAGAGGATTCTCAGAGAAAACAGACAAACAAAAAAAGCAAATATGATGAAAATTTCAAACCACACAGGCTTAATTAAATTTTAATAATTATAATAGAAATAACCCCCCACCAGCGCCGATCTCTAGATTGCGAACAGAGACTGACAAACCCTGATTCAAGGGCATAAGAAAATCACCAGAGAGGCTAGGGCATGTAAGTGATAGATATGTGCATTTACATCGCATATGATTTCCTTCGACTGAGACCGAATATTCAAGCCGGGTTTCTGCGGTAGGCCCACGCTGGAAGGAAGAACAGACTGCAGCATTTTAGGCTTCAAGAGAGGGTAGGGCGGGGGTGAGAGGAAGAGACAGTGGCGGGGACAAACGCGTTTATGGGGCTATTGTGGTCCTTGTGGAATTTGCACATAGTTATCAGTACGGTCTTCTAAGGAGGTAAGGAGTGCGATGCCTCCTCGAACTTAGGCCGTGCTGCGGGTGGTAGATGTTGGGGATTGTAGTAGAGCTATTACTCTCGCGTGGCGATTTTTCCTAGCCCACCAGAGTGGGGTTCGGCCTGATTTGTCCGGCTTGTTGCGATCAATATCGTCCCGCCCGAGTAGTATTTTTACCACTCCTTCGTGTCCATTCCCAGAAGCCCACCAGAGTGGCACGCGGCCGTATTCATCAGATTTATCAGGATTGACATCGCCCCTCCCAAGCAGTGCCTCCACGACTCTCTCGTGCCCATTCCCAGCAGCACACCAGAGTGGTGTTCGGCCGTACCCATCAGATTTGTCTGGGCCAACGTCGTCGCGTCCGAGTAGGATTTTCACTACTCCCTCGTGCCCATTATTGGCAGCACAATAGAGTGGTGTTCGGCCGTATTTATCTGGTTTGTCACAATTGATGTCGTGCCGCCCAAGTAGTATTTTCACTACTTCCTCGTGCCCATCCAAAGCAGCACAAAAGAGTGGTGTTTGGCCGTACTCATCAGGCTTGTCGGGGTCAATGTCGCCTCGTCCGAGTAGTATTTCCACCACCCCCCCATGCCCATTCCTAGCAGCCCACACGAGAGGTGTATTACCAACGCAGTCTCCTTGGTTTATATCATAGCCCCCCACTTCTACCAAACCAGCCACAATCTCATCAATTCCAAGGATAGATGCACAGTGCAGACCACTAAACAGGGAAATTTTATTAAAATCAATATTGTAAAAATCCCACCCCTGCGCTTTCAAGAGGATTTTAGTAGATATGTGGTTATTGTAGTCGCCAAACAACTTTAGCGCAAGAAGTTTCGCGCAATCTGAAAGATCCTTGTTTGCATGTATTCCCCAATACAGAGAAGAATATTCGAGAAATGGTGTGCCTTGGAGATCGGGAGAGGGACTGGTCGAGAGAGCCTTGATCTGCTCCGAATTCAGATAACTCAGACAGGTTTCTGCGATTGTCGAGTGAGCTGTACTAAAAAGCTCAGGGTGAGCCCGGAGGTACTCCTGAAGGGTAAAGTGGATTAACCGGATAGTGGAAGCCTCCTTGTCCACAACAACAAGTCCTTGGCAACAGGTTACCACTATCCCTATTGGGGGAATATTGTCGACATTGAGATTTGGCGACCCTATCTCGACTGCTAGGGCGTGGCACAGTTCATCGGGCTTCAAGGGCCGCTCCGCATGGGAGATCCACATCAAAGTGGCCATGCCAAGCCTCGCTTTCTCCCCACCTTGCCCCTTTATCCGACCGAGTGTTGCACCGTAAGCATCCCCCAGCCCTAGGCCATTGGCCATTGCGTTGAGCTTTTGTCGCCTGCGATAAATTGTAGTTTCTTGTAGGACTGCATCGATATTCAGCGACACTAGCAGGAATCTAGGTATGTACCTGTTAGTAGATAACTTGGGGTAGCTTCCAGACTACTGCTGCCACTGCATACATTTCAGAAATATCTTCAGGTATCTTCCTCAGGATATCTGCCTCCAGGCTACCGTCCATCGCATCTGGGTTTGTGTCCTCGTCTAGCTTGCTATGGAGATACCTGATGATATCGTCTCTCTTGGGACTTATGGATATACTTGTTATTCCAGCAAAACGCCTTCTAATCTCAGGAAGAATGTGCGGTCTTCCAGTCATGAATATTCGAATACCTAGAGACCCCAGGAGGATTTGGTTTAACGAATCAAGAAGCTTGATTCGATGACCCGCCGCACATTCATCGAGAGCGTCGATGCATATGAACGTGCGCTTCTCACGAGAAGTATTTTGTAGCATCTTCACAATGTCGGAAAGTCGCAGTCCCCGCCCACCAATAGCATTTTTTTGGTTTTGATATGCCTGCCATATCTCCCCGGGGATCCCTCCCCGTCCACAAACTATCTGTTTCAGGAGGGAGCCTAGCATGCTCGCGGGGGACTGTTCGTTTTGTGCGGCGAAATCAAAATAAAAACATGCAACTGTGGCATTCCGTCCTCCGGCTTGATCACACAAGATGTCGATCACTAAGGAGCTAATATCGCTGCTTGTCAGCACTTGTCGCTTTTCTCCCACCTTTAGGTCCGCCCCTGTTACCTAATATAGGTTTTGCCAACCCCCGGATCTCCATGGCAAAACAAAACCGCGTTTTCGGACGCACCCCCCTCGCTGCTATCACACCAGCTTCTAAACTCCTCAGTTTGTAAAAGCCATTCCCCAACATTTTCAACCCGGCGGCCTTGAATGTCCTGGTGCCGGAACTTGGGATCTAGCGGAGATAGCCAGTTCAAGACTTGAGGCCGCTCATCGGCAATACTACAGTTGTTCCACACGTTGTTGTAGGAGTTGATAGTATTGAAGGACTTGGTGTGAGACATCTTTGCTGTTTAGAAAGGGGTGAAGGATAGGTGATTGAGTCGGTTGGTCGATGGAATCGCTGAGCTGAAGAAAAGTGGCGCTATTTGTAGAGCCTCGTGACCGATACCTCAGCACGACCCGATCAATAAAGTGATGGCGCCCAGGTAGAAGTGAAAGTTGGAAGTCGGAAGTTGGCGAATATTTGAGAGGGAAGTTCCTTCACACCAAGAGGTTTGTGTCATCGCGTATTCCTTGCTTTTCTCAGGCGTTGCCTCAGACATAGCTGCCAAGGCTCCCGACTTCCAACTTCCAACTTTGATTTATGCACGGGGGCGTTGTCACTCTGATCTCCCGCAAAACTATTCCTGCAGCATCCCCTTTGCGTTTACCGTATTGATAGCGACTACTATCCCTTGGACGGTGTGAAACAGTAAAATTCGCACCACACCCAGATTTGGCTACATTCAACCAAGAATGGCTAATAGTGCTGAGTCATTTGAGCACCCAGGCGATCGAAAATTGCAGCATCTGACCAAACTTGGTTGAAGTAGCCAAATCTGTGTGTTGTGCGAATTTTACTGTTTCACACCGTCCAAGGGATACCTCTAAGCTTTATCATAGCACCAGACAAATCTTGTGTTGCAATGAAGGAACACCCTAGAGCACTCGCGGTTTAGTGTTTTGACTGCTAGAAACCAAGCTAGTATTCGAGCGCAATCACATCAACCCTTATAGGCAGACCTGTCGAGAAACTTAATACATATCACTTAACTGGGAGCAACACAGCAGAGCCCCCATGATGACGGCACAGGCCCGGAGGCCTTCCTCGCAACATCGTACTAGGTTTTGTGAAGACAAGGACACTACTCTTGAATCAGAGCCTAGTAAGAAGTGATTGAACGGTTATTCAAGGTCAACCAACCAAATTTCTCCCTGCCCTTGTATCTACCGAAGCCGCTAAGCGCTCGACTATAGTGGTCGTACAGTACAACACAATCCAGTGCGGCATCGCGGTAGCCTACTACCTTTACTAGTATCGTAAGCTACCCCATCTTTCTAACGATCGAGAAGCTTGCCGAAGCCAAATACAGAGGGCTAGCCTCAGGAGTTGTTCAAAGGGTCATTGAATATGACGATGAACAGTCTCCTATCAGAGCCTAGGTGAACCTAGGTGAATTCAGGATTCAAGATTTGCCGCTCAACTAACTTACCGAGGCAGCAGAGTAAATCCCGGCTACACGCTTAGTATTCAATGCCCCAAAACACAACAAAACTACTCCGATTAGAATAGTGCGTGCAAAAAAAGAAAGTACCTCAATCCCACTCCAATCTGTTCATTACAATTGACTGCTATTATCTCTAAGCATGTGACTTAACTATCACTACCATCTCCCCGTAGTTGTATAATGCGGTCACGGATCGTCACTCGCCTAAGTTGAGTGCTCGAAGGGTAATTTTACATAGCACACAATACGATTCAATGTGATACAGTACAGGAGTGTTCCGTGAATCTACCAAAAGCTGTTAGCCGAGACGATATAAAAAACACTTTTGATCTCAATGAAACTACAAGAGGGGGCTCACCCACAGAAGCAAAAAGAAACAGCAATTTAAGTCTCCAAACACACTGTTGGCCTCAATATTGTGGGTAAGCATAAAAGGATCCACCTTGGAATCTCCTAAGCAGCATCCCCCTGTGCACACGCCTCCTAATATGTTACTAAAATCTCATTTACAAGTCCTTTGTCTGGCCACCCTCTAATCTCTGGGCTAGTTATCTATACTGCGCTAGCTATAAGGAAACTTAATTTGTTAGCACTTTCTGGAGCATGAGCTCCCATGGTAAAATACACCATCACCCGGAACCGAACTTTTCATAGAGCGAGATACAGTTTTCCAGTATCGCACCTTGTAGCTGTAATCTTCAGTACTGCATCACCCATTCACAATCCATATTATCCGAAGCAAGTCAACACACCAAGCTCCATATATAAAACCGAGAGGCCCAACACTCCCGACTCGGGGGTCACAAGCAATGCCCTGAACAAAACCACCATAGGTTGTGGATACCGTGCCACAGCTATTTCGGCATACACCCCAAATGTGTACTGGTGTCGGGCGGTCTTTGGCGATGGACTCGTAACCAGTGACCCCCTCTAATCCTGTTTTTTTCACCGATAAGCCTATCTTCTTCCCCTTTTTCACTTCCTCTTTCACAACTAATATGCTAACATGATAATATATTATGATAGGACAATACTCGCAGATTGTGAATAACTTAGGAAGTGTTTGGCACACCCTCCCCTTCGGACACACACAGAGGAGATTTGCCCACCAGCGGCCAGTAATAAAACATTTATCACCTCACCTCTATCAGACAACCTTATAAACCAGCGCAAACCCTCCTTAACACTATTAGCAATGTGACAAACTCCATAATGCCCCACTATAAGCCAATTTACTAGGAAAACTTGCCCGCTCTGCTACCGGTATATCCAGAACCCTCTGGGCTAGGTTTTACAAATAACTTCTTGGTCCCAAAATCTCCTGCTTGTATCATTAGTGGAGAATCTTAATAGGTTTTTTTTGCATTGTCGGGCACTTGGAATGCCGTGGGAAATTTATGGTATTGTTCTGTGGGCACAGTGCCACCAAGGACTGGGCGAGGGGACCGCACTGTATTGCGGAATGGGGGAATATTGAAGACTGGCCTTCTCCACTCCCTCGGGATTTCTGGTGCTCTAGCGCAGGGCTGAGCTTGTAGGATAGGGCACATATCACTACCTTTGCGGCACTTTGGCGAGTAGATACCCTTTATTCACTTAGATTCTAGGTATTAAACCTCAAAACAGTCAGCAGGAGCTCTGCACTGCCTCCCAGAAATTCGCGTAGTGAGCGGGTGGGTGAGTGTGAGAATACGATATGGCCTGGTTTTACCTCCTCGTGCGCAGGTATAGTAGGTAGCCCGTCTCCCGGAGCATAATACAACACAACACTGCGTAGGACAGGCTAATCTAGCGTCTAATCTTAACTCAAAGTATCAATCATGTTGTGCATTCACCGCCAAGTTGGCTTTGCTACGGGGTCAGCAGAAAAGTAATCACGTTTTATCGATACCAAGCGAGGTGTATCAGAGAGGCCATAGGATGCATATCATAAGCTATACTACTAAAAAGAAAGAAAAGTAAGAGGCGTTTTAGCGCCCTAGGAACAAGAGGAAATAAAAACAGGAAACTTCATAGGCCAGTGACCCCGTGAGGGGGGGCGG
>Ga0307513_10007291_pt1 | contig 14360 bp, 13 predicted proteins | sample 15_EM_MG_FD_202174 | JGI IMG/M metagenome (GOLD analysis project Ga0307513, IMG submission 202174) | Populus trichocarpa ectomycorrhiza microbial communities from riparian zone in the Pacific Northwest, United States - 15_EM | ecosystem: Host-associated > Plants > Roots > Unclassified | place... | reverse complement strand
GCGAGAGCAGGTGTCGGGAAAGTGCTTTGCACTTTCGCCCACCTCGCTCCTCTCTGCTATGCTTCAAATCCTACCACAGGATTTACCTTCCACTTAACGCGGAAGCTGAGAGCGCCGTCAAAGTCTCCATGCCTGGACTCTCTCCGCCCTCATTTATTGAACGTCCCACCGCCGACGAATTCGGGCTCGTATCGATTAGAGGGGGAGTGTTGGATTTGGGCCGGCAAACGCGATACGAGAGCATCGAATCCGAGCCTCGCAAACATGATATTTTCCCAGTATGTATTCCTTCGCATTTTCACTCGGCGGCCCACAATTGCACCGCCTCGTATATTTTCATTTTCATTCTTGTTATTGAGTTCAATTACGAGCTCCCCTTTCTTATTGTTCTATGCTCGGCCATTTCTCTTTTTAGTCTAGTACGGCGCTGCGGCATTTATGTCTTTTTTGCATTTATTCCGAAGATTCGTTCATATTCCCTTGATATTCCCTCAGTCGTTTGGCACCCCAAAGACTGAGGTAAGACATCTATGTACTTATTACAACTTCGTGTACTTACCTCGAGTTACCTAGTTTTGGTACCTAGGTATTTCAGTACATTAACAGTCGTTTGGCTTCCCAAAGACTGTAGATTCTAATACACTACTGGTTCTCCTGCTTGCGCAGCACGGGTACTCAAAGGAGCACCGGGATTACTTCCTCGCTAACACTGCCGTCTTCTTTCAATGCAGGCGTGCCGTTTGCGCATGTGATGCCTCCAATCTCAGCGTCATTGAATCTTCGCCAAGTCAGGAACGTACATATAAATAACTTCAGATCACCTTCACAGCGGTCAAGTAGCGGTTACGGCAAGTCTCGAGACCTGGCCGGATCCAGTGGCGGATGTCCCATGACACGGGCATGAATTGAGAACATAAGTTCCTGTACAACGCGACGATATTGAACCACCCTACGGATTCACCGCTGTATCAGCCTCCTACTCCAGCATTTTTCATACGCAGCGCACTACCGAATCTAACTATGCTCAAATCCAACTACCTTGCCATTGTCGCCACGCTTGTTCTCGCTGCGATCGTTCACATCAGGACCAAAAAACGGTCGCGCCTCCCACTCCCACCCGGACCCAAAAAATTACCCCTTCTTGGGAACTTGTTTGACCTCCCTAAGAAGCACGAATGGTTGACGTACGCTAAGCTCTGCAAAGAAAATAGTATGTACCGGGGGCCTTGAACTATTCATACATTTGCTAATCCAACGTTCCCAAAGATTCTAACATAATTCATCTCAATGCTATAGGACTCGACTTAGTTATCTTGGATTCTTTCGACGATGCGAATGAGCTTTTGGATAAAAGATCATCCGTTTATTCCGACCGGTCAGTCGCTTTGCGATTGTCTGCACGTTTGACATGTTGATGGTGTATCTAGCCCCCAGTTTACGATGGTAAGCGAATTGTACGTGTCATATCATACGCCCCCTCGAGGTTATAGCCTTCTGACATCACTTCATGGTTAGGATGGGTTGGAAATGGGTCTTTACGATGATGCCATATGGAGAGGCATGGAGGGAACGTCGAAGAACGTTCACACAGTATTTGCACCCAGGAAACACTGACTTGTATACGGCGACCCAAATGGAGTTTGTCCGCAAGATGTTACCTCAATTGCTGAAGGACCCAGACAGCTTTTTGTCTATCACACGACAGTAGGTCCCTCAGCTTCCTATAGACTTAAACCTGAAAGGATATTATTTCCAGTACGGTTGGTGGGATAGCCATATCCCTCGCATATGGCCTCGACGTCAAGGAGACCGATGACCCACATGTCAAGCGAGCGGAAACAGCTCTTGAGAGTTTTTCAGATGCCACAAATTCAGGGATATATCTTGTCGATATACTCCCTATCTTGCGACACGTGCCGAGTTGGGTCCCAGGAGCAGCGTTTCAGAAAAAAGCGAAGGCATTGCGAAAGATTCAGGAGAATTTTCGCGACTTGCCGTACAACGAGACAATTAGAAACATTGTTCGTCTTCTCTCTCAAAAACTTCTCCGGATGACGGATCTGACAGTAATAGACCTCTGGAAGTGCTAAGCCGTCGTTTATGGTGGATGCCATCTGCAATATCGACGAGACTAGAGATCTGGAGGATCAGCAAACCGTCATCAAGGACATCGCGGCCACTATCTTCGTCAGTAAGTCACCTCTTCTCGCATCCACTAGCCACCCGGTACTTGTCTGAATCCTGTTTGTAGCTGCTGCAGACACAACAATGACAGCTGTACACAACTTCTTTGTTGCGATGCTTTATTTCCCAGAAGTACAGTCGAAGGCGCAGGAGGAGCTTGATCGGGTCCTTCGAGGAAGATTGCCCGAGTACGGCGACCTCAAGGATCTCCCATATGTCGTTGCTCTTGTCAAAGAGGTTCTTCGGTGAGAGCAGAGATAAACAATACTCATATATGTCGTTGAACACATAGTAATCCAAACTTAGATGGCGGCCTGTGACACCTTCTGGTAAGGGCAGACACTGTTGGAGCAGAGAAAAAATGTGAGATTCCTCATTTGCAGGTGTGCCTCATTCGACCACAGAAGATGATGTTTACAAGGGTTACTTCATCCCGAAAGGAACTATTGTGATCGCGAACGTCTGGTACGCACGCAAGCTTTCGCATTTTGATATAACTGCTAGACTCGCTGCCTTTTCAATATAGGGCGATGCTCCAAAACGAAGCTGACTATCCCGATCCAACATGTTTCAAGCCCGAACGATATCTAAAGAATGGCCAGGTTGATCCAAGCGTCCGAGATCCTGCGTTGATGGCATTCGGGTTTGGTCGAAGGTAGTGTTCACTCATCGCCTGCCCGTCTCTTGAGCTTGAGGGGCTAATATAATCAACCAGGATATGCCCAGGGAGTCATATAGCGATCTCTGTACTTAACCTAACAGTCGCGAGTGTGCTTTCGACTTTCAACATATCTAAGGCGGTAGGGCAAGATGGGGAATTAATCGAGCCGTCCGTGAAATATAAATCTGGTCCTGTCAGGTATCTCATTTCAGGTTCTAGCTGCACGAAGTTAGGATGTTAACGAATTCGATATAGTCACCCCGAACCCTTCAAGTGCACCATCAAGCCGCGGTCGAAGGGTGCAGAGGAACTCATCAGAGCTTCTGCCGATTCTTATTGAACGGGTAATGGGTCATAATTTCAGGCTGACTACTTACATCACATGTGTACTATCGCCTGTAGAACTCTAACCTTATTAAATTGTAACTTTGAACTTGCTCACCGTGACGGACGTGCACTATTGGATCGCACAAATAACATAGACGTCGCAGACCACTCATCTGCCGTCCGGCCGAGGTTCTAAGGATCTACTAAGACTTCGAGGTGCGAAAGTGAGTAGCAATGGACTCACGACTCCATTGGACACTGAGGGTCAAGCGCCTATTTTTGGACCTCCAAAGGCGATGTCCTACCGAATGAAAGACCACCACGCAGCTACAGCTAACAATTTTTGTAAAGATGGGCACATTTTCATAAACTAAATTCTATTTGAAGCTGCTGTATATTACCTACCGTTGTTCAAACTTTCGGAGGGATTGGATGTGTTTTGAGTATGGGGCTCCCTTCTCAAAACTAGGTGTTTTACGGATTTCGCCAAAAGCCTCTCCCACCACTGAATGATACAGGCCTCTTTTGAGAATTGCTCAACAGCAACCTAACCAAATCCTCTGAAATTTTTGCAGTGAATAGTACTCACATTATCTGAATTTATTGTGCTGTTTTTGTGACAAATTTTTATTTCGCTGAATTTAAATTTGATTTTTAAAGTTTCACCGTCTCATTTGATGGTGGATGACTTGTACATACCGGTTCTCCGGCTTGCGCGGCACAGGTACCCAAAAAGGCACCGGGATTGAAAAAAAAGTCCCAGGCTCGATTTTTTTTAGATATGTATGTAACCCATGCCACCGGTATCTCGCTAACGCTGCCATCTTTCGATGCAGGCGTGCCGTTTGCGCATGTGATGCCTCCAATCTCGACCTCTTCAGCAAGTCAGGAACGTACATATAAATAACTTCAGATAACTTTCACAGCGGCTAAGTAGCGGTTACGGCAAGTCTTGATACCTGGCCGGATCCAGTGGTGGATGTCCCATGACACTGACATGGACGACAGGAAGATTGATAAGATAAGTATCTGTACAACGCGACGATATTGAACCACCCTACGGATTCACCGCTGTATCATCCTCATACGGAACACGTCCAGCATTTTTCATACGCGGCGCACTACCGAATCTGACTATGCTCCAATCAGACTACCTTGCCATTCTCGCCACGCTTGTTCTCACTGCGTTCGTTCACATCAGGATTAAAAAACGGTCGCGCCTCCCACTCCCACCCGGACCCAAAAAATTACCCCTTCTTGGGAACTTGTTTGACCTCCCTACGAGCTACGAATGGTTGACGTACGCTAAGCTCTGCAAGGAATATAGTATGTACCGGGGGCCTTAAATTATTCATGCATTTAACGTTCCCAAGATTCCAGCATAATTCATCTCAATGCTTTAGGACTCGACTTTGTTATCTTGGATTCTTTCGACGATGCGAATGAGCTTTTTGAGAAAAGATCGTCTATTTATTCCGACCGGTCAGTCGCTTTGCGATTCTCTGCACGTTTGACATGTTGATGGTAGATCTAGCCCCCAGTTTACGATGGTAGGCGAATTGTACGTGTCATATCATACACCCCCTCAAAGTTATGTCCTTCTGACATCACTTCATGATCAGGATGGGTTGGAAATGGGTCCTTGCGATGATGCCATATGGAGAGGCATGGAGGGAGCGTCGAAGAACGTTCACACAGTATTTGCACCCAGGAAACACTGACTTGTATAAGGCGACCCAAATGGAGTTTGTCCGCAGGATGTTGCCCCAATTGCTGAAGGACCCAGAAGACTTTTTGTCTATCACACAACAGTAGGTCCCTCAGCTTCCTATCGACTTCAATCTGAAAGAATACTACTGCTAGTGCGGTTGGTGGGCTAGCCATATCCATTGCCTATGGTCTGGACATCAAGGAGACCAATGACCCACATGTCGAGCTAGCGGAAACAGCTGTAACTTCTCCGGTGAGAGCAGAGATAAAAAATACTGATGTATGTCATTGACGACATGGTAATCCAAAATTAGATGGCGGCCTGTGACGCCTATTGGTAAGGGCAGATACTGTTGGAGCAGAGAAAAAATGTGAAAATTTTCATTTGCAGGTGTGCCTCATTCGACCACAGAAGATGATGTCTACAAGGGTTACTTCATCCCGAAAGGATCCATTGTGATCGGGAACGTCTGGTAAGAACGCGAGCCTTCGCAGAAGTTTGATATAACTGCTAGACTTGCTGCCTTTTCAATACAGGGCGATGCTCCACAACGAAGCGGACTATCCCGATCCAACATCTTTCAATCCCGAACGATATCTCAAGAATGGCCAGCTTAATCCCAGCGTCCGAGATCCTACATTGATAGAATTCGGGTTTGGTCGAAGGTATTGTTCCTTCATCGCCCGCGCGTGTCTTGAGCTTGAGGGGCTAAGATGATTCACCAGGATATGCCCAGGAAGCCATATAGCGATCTCGTTCCTTGATCTAACAGTCGCGAGTGTGCTTTCGAGTTTCAACATATCTAAGGCGGTAGGACAAGATGGGGAATTAATCGAGCCGTCCGTGAAATATATATCTGGTATTGCCAGGTGTCTCATTTCAGGTTTTAGTTGCACGAAATTAGGATGCTAACGAATTCGATATAGTCACCCCGAACCTTTCAAGTGCACCATCAAGCCGCGGTCGAAGGGTGCAGAGGAACTCATCAGAGCTGCTGCCGATTCTTATTGAACGGGTAATTCGTATTACCTTCAGGCTGACTGCGGTAAACAAGTTGCCTCCCCAGCTCATCATAAGGCGAGCAGATTATGAAGTATAAGTAAGAGTTAGTGGGTTAGTGGAAGGGGCCGGTTAGGGTGCCATAAGTATCCTGTACTATCGCCTGTAGAACCCTAACTTTATAAAATTGTAGCTTTCGACTTGCGCACGGACGTGCACTACCGTGTTGGATCGCACAAATATAGACGTCGCAGACCAGTCATCTGCCGTCCGGCCGAGGTTCAAAGGATCTATTAAGACCAAGGGTGCGTAGCAATGGACTCACGACTCCATTTGACACCGACAATGAGATTATCATAGCTTCGACCATGTACATATTGTTGATCGCCTTCTGAGCATTCGCGTTATCCTCAAAGCTCCTCAACACGAAGCCCTTGTAAACATCAGTCTCCCTGTCTCCTCCCCACCCGAACAGCTCTTTAAGATCGTTTTCTTGAGCTTCTTACAGAAATGTTTTGTGACTCGCAGCGTCGGGAGGTCATCACGGTTCCCTGCTGCAATTGACATAGCATGAGTCAGGTCTAATGAGTTACAATTATAATGGGGCTGTGCTTCCACCAGATATTTCGAAGCAATTGTTTCGATTTGAAAAGACAGTTGAAAGAGAGTCAACATTGAATGAGGCAGTCGAAGGAATCTTATTCCCATGATCAGGGATGAAGGGAAAAGGTTTACAGGTCAGGGACCAGAGCCATAATCAGACAATAAATCAAAAAAAAAGCTACCTCGAGTTTTGCACGCTAGTATCGCAATGCAACACACCTGGTCAACACCCGGTGGCACACGTGTAATTTGTGTCAAGCGCCTATTTTTGGATAAAAACTCGATACAGATTGATCAGTAGATATCACTTTTCAAACACCCCCCACTACCGCCTCTCCCCTTGAACAGTCTTTGCACTGCCAAACGCGATGCCCCACCGAATGAATGACCACCATGCAACTTCATGTTCATCATATCCAATAAAACGCGCTTCACGCAAATCTGTCGTGGGGAATTATCCTGGACCGATGACGTCTTTTCCCCCTCCACCATATAAGCCACACCCTCGCATCCTTGACTCCACGGCAAACCTCCCTGGTCGAGACTCAAAGGACATGCCAAATCATCCACCACCCTACACGCGCAGCATGACGGCAATTGCCGAACAAGTTGACCGTCGCACCAAAGGAGATAATGACGGGCCGCGTCCGGGAAACGGAATAGTCTCGAGGATCATAAATCGCTTTAGCAAAGGAAGAAACAACGGTAGCAGGGAGTCAAACGGCTTGGAGTGGCCACCTAAAGGAACAAAATATATCACAGATCCAAGTCAACCGCTACGACTGATATCACCTTTCGACGCAAAGTTTTCCAAGTTAAAGGCGAGTGCCAAGACACAGGAAGAGTGGGAAGAGCTCCGGACGACTCAGAAAGGAGATTTACGACCAAGTTCATCACGGAAGCCCGGGAACAGACCCGAAAGAAGGAATTTCAAATAGTCAGGGACCGGGTATATAGCTGAACGAATATTCTTATGCTCGTTTCATTATCGATGCGGGGAGCATACATGAGTACCCAAGACAGGGCGGATTGTTGTTGGCACCTCAATATGAACAAGTACGGGATATTAATATCTGGGAGGCAACTTCAGGCGGGAATTGGTGGATGAGGTGATCACGATTCTCATATCATCCATAACCATATGAAGCGCACGTCCGTGTTTGATGTATATATATCCTTTCTGTTTCAATCAAGCGTTCCAGTCGTTCTCTTTTTTTCTTAAGTTCGATGTCTTCCGTGCACGCAGCGCAAGGCCCACATTTAAACCCCTTCGCAAGTGACAGAAGGAAAATCCCAACTCATTTCTCTAGATTTCAGCACAATGTTTCCCAAACTACACACCGGTCAGGTCGGGGAGCCTTTCCGTCGTATTTATTGCACCACTGTGACACATCAATGGCCTCCCTGTGGGAAAAGCTTGAAGATACAAGTTCTTTGGACTGTGCCAGGCATGACGCATGCTAGTGCTGTACAGTATTACGACATTTCTTGACAGTTTTTTGTTGCCTTTAGGCCCCAATCCCTTCAGTATGAAGGCTTTATCCATGGCTCCTACATTCAAGGTATACCTTCTACCCTGGCGCCCGCATTCTATAGATATTCCTCCCTCATCGTGAACGCCTCTTGTAATGACCCACATCCTCGCCCTGAAAAGGTGCATCATCCCTCCTGGTTATTGGATGACTTCTGACCAGCCTTCTGAACCCTGCCCCCCCCCAGGAGCTCTTTCGCACCAAATGCGCCGATTTCGAGTAATTGAGGACTAGGTAAGATTTAAAAAATGAATCTTGGACACTGAGTTTAGTATGCATTCGTTTCGTCATCATTCCACCTATATCTAAACGGTATTCACCCTCCCATCGTCTCCTCTCAAGATCGTGATGCGCTCATCTCCAAACGCGAGTTCCTATGTGGTGCCTTCGACGCCGGTACAACTTACTTTGTGGTATGCCCTCGTTCACTTTTTGTTTTCGTTTCGAAGGAAACGCTAATGCGACCCCTTCAGAATTCTCGACACGGTGAACTTCTGGTCTCGGTCCATACAGGCCCCTGCGGTTGACTTTTTCTCATCGACGTCTGCTTTATCTAAATCCAAACCATTGGACTCCTCAACCCCCTCGACGTGCACCCGAAATCCTCACTACCGCTGGTTCCGCTATCCTATTGGTAGCTCTTGCATGCAAGATGGATAGAACGAAATCCTTTCTCCGCCGATGACACCGTTATCGGTGTTCCATCCCGGAGGATTGGTGAACAACACTCCTACGGAAGACCTTACTTTTTCGACGTTTTGGCCAAGTTGTACATTCAATCCTTCGTTTTTTCCTTGTCTTTTAAATTACCCTCGCACCTACTTTGATCTGCTGGATATAGAGGAGTGAGGAGACTCCGAGAGAGGAGATGCGTGAATGTTGGAGCATTTCTGTGACCCTTGGTGTACTCGTTTCAGGATCGATCCTTCATTCGTGGGCATTATTCTTAGACGAAGTGAGAGGTGGGGCTCGGTTACCATGATCAAGGCCCAATTTTACCCTTCTTTCAATTTGCAATTACATATTCTATGTCATGCTATTCCGTTATTATCGGACTAAGTACAACTCGGTATATCGTAAGCCTCTTTTCAATTTCTACCTTTTTTCTTTCATTTGAAGAAACGTCACCGGACAAACCCCCTGTACTCACAACCGACATGAACCCCGCCCAGGGTGAACAGCGAATTCAGCATTCTCGGCAGGATGAATTTCTTTTCTGGTCGACCCAACTGCGGCGCATCATCTCACTCCAGAAGTTGGATACCTGTATCTCCTCCCATCGGCACCTTTTGCCGCTTTGCGAGCACGCCCCATATGTCTGAGTCCCTGCAAATAGGAAGGATTGACTTCATTATCTGGTTATTAGTGAACGCATTGGCTATTGAATGTTTGACTGCACTTGTACATGCATAGCCCGATAATCACTGCGTTTTGTACACTAGAATCGCAATGTATATTATATATGGCAGCATAGTTGTACACCACGTGTAATGTGTGTCAAGCGCCTATTTTTAAATGAAAACCCGACAGTGATTTGATAGCGCCCACTACCACCAGTTTTATTAGTTCTCTCCCTCTTCAAGAGTCCTTGAACCGCCAAACGCGATGTCCCACTGAATGGATTACCATCGCTCAGCTCCATTCAATGATGCGTGCTGCAAGGCTGGTTGCAGTTCACAGTACTATAGGTAGGGAATCCCGAACCGGTAAGGCGGTTTCCTCCTATAAACCACACCATCGACTCTCTGATTCCACAATAAAACACCCTACAAAAAGGCTGTGAACCAACGTTACATGAAAGGAGAGAACAACGTGCCACCCGTATACCCGTCGGTTAGGCCATCGTAAGTATCCCCAGTATAAGTAGAGGCATCGGCAAGAGGGTCGCGGCTCAGAGGAGAAAATCCTAGAAAATCATGCAAGGTATCTTCAAACAGTTTCTCCTTATACATCTCCACGAAAGAATATTTTACGTTTCCACAGTTCGTCCTATTGATCAAGTATTGATCCGATACTCGTATGATTCACCAACACTGCTTTTGTAGTTGATGTTGACCTGAGAGACTTTCGCGAGGGTGCCACATAAAGAGAAGCGGGCCCTAAAAATTTGGCATGCAGGGGACAAATTTTCCAAGATTCCTATCGCGGATTCGAAGAAACGAATGATATATCTATACAGGATATATATGTAAGTTAGCGAAGGTTTGAAGGAACGGCTAAAGAACGTACATCAATATACCCGTTAATCGCTGCGATATGGCCTTCGTGCGCAGTGCCTCCACTCGATATGGCGATACTCTACAAGGGAGCGTTGGTGTCAGTTTCTGGAGCCTGTAACGATGGAATGACGAAGATGGAATGACGAAAGGAATGACGAAAGACTCATTATATTGCTTAAACAAGCAATAATCCTCCAGAATAACCAGCGCCAGAGCCATTTGACTGAGAATAAGCACACACGACCCCCCATCCCTCATTCTCCCCAACAACTTGTCGAAGACGATCATTTTTCCCGAGATCTGGATGAGTGCGATACGTTGAACGAGGAGACGAGATGGAGAGGAGAGGCGTACTTGCATGGCTATGATCATACATCGGTGGCTTCCCCTCTGCCTTTCCAGTCTGACCGCCCTGTATTGTGAGAGTTATCCTCCTCGCACACCAACATGTTTTCGGGAGTGATCTCTTTGCCCAAGTTCTGGGTGAGGTGCTCGTCGCTCGGCTTTGGGATATGTGGTCACTGACGTGGCGGAGCTAGAAGAGTGGGATTGGGGAATTAATAATGTAACGGGGAAGGAGAGGGCAGAGGACGTACCTGCATGACCACGTTTATAAGTCGCGTCTTGCCCTCCTTCCGTGGCGAGTAGACCTGAAATTGGGTTGGCTCGAAAATTCAACAATGTTGATGACAACAAGCACGCACCTTTTTGTCATCCATCTCGCTTATTCTGCCCCATCGGCTCCGCCTCATCGCATACATTCTCTTCGTCGGAGCATTGGCCGGTCTACAAAATTTGTAACCGCACAGGCATATATAGGTATGCTCGGAAGCATGTTGCTGGGGACGACATTCCTCAGGATGTCCTTCTCCAGCTGCAAATGTCTGTTAAAAATATAATATTGTGTAGTCGGAAAAGCATCAAGGACGAAGCGGTACCAACAACGTACTTGCTCGCCGTAGCGGGAGGTGACAAATTGAAAGCACCCGATAGGTTAAGCTCTACGGAAGCGGATGGTGGAAATAGAAGGAATGCATTTCGGCAATGAGATTTGTGTATCGTGAAGGGTAAGTTTGAAACAGCTATCCTTTAGGTGGAACGTCGGGTAGTGTGATTGGATCATGATCGTATTTCGGGTGAAAAGGGATTTGAACATCTCAAGCATAGACATTGGTGCCAGCTGATCCAGGGCGTGAGCGTTAGGAGACCAGATGGCGAGCGCTAGACAAGTCGTACCAAGGGCCAAGAGAATTGGCTGGCGGCCCGACAAGAAAAATCAACAAAGATTTTTCGTCAGAATTTCGCACGTGACAGTCATTTGTGCCATCCCATGCGCAGGAACCTCGGGACACTCTGTGTGGATATACTGCTGTCAATTTTCAGTGCACTCTGGGGCTTACTGCTTGATCATGACACGGGATGAATCAGATATTCCAGGAGAGGTCGCACCGCCTCCAGAGTGAGTGGAAGGAGACCCATAATCGCACAAGATCGAAAACGGAGCCCACCTAGGAGCAGCTAGGAGCGCTGCCGTGTCTCCGCCGAGAAGGAGCTCGACTGTACCTACGCCTTCTAGGATCCCCGAGTCGCCGGCTTCCGCCGTATCTCGACGAACAGGCACGACGCCCCTTTGGTTCGTGGCCAACCTGATAATGGACATGATGCAGATGCAGACGATGGAGATGATGATGATGATGGAGATCTTCGATTGCTCACACCACCCCACACCGCCGTTAACTCGGACCTGCATCTCCTCCTCGAAACCAGGCGTTCCATGACAGTCTTGTCGCCCTTTCCGAACGGCAAAGACTTTCCCTTTTCTCGACGTTCGGATTTCCTAAATTTCGGTCCTTGGATGCCGTTAACAAAGAATGCAATACGGAGTGAACAAAAAAGTTGGGCCATCGTACGATCAGCGAATTGTAGTGAGTCGAATTTGGGTTCCGAAATCACAATAACGACGATCCTTTCTGCAGACTGGGGTGGCTGACCTATGGTGAATGGGTGGTGAATGGCGACCGGTGAACCCTGGAAGGTGCCTTGACGTTTCTTCCAAAGAATCGGTTGTTTGATTACTGATTTTCTGGCAACCGCGCAGCGGTACTATTTCAGGCCTTAGTTGCTTAAGCTTGGTCCTTCATCTATCTTTCACATCTATTTGTCATGATAAAAGCACTGACATGGCCCATCAAGGACGTCCCAGTGATAGTTTCCGCAGGCAAGTCATATTGTGATCCCTTCGTTCAATTGGGGTATATATTGATACCACTCTTTCTGCAATACGCATATTTTGTAGCGGTGCTCTGCTTCACGCTTCACTGACACTCGGGCTAAAATAGTAAGATTGTGTACTTGGAAACAGGTTACCTGGATTCGGGGACCTCACGGATAAATGGCGACCAGCGACTCTGATAGATAATACCTTCAGAGAGAGTGTTACGAATGGCTCTTGCAGGTGTTTCCCACTCCAGGATATCACTTTACAAAGGGGCGCTGGTTATCGCGAACGCATGTTTGTGGAATGCATCGTAAACTCCTCCAATATTGCTTGAAGCCTTTTATTTAGACTACAATGGGAAGAATACCCACGACGGCTTTAGGGCTCTTGGAGGTTAATCACTTCCTCAAATACGATGCATCAGAAACTCCTGATGATAGGGTAATTCCTTCTATAGCGCGTTAAGGCCCTATAGAAGGGTACCCTGATATTTGGGACCCGTCCGGGCCGTCCCTCGCCACGTGCAGATTCTCGAGTCGAATGTATATTACAGTGCCTTGCATGTATAATTGCCACACCCTTTTTCTGTGAAAGCTCTGACAGTTGATGGTACCTTGTGGCAGACCTCGGCTTCCCACACCAAGAGCCTTCCGTTGGGCGTTTTGGAGGAGAAAGAGCACTCTTTGAGTTCCAAAATTCTCTGTTCAAGTCTCGAGCGCATACTTAAAAAACGTGAGCCACCCCGGACGAGAGATGAGACGGAGGACAGAGCAAGTTGGGTAGCCGGCATGTCTCCGCCGTTGATGGCCCACACAAGGCCAAACAGTTGAAACACAAAGATCACAAAATGATGCGGCAATTATTCATGCAAGGCACTGTATTCCTTGCTGCTAGTGATATTTTCCATTTCGAGCTCCCAGGCCTTTTTGAATTGCATAAGGATATCCCATGGAAGTTACTTCACTACCGGTTCTCCGGTTTGCGCGGCACAGGTACTCAAGGGGCCACCGAGATTGAAAGAAAAAGACCTGGGGCCGATTTTTTTAGGTTACCCACTCCATCGGTACCGTATTACTTACTCGCTAACCCTGTCGTCTTCTTTCGATGCAGGTGTGGTGCGCATGTCATGCCTACCTTCCAGATGACGCCTCGTCGGATCCAGTGCGGATGTCCCATGATACTCACACGGTGGACAAGAAGATCGATAACGTACGTATCTGTACAACACAAAGCTATCGAACCACCCCACTGATTCACTGCTGCATCAGCCTCACACGGAACACGTCCACCATTTTTCATACGCAGCGCACTACCGAATCTAACTATGCTCAAATTAGACTACCTTGCCATTCTCGCCACGCTTGTGCTCACTGCGTTCATTCACATCAGGATCAGAAAGCGTTCGCGCCACCCACTCCCACCTGGACCCAGAAAATTACCGTTTCTCGGGAACTTGTTCGACTTCCCTACGAGCCACGAGTGGTTGACGTACGCCAAGCTCTGCAAGGAATATAGTATGTACCGGGGCCTTGAATTATTCATACACGTGCTAATCCAACAACCCCAAAGATTCCAACATAATTCATCTCAATGCTCTGGGACTCGACTTTGTAATATTAGATTCTTTCGACGATGCGATCGAGCTTTTTGAGAAAAGATCATCCAATTATTCCGATCGGTCAGTCGCTTTGCGATTTTCTGCACATCTGACATATTGATAGCGGATCTAGCCCCCAGTTTACGATGTTAAATGAACTGTACGTGGAAATCATACCCTCTCCCCCAAGTTATGTCCTTCTGACATCACTTCGTGGTCAGGGTGGGTTGGAAATGGCCCATCGGATTCATGCCATATGGAGAGGCATGGAGGGAGCGTCGACGAATGTTCACACACTATTTCCATCCA
>Ga0307513_10007290_pt1 | contig 14361 bp, 16 predicted proteins | sample 15_EM_MG_FD_202174 | JGI IMG/M metagenome (GOLD analysis project Ga0307513, IMG submission 202174) | Populus trichocarpa ectomycorrhiza microbial communities from riparian zone in the Pacific Northwest, United States - 15_EM | ecosystem: Host-associated > Plants > Roots > Unclassified | place... | reverse complement strand
GCGCATCTTCGTCATGCGGTCACGGTCGCCCTGGGGGTGCATCGCCGCCAGGTACGCGGTGAGCGCGGGTTCCTGGGCGGGCTTCAGCTGCAGGATGGCGCGCAGGTGCTCGGCCTGGTCGGGGCGCTCATCGCCGCGGCGGATGACGATCGCGCGCTCGTGACGTTCGCTGCGCTCGCCACGCTCGAGGCGCGGCTGCGGCTCGGGGTTCGGCGCGGCTTGGGCGTAGGCCACGGCGCCCGCGGCGGTGGAAAGGGCGAGGACCGCCCCGGCGAGGACTGCTTGGTAACGCGTCATGGGACGGTCTCCATCTTCAATAGCCGAGCTTGAACGCTGATCTCTGAAGAAGGCGAAACGGCGGCCCCCGGGGTGAAGCTTTCGTAATGTCAGGAGAGCGCGTTGCGGCAGGCCGCCGCCATGGCGAGGGGGCCCAATGCGACGGACGCGGCGGCGTAGGCGCCAAGCAGCGCGAACCCCGCATGCCAGGGAAGGCCGCCGGCGAAGGCGTCCAGCGCGCCGCCGCCGAAGATCACCGGCGGGGCGAACAGCGGCAGGACGATCACCGCGGTCAGCAAGCCGCCGCGCCGGGCGCCCAGGCTGAGCGCCGCGCCGATCCCGCCGACGAAGGCGAAGGCGAGACCGCCCGCGAGCGCGCAGGCGAAGATCAGCGGCGCCAGCGCCGGCGAAGCACCCAGAGCAATCGCGGCGACCGGCGCGGCCAGGGCCAGCGGCGCGCCGGTGGCGATCCACTGTCCCAGGCACTTGATGGCGCAGGTCAGCTCCAGCGGCAGCGGCGAGAGGGTGAGGAGGTCGAGGGCGCCGTCCTCGTAGTCGCGCTCGAAGAGCCGCTCCAGCGAGAGCAGGCTGGCCAGGGCCAGCGCCACCCAGGCCGCGCCGGAGGCTACCGCCGCCAACCGCTCGGCTTGCGGCCCGATGGCCAGTGGCAGCAGGGTCGCGACGCCCGCATAGAAGCCCACGCTGACCAGCGCCCCGCCGCCGCGGCCCCAGGCCAGCGCGGTTTCCCGCGCCAGCAGGACGGCGAACCGGCTCACCCGGCAATCTCCAGGCTCACCGCGGCGATGGGCAGCGGGTCGTGCACCGCGGCCAGGATGATCCCGCCCCCGTCCAGATGGGTCTGCATCATCGCGCCGAACCGTGTCCGCCAGCCGGTATCCAGCGGACTCAACGGCTCGTCCAGCAGCCAAAGCGGTCGGGGGGCGGCCAGCAGGCGGGCCAGCGCCAGCCTTCGACGCTGCCCGGCCGAGAGCCGGCGCACCTCCAGGTCGAGCAGCGCGCCAAGCTCGAGGGCCGCCGCCGCGCCCCTCGCCTGCTCGGCCGATCCGCCCTGCCAGAGGCTCCAGAAGGAAAGCTCCTCGCGCGCGGTCCTGGCCGGCTTCAGGCCGTCGAGATGGCCCAGCAGGTGCAGGCCACCCGCCCGCGCCTCGTCGATCTCCGCACCCCCCAACGCCACCTCGCCGGCGTCCAGCGCCACGAGGCCGGCGATGGCGCGCAGGAGGGTGGTCTTGCCCGTCCCGTTGGCGCCGGTGAGCGCGCAGGCCTGGCCGGCGGCGAGGGTAAGCGACAGATCGGAAAAGAGGCGCCGTCCGCCCCGGCTGACGCCGATCCCGCGTAGGTCCAAAGTGTTGATCATGACCCGGTTTCCGCCGCCCCAACGGCCCAGCTTGGCGGCGCATGGACTGTAAACGGTCTGAGGTCTATGAAGCGCGCGGCCGCCGTCGCCTCGGGGGACCCTCGCCGCGCGGGATCGGACGCTGTGTGTCCGCTCATCGAAGCGCGCGATCCTCGGGGTTGGCGTGATGCGGCCGGGAACAGAGAGAGGATCCCCCAAATGGCGTCTATCGACAGCCTGAAAACCCGCCGCGAACTCGTGGTGGGCGATAAGACCTACGCTTACTACAGCCTTGCGGCCGCTGAGGAAGCGGGACTTGAAGGCGTTTCGCGTCTGCCCATCTCGATGAAGGTGCTGCTGGAGAACCTGCTGCGCAACGAAGACGGCCTCTCCGTGGGTCGCGACGACCTGAAGGCGCTGGCTGCCTGGATCGACAACAAGGGCTCGGTCGAGCACGAGATCAGCTTCCGTCCGGCGCGCGTGCTGATGCAGGACTTCACCGGCGTCCCCGCGGTCGTGGACCTGGCCGCCATGCGTGACGCCATGACCCACCTCGGCGCCAACCCCGAGAAGATCAACCCGCTGAACCCCGTCGACCTGGTCATCGACCACTCGGTGATGGTCGACTACTTCGGCACCGCCAAGGCGTTCGGCGACAACGTCGAGCGCGAGTACGAGCGCAACATGGAGCGCTACCGCTTCCTGCGCTGGGGCTCCTCGGCCTTCAACAACTTCCGCGTCGTGCCGCCCGGCACCGGGATCTGCCACCAGGTGAACCTGGAATACCTGGCCCAGACCGTCTGGACCAACGACGACGAGGCCATGACGGTCGCCTATCCCGACACCGTGGTCGGCACCGACAGCCACACCACCATGATCAACGGCTTGGCTGTGCTGGGCTGGGGCGTGGGCGGCATCGAGGCGGAAGCCGCCATGCTGGGCCAGCCGATCCCCATGCTGATCCCCGAAGTCATCGGCTTCCATCTGGACGGCGCCCTGCCAGAAGGCGCGACCGCCACCGACCTGGTGCTGACCGTCACCCAGATGCTCCGCAAGAAGGGCGTGGTCGGCAAGTTCGTGGAATTCTACGGCCCGGGCCTCGCCAACCTCACCCTGGAAGACCAAGCGACCATCGCCAACATGGCCCCGGAATACGGCGCCACCTGCGGCTTCTTCCCGGTCACCCGCTCGACCATCGACTACCTCGTCGCCACCGGCCGCACGCCCGATCGCGTCGCGCTGGTGGAGGCCTACGCCAAGGTGCAGGGCATCTGGCGCGAGCCCACCGACCCGCATCCGGTGTTCACCGACACCCTGGACCTAGATCTCTCTGGCGTCGTCCCGTCGCTTGCCGGCCCGAAGCGTCCGCAGGACCGCGTGGTGCTGACCGGCGCCGCCGCCGAGTTCAAGGCCGCCCTGGCCGGCGACTTCGGCAAGGCCTCCGACATGGACCTGCGGGTCAAGGTTGAGGGCGAGAATTTCGACGTGGGCCACGGCGACGTGGTGATCGCGGCGATCACCTCCTGCACCAACACCTCGAACCCTTCCGTCCTGATCGCCGCCGGCCTGGTGGCCAAGAAGGCCGTGGAGAAAGGCCTGCGGGTTAAGCCCTGGGTGAAGACCTCGCTGGCGCCCGGATCGCAGGTGGTCACCGACTACCTGAAATCCGCGGGCCTGACGAAGCACCTGGACGCGCTGGGCTTCAACCTGGTGGGCTACGGCTGCACCACCTGCATCGGCAACTCCGGCCCGCTGCCCGAGCCGATCTCCGACGCGGTGCAGAAGGGCGACTTGGTGGCCGTCAGCGTGCTCTCCGGCAACCGCAACTTCGAAGGCCGCGTGAACCCCGACGTGCGCGCCAACTACCTGGCTTCGCCGCCGCTGGTGGTCGCCTATGCGCTCGCCGGCTCGATGTCGATCGACATCACCACCGAGCCGCTGGGCGAAGGCAAGGACGGCAAGCCCGTCTACCTGAAGGACATCTGGCCGACCTCGGCCGAGGTGGCGGCGCTGCAGCGCAAGCATGTCACCAACAAGATGTTCTCCACCCGCTACGCCGACGTCTTCAAGGGCGACAAGGCCTGGCAGGGGATCAAGGTCTCCGGCGGCCAGACCTACGCCTGGGACATGGGCTCGACCTATGTGCAGAACCCGCCCTACTTCCAGGACATGTCGATGGACCCCAAGCCGGTCACCGACATCGTCGAGGCGCGCGTGCTGGCGGTGTTCGGCGACTCGATCACCACCGACCACATCTCTCCGGCCGGCTCGATCAAGGCGACCTCCCCGGCGGGCGTCTACCTGCGCGACCACCAGGTCCCGACCTCGGAGTACAACTCCTACGGCGCGCGGCGCGGCAACCACGAAGTCATGATGCGCGGCACCTTCGCCAACATCCGCATCCGCAACCGCATTACGCCCGACATTGAGGGCGGTGTGACCAAGCACTTCCCGTCGCAGGATCAGATGTCGATCTACGACGCGGCCATGCGCTACCAGGGCGAAGGCCGTCCGCTGGTGGTGTTCGCGGGCAAGGAATACGGCACCGGCTCGTCGCGCGACTGGGCGGCCAAAGGCACGAAGCTGCTGGGCGTCCGCGCCGTGGTGGCCGAGAGCTTCGAGCGCATCCACCGCTCGAACCTGGTGGGCATGGGCGTCCTGCCGCTGCAGTTCCTGCAGGAAGGCTGGCATAAGCTCGGCCTCACCGGGGAGGAGATCGTCACCATCCGCGGCCTGACGGAGCTCGCGCCCCGCAAGCAGCTGATCGTGGAGATGTACCGCCCGTCGGACGGCCGCATCGCCCGCTTCCCGGTGCGCTGCCGCATCGATACGCCGACCGAGCTCGAATACTTCAAGAACGGCGGCATCCTGAACTACGTCCTGCGCAACCTCGCGCGGGCAGACGCCTAACGAACAGGCGGCGGGGTCTTCGGACCCCGCCGCTTCTCTCTTCAGCGCAGCGGGCGCGGCTTCGCCGTGACGCCGGACTTGACCAGGCTTGGCATGAACCGCCGCGCCTGATCGTCGTCGAACTGGGCGTCGGCCTTGGCCGCGAGGGTCGCGCTCAGTCGAGCCTGCGCCGCCGCCACCGACGGCGTGGCCAGCCCGCAAGCCTCGGGATCGCCCTGCATCTTCTCCTCGCCGCGTTCGCGGTCATCGAGCCGGACCGTGTAGCTCTCCGCGCAGGCCAGCCGGCCGGTCAGCGACTCGAAGCAGGGCTCCCGTTCCAGATAGGCCGTGACCGTCCAGGCGCAGGAGAAGTCGACGGCCGGTTCCGCGGATTGCGGCCTCGACGCCTGCACGTCGGTGCGCACGAAGACCTGGTAGCGGATCAGCGCCTTCTCGCTCTGGCCGCCCTTGGTGAGGGTCAACGGTACGTTGCGATGTGCGGTCGGGACGTAGCCGCTCTCGGTCCTGACGATTTCCGGCGGGGGCGGAACCGGCGGCGCCTCGGCGTAGGCCATCTTCACTCCTCAAATCCGCGGCGTCCGGTTGGCCAGCTTACGCATCACGCGATGCCAAGCTCAAACGTAACCAAACGACCGGCGCCGGCGTATCCTTGTGATCATGCGCACCGCCTCCCTGATCCTCGCCGCCGCAGCCGTCCTGACTCTCGCCGGCAAGACCGCAGCCGCCCCGCCGCCGGTCCAGCCGGTGGTGGTCGAGCTCTTCACCAGCCAAGGCTGCTCGTCCTGCCCGCCGGCCGACGCGGCCTTGGCCCAGGTCGCCGACCGCGACGACGTGATCGCGCTCAGCTTCGGCGTCACCTACTGGGATGAACTCGGCTGGAAGGACACCTTCGCGCGTCCGGAGTTCACCGCACGCCAGAAGGCCTACGGCCGGCGGCTGGGCAACGCGCCCTATACGCCGGAAGTCGTCGCCGGCGGCCGCGCCGACTCGGTGGGCAATTCCAAGGCCCGCATCGAAGCGCTGATCGCCAAGACCCGCGGGCCCGCGGCGGCCTCGATCACCACGACCCCGGCCTCGGCGACCGTCGCCGCCGGAGTCGCGCCGCGCGGCGGGGCCGACGTCTGGCTGGTTCGCTACGATCCGCGCACCGTGCGGGTGCCGGTGAAGGCCGGCGAGAACACCGGCAAGACCCTGCCGATCCGCAACGTGGTGCGTTCGCTCGTCCGGCTGGGGACGTGGGACGGATCGCAGGCGACGTTCCGCTATCCCGCGGCGGCGGCGGGCCTGGACAGCGTCGTTATCGTGCAGAGCCGCGACGGCGGCCCGATCCTGGCGGCGGCGCGGGCCTGAGACCCGGTCCGGGCCCTCACGCCTTGTTGTAATTTACAGGGCCTCGAACTCCGCTTAAGTCGCCCGCAATGCGGAATGCCGCGATTTGCAGTCTGATCTTGCTCGCCCTGCCGCTTGCGGCGGCGGCCAAATCGCCCGTGGCGAGGTCGCCGGTGGTGGTCGAGCTCTACACCGCCCAGGGATGCGCCTCCTGCGGCGAGGCGAACGCCTATGTCGCCAAGCTGGCCGAGCGCAAGGACGTGCTCGCCCTGACCTTTCCCGTCGACTACTGGGACTACCTCGGCTGGGCGGACACCTTCGCCAAGCCGGAGTTCGCCGACCGCCAGAAGGCCTATGTGGCCAGGCTCTCGCTGCGCGAGCCCTATACGCCCCAGGTGGTCGTCGACGGCCGCGCGGAGGCGGCGGGGCAGAAGAGCGATCGGGTGGAACGGCTGTTGCGCGACGCCGAGCGCAGCCCGCGCGACCCGCCCGACATCCGTTTCGTGGGCCCCCGTCGTGTGGACGTAGGCACCGGGCGCGCGCCAAAGGGCGGCGGCGAAGTGTGGCTGATCCGCTATGACCCGCGCGAACAGGACGTGGCGGTGAAGAGCGGCGACAACCGCGGCCAGACCATCGCGCACAAGAATGTGGTCCGTGAGGTCACGCGCCTCGGGGCCTGGCGCGGCCGGCCGGCCGCCTACCGGCTTCCCCCAACCTCGGATGACGGATTGAAGAGCGTGGTGATCCTGCAGGCCGGCCGCGGGGGTCGCGTGCTCGCCGTCGGCGAGCCCATAGCCCCGAAAACCTGAGCCCAGAACGCGAAAACCCGCGTGGCTGGAGAGTCCACGCGGGTTCGCATCTTGGGATGAAGATAGCGTCGGCTGGCCAGTCCGCCGATCCAGGGGGGCTGGGGGGGCTGTTCAGGATCCGGGACCGCCGTCTCTGACCAACCGACCATCACAAGATGATGTGCCCATCAGGCGGTGAAGGGACCGGAATAAGGTCATTTCGCGGCGATGGGCCCTAGATGTAGTCCGCGCGGGGCTTCGCGCGCAGCCTATGGTCAGGCCCGCGAGATTCGGTCTAGGCTCGCCCCGATGGCTTTCGACCCGTCCTACGCGGCGCCTCGCCAGGCGCGCGTGTTTTTCGAGCGGCCCGAACTGGTGAGGCTGCTTTCCCTCTATGGCCGGATGGTCGCCGCGGGCGAATGGCGCGACTACGCCATCGACGGGCTCAGCGATTCGGCCGTGTTCTCGGTCTTCGAGCGCGCGTCGGACAACCCGCTCTACCGCATCGAAAAGCGTCCCGGCCTGGCCCGCCGCCAGGGCGCCTGGGCCATTCTCGGCCAGGGCGAGATGGTGCTGAAGCGCGGCCACGAGCTGGAACAGGTGCTGCGCTTCTTCGACCGGGGCCGCTTCAAGGTGGTGGACTAAAATGCTCCCGTTAGGGGAAGCTGACGGAGGGCGTTGAAGCCCACCCGCCGATCCGCCTCGGATGAAACTCCCCTCTGTCTCGTCGCGTATCCGCGCCGAGCGACCTCCCCCTGGCCGCGCTGCGCGCTGGGGGAGCATCAAAGAAAAAGGCCCCGGAGGTTTCCCCCCGAGGCCCGATCCGGTCGATGTTGCGAACGCTTAGCGGCGGCTGCCGAACAGGCTGAGCAGCATCTGGAAGAGGTTGATGAAGTTGATGTAGAGGCTCAGCGCGCCATAGTTGGTGGCCACGCCCATGGCCGCCTGGTCGCCGCCCAGCTGGTAGTAGGTCATCTTCAGGCGCTGGGTGTCGTAGGCGATCAGGCCCGCGAAGATGAACACGCCCAGCACGCTGATGATGAAGTTCATCGGCCCGGAATGCAGGAAAATGTTCACCACCGAGGCCAGGATGATGCCGATCAGGCCGATCATCAGGAAGCTGCCGAAGCCGGTCAGGTCCCGCTTGGTCGTGTAGCCGAACAGGCTGAGGCCGCCGAAGGCCGTCGCCGTGATCAGGAACGTCGAGGCGATCGAGGCGCCCGTGTAGACCAGGGTCAGCACGCCCAGCGACGCGCCGATCAGGCTGACGATCGTCCAGTACAGGATGCCCGACGAGCGTGGCGAGGCGTTACGAACCGCCGCCATGCTGAACAACAGCACGACCAGCGGCGCGAAGGCCACAACGTAGCCCAGCGGCAGGAGGCCGGCGAGACGGCCGTCAGCCGTCACCTTGTAAAGCAGCGCTTGCACGGGCGCGAACTGCCCGGTGACGAATGCGAGGGCGGCGGAGAGCAGGAGTCCCAGCGCCACCTTGTTGTAGACGCCGAGCATGAAAGATCGAAGGCCCGCGTCCACCGACATGTCGGCGCGATCCGCGGGGATCGAGCGCGCGTAGCCGCGGTTGAAGTCGCTCATGTGAGCAATGCCCTTGTTGAAGCGTCCCGATTGGACGCAGGCCCAAATATCGTGTGGCGGTGAGGCGGACGCAAGGCCTTACTGGTCAAGGGGTTGTTAACCTCCGCGCGGCCTGCGACCTGGGCGCGCAGGGGGATTGGCGCCGGGGCGCAGGGGCCTAAATCGCGCTCGATGAGTTTGCCTTTCATTTCCCGCCGCGACATGGTCGTCGGCGCCACCGCCGCGTTTGCGCCCGCCGCCCACGCCGCTCTGGTCCCGCAGGTCGCCATGCTCGGCGACTCGATCACCGCCGGATGGGGCCTGCCCTCGCACGAGGCCTTGCCGGCGCGCTTACGGGACGAACTCGTCGGCTTGGGCGTTTTCGCGCAGATCCTACCGGCGGGCGTGATCGGCGAGACGACGGCCGGCGGCCTGGCGCGCGTCGATCTGGCGGTCCCCGCCAGCGCGGAACTTTGCGTCGTAGCCCTGGGCGGCAACGACTTCCTGCACGCCGCCGATCCCAAGGCCATCCAGGCCAATCTCGAGCGCATCGTCTGGCGCCTGCGGGCGCGCGACGTCACCGTGGTCCTTGCCGGGGTGCGGATCCCGCCGATCCTCAGCAGCGAATACGGCCAGGCGTTCAACGGCGCCTTCGCCGCCGCCGCCAGCCGCCACGACGTGATCTTCCTGCCGGACATGCTCGAGGGCGTGGCGTTGAATCCCGAGTTCAACCAGAGCGACGGCGTCCATCCCAACGCAGCCGGCGTCGCCCTGATCGCGCGCCGCCTGGCGCCGCTCGTGGCGCAAGGACTGAACTCGCGCTAATCCAGGGGGCATGATCCGCCTCTTCGCCGCGCTCAGCCTGCCCGACGAGGTCGGAACCGCGCTCCAGCGCCGCCAGATCGGCGTGGAGGGCGCCCGCTGGCGGCCGCTCAGCGCCCTGCACGTAACCTTGCGGTTCTTCGGCGAGATCCGCGAGGACGTCGCTCGCGACCTCGACCTGGAGCTGACCGGCGTACGTTCCGAGCCTTTCGACCTCGAGCTTGAGGGGGTCGGCGCGTTCGGCGAAGGCGCCGACATCCACACCATCTGGGCCGGCGTCGCCGAGAACCTGGCGCTGCGCCGGCTGGCCAAGGCCTGCGAGACCGCCGCCCGTCGCGCCGGGCTCAAGGCCGACGCCCGCCACTACCGCCCGCATGTCACGATGGCCTACCTGCGCCATGCCGATCCGGGGGAGGTCGGGGCCTGGGTCCAGGCCAACAACCTCCTGAAGTCCCCGCCCATCCGGGTCGACCGCTTCGGCCTCTATTCCAGCTTCCTGGGGTCCGAACAGGCCCACTACCGCCTGGAGGCGGAGTACCTGCTCTTCTAGGCGTCGACCGCGTGATCCTTCAGGACGCCCAGGGTCACGATGGCGAGGGTCTCTTCATGGGTGGCGTCCAGCACCACCTGAGGCGCCGCGCCTGCGTCCAGCGCTTCCTTCCAACGCGGCGCGCAGAGGCACCAGCGGTCGCCGGGTTTCAGGCCAGGGAAGGCCCCGTCCGGCACGGGCGTGGTCAGGTCGTTGCCCGACATGCGGCTGAAATCCAGGAACTCGGCGGTCATCACCGCGCAGACGGTGTGCAGGCCCACATCCTCGTGGCTGGTCTCGCAGCACCCGTTGCGGAAGAAGCCGGTGACAGGGTCGACCGAGCAGAGCTGAAGCTCCCCGCCCAGCACGTTCCGCGCTCCTGGATCGTAGCGTGTGGTCATGCGCCCATCCTAGACGGTAAGACTGCGCCATATCCATGCGCGAAGGAGCGCAATTCGTGACCTCCGATCTCGCTGCGCGGCCGCGCCGAAGCGCGCTCTACCTCCCGGCGTCCAATCCGCGGGCGATCGAGAAGGCGCGGACGCTCGCCTGCGACGTGGTGATCCTCGACCTGGAGGACGCGGTCGCGCCCGACGCCAAGGCCGAGGCTCGGACGCTGGCCGTCGAGGCGGCGCGGGCCGGCGACTTCGGCGCCCGCGAGCTGGTGATCCGGGTGAACGGCCTCGACACACAATGGGGCGCCGAGGATCTCGCTGCGGTGGCCGCGGCCGGCCCGGACGCCGTGCTGATCCCGAAGATATCGGCGCCGACCGATTTCGCCCCCTACGCGGGGGTCGGCGTTCCATTGTGGGCGATGATCGAGACCTGCGCGGCCATCTTTGCGCTGGGCGCAATCGGCCAGGCGTCGGCGGGCGGGAAGGTCGGCGTCTGGGTGATCGGGGCCAACGACCTGGTCAAGGAGATGCGCTGCGACCCGGGGCCGGACCGCACGCCGCTGCAGCCGGCGCTGGCGCTCGGCGTCATGGCCGCCCGCGCCAACGGCGTGTCCATTCTGGACGGAGTCTGGAACGACATCGCCGACCTGCCGGGCCTCGAGCGCGAGTGCGCGCAGGGCGCGGCCTTCGGATTCGACGGCAAGACGGTGATCCATCCGAGCCATCTGGCCGCCGCCAACGCCGCCTTCGCCCCGGACGCCGAGGCCGTCGCCTGGGCGAGAACTGTGGCGGCCGCGTTCGATTCGCCGGAGAGTGCAGGCAAGGGCGTGCTGAAGGTCGAGGGTCGGATGGTGGAGCGGCTGCATCTGGCGCAGGCGCGGCGGTTGATCGCCGTGGCCCAGGCCATCGCCGCGCACGAGGCCTGAGCCCGATGCGGCGCGTCCTCATTCCCCTCTTCCTGCTGCTGGCCGCGACGCCCGCCGCCGCCCAGCCGCGCGATCCGATCGGCGACCTGATCGAGCATCGCGACGAGGAACCGGACGACCCCGACGAGGCCGCCGAGAAGCCCTTGCCGTTGCCGCCGCTGCCCGCCCCCGAGGCTCCGAGGCCTGCGCCCTACGTCGCGCCGCCGCCGCGTCCTCAGCTCACCGCGCCGGTCCGGATCGAGGAGACGGGCAAGAACCCCGACGCTCCGCCGAGTGTGCAGGACATGGCCTACGACAGCCGGCTGAAATCCTCGTTCGCCTCGGCCCAGGGCTTCCAGGGTCCGTTGGACGGGGGCTGGACGCTGGCGGCCAAGGGCGCGGAGGACCTCTACGCCCTGCAGCTCGTCGATCGCCCCGACCGGCTGGAAGGCGTATGGCGCGACCTGCGCCGCAAGGGTGCATTGAACGCCTCGGGCCTGGTGGACAACATCCAGCGCAGTGGCGCCGACGTCATCCTGCGCTTCGCGGCGGGGGGCGAGGCCCCGGTCACCGCCACCCTGCACGGGACCTATGGCGGCGTCTGGAGTGGCGAACTGACCGAGGGTGGGCGCACCCGGCCCGTCGTTTTGCTCCGCCGGCGGCCCTAGAGCCCGAGCGATCCGCGCGCGGCGACGAGCGCCGTGGACAGGTCCTGCGCCGAATAGGCGACCGCCGAGCCATGGCCCCAGACCGGTCCCGGCCACGCCGCATCGTCCGCGCGGCGGCCGACCACATGGACATGCAGCTGGGGCGTGACGTTGCCGAGCTGTCCGACGTTGAGCTTCTCCACCGGCCGCCCCAGCGCCAGGCCCACGGCGCGAGCCGCAGCCCCCGCCCGCAGGATCTCTTCCATCAGGACGTCCCGCTCTCCCTCGGCCAGGTCTTCCAGCTCGCGCGCGCCGTCGACCCGGGGGATCAGCACGATCCAGGCGAACCGCGCGTCGGCCTGTAGGCGCACATGGCTCAGGGCCAGCTCTCCGAGCGGCTGCGAGGTGGGCAGGAAGGCGCGGTCGATTTGGAACATTGGTCAAGCTGAACATGCGTCGGCGAACCGCGCCATGGGTCTTTCATCTCCCACGGCATTGCCGCAGGGGCGCGGCTGGGCTACGCACCCGCCGAACGCGCGGGGCCCAGGGTTTGCGCCCCAGCGCCAGCAGCAACGGAGCAGCATCATGAGCAAGTCACCGATCCGCGTCGCGGTCACCGGCGCCGCCGGCAACATCGGCTACGCGCTCCTGTTCCGCATCGCCTCGGGCGAGATGTTCGGCAAGGACCAGCCGCTGATCCTGCAGCTCCTGGAAATCCCCGTCGAAGGCCCGCAGAAGGCGCTGAAGGGCGTGGCGATGGAGCTCGAGGACTGCGCCTTCCCGCTGATCCGCGACATGGTGTTGACCGGCGAGCCCGACGTGGCCTTCAAGGACGTGAACTGGGCGCTGCTGGTCGGCTCGAAGCCGCGCGGGCCCGGCATGGAGCGCGCCGATCTCCTGAAGGACAACGGCAAGATCTTCATCGCCCAGGGCCAGTCAATCGACAAGGTGGCCGCTGACGACTGCCGGGTCTCCGTGGTCGGCAATCCCTGCAACACCAACGTCATGATCGCCGCCAGCCAAGCCAAGCGCCTGCCGAAGGACCGCTTCACCGCCATGGTGCGCCTGGACGAGAACCGCGGCCGGGCCCAGCTGGCGCAGAAGGCCGGCGTGGCGATCACCGAGGTCTCGGACCTCTTCATCTACGGCAACCACTCGCCGACCATGTTCGCGGACTTCACCCACGCCAAGATCGGCGGCAAGCCGGCTGCCCAGGTGATCGGCGACGAAGCCTGGCTGAAGAACGACTACCTGCCCGCGGTCGGCAAGCGCGGCGCGGCGATCATCGAGGCGCGTGGCGTCTCCTCGGCGGCTTCGGCGGCCAATGCCCTGGTCGACCACGTCCGCGACCTGACCACCCCCGGCGCGATCCATTCCGTCGCCGTCGAGAGCCAGGGCCGCTACGGCTTCGCCGACGGCGTCTGGGCCGGCATGCCGGTGAAGACCACGGCGACCGGCTACGATGTGATCACCACCTATGAGATGGACGACTTCGCCAAGTCCAAGATCGCCCTGACCAACGACGAGCTGGTCGGCGAGCGCGACACTGTCAAGGACATGCTGGGCTAATAGGTCAGCCGCGGCCGTCCTCAGCCAGGGCGTTCAGCTCGTCGATGCGCTGCTCGTAGAGGCTGCGCACCTCGAAGGGCGAACGCCGCGCGGCGCTCTCGCGCAGCGCCAGCCAGTCGAGTTGTTCGTAGCGCAGGTCGCGCCGCGGCATGGCGCCGGAGCGCATGGCGCGCGCATAGGCCTGCTGCATCCGCTGGTCGGCGCGCGACAGCGCCGGATCCTCGCAGACCAGCTGCTCGGCGACCGAGCCCGCTGTGCCGCAATCGGGCTCGGGATTTGCGATCGGCCGCGGCTCGATATGCGGCGGACCAGCCGCGACGGCGACCATCCTCGGCGCGGCCCGTACCAGATCCGGCGACAGCACCTCCAGGCGGCCTGTCGCCTTCGGGGCGGGCAGGATCACCGGCTGGTTGACCTCAACGTCCAGCATCGCTGTCGAGGCCCGCGTAACCGGCTGCATCGGAGCGGCGTCGGGCGCTGACCTGCCAAGTTCGGGGCGTGCGACGAGGCCCAGCACGGCCCCGAGCGCGAGACCTGCGGCGACGCCGCCGAGCACGACTTTTCTGGTCGGCAGACGACGGGCCTTAGGCGCCGGCGCAGGCAGCTCCGAAGCGCCGGCGAATCCGTTGTAGGTCTTGTCAGCCCAGGGGTCGGCGCGCTCGCTCATGGCAGTCTCTCGGCTCGGTCCCTCGGCGGCCCTAACCCCTGCGCCCGACCCGCGGTTGCAACCGCTCGGCCGATTAGTAGCCGGGAGCTTGAGCGTCCTTGGTGAGGTCGTGTAGTTCGGCGATTCGGGCAAGGTAGACATCGCGCACGGCCCAGGGCGCCTCGCGCGCCGCCGAGGCCCGCGCGGCCTCCCAGCGGGCCTGCTGCTTGCGCAATTGCCAGTCCGGCACGCCGGCGGCCCGGGCGGTGGAGTAGGCTCGGTCCATTTGGCGATCGGCATCGCGGATCACGGTGTCCGGACGCGGACGGGGCTGCGCCTTGGCGAGGCGCAGGGGTCCTGCCCCCTTCACCGGCTTCAGGGCCCTGACCGGCGCCGCCTTCACGGGCTTGGCCTTCTGCGCGACCTGCTCCATGCGCGGCCTGGCCTTAGGCTTGCTCATCTCCAGCTTGGCCTTCTGTGGCTTGGGCGGTGCCCCGGGCTTGCGCGGCGCGATCCGCTCGACGGCGCGAACGGGCGCGCTCAGCTTGGCGGGCCGCTTGACCACGGCCTTCTCGATCCGGGCGGGTTTCGGGGGGCGATCGACCTTGGCGAGGCG
>Ga0307513_10007289_pt1 | contig 14363 bp, 15 predicted proteins | sample 15_EM_MG_FD_202174 | JGI IMG/M metagenome (GOLD analysis project Ga0307513, IMG submission 202174) | Populus trichocarpa ectomycorrhiza microbial communities from riparian zone in the Pacific Northwest, United States - 15_EM | ecosystem: Host-associated > Plants > Roots > Unclassified | place... | reverse complement strand
TGTGCAGAGGGTCCTTTTACCCCGCGTTTCAATTAACTTCAACACTGTTCCTTTCACAACTCGCGATTAATATCCCATGCGTATTTGTGTCACACCGCTTAGACCATGACTTTTATTGGGACCTCTCTGTTCATCCGAAATGAACGCGATTGGCTGGCCGGATTTACGCTGCAGGCTTGAGGCCAGCTCGCCTTAAGGTCAGCTCGCCTTAAGGCCAGCTAGCCGGCTACCCTGCACGTCGAGTGGTGGGCTTCCCGCGAGGTTTGACGTCTGCGTACGATCATGTCGAAACGAAGGACCTGATCGTGGGACGGTCATCAGACGGAGCCATTATTCCGGCGGGTTTGTTGTTCGGACAAGGTTTCAGGGCACCTCACTGTCGCGCAGTACTGGCGGCATGTACACTCGGCAAACGGGGCCGAAGGGCCGTAATAGCTCTGCACTGCGGAGATGTAAACGACGGGCTATGTTGGTCTCAGCAAGATATCGCGTCGTATCTGTCCTTTCCGTACCGTGCGAAGCTCATGCCCTGGGAGGTCGGGTTTGAGAGAATGACCGGTTGCGAGCCGCTATCGAGATTGAAGGACTCAGCTCACCTCCAAATCACCGACTGTACGGTGCCAGAACGTGGAGTTGGAGTGTTCGCATCAGAGAAAAGTCGCCGATGGCGCTCCTTCACGGACTGCGTGCCCGGTGCATCAGTGGCGCATTACTGGCGCAGGTTCGCAACCTCCAAAGAGGGTGCACCCCTGAGCCTTACCACAAGGATCGGAAAAAACGTCTGTGTAGCACCATGCTTGACATCCGGTGGGTTGCTTGGTGCGATCCTGCAAGAAGCCACTCGGGCCCCGGCGCGTACCACACCTGTGTAAATACAACTGTGTACGAAACTACTTTTCTCCTCGTTCTCAAAACAGAACCATTGCGTTCCATCTCGTTACAAGGGGCAATATGAATTCACCAGGACTAGTGGTGGTACCAGGGCTCGCACATAGATATGAAGTTCTTCATTGTGGACCAGCGTACGTACGTGGGTGCATACTAGAAGAATCTAACCCGCAGTCTCTCGATTCAGTTATCACTCACAGCTGCCATCAATCCTGAACCACGCACGCATAGTACCGAAATTGCAACAACAGAACATAAATTCGATACTGAGAGTGCTACCGTATCCGTATTCCACTGTACGCGTGTATGCCCGATCAAACGTGCCGCAAATTACCGAATGGCTGCGGAAACTGGTGGGGTGAGGAGAGGTCCTATGCAATGGCCGCCAAGGTCAACTTAGGATGCCAAAGCAACCCCAGTCATGCTGTGCGCCTGTTTGTGAGAAAATGAGACCTCGGCTGTCCCCGCTAAATCCTTCTATTGCATGGCTATCTGGCTGCGGACAGTTGCTCCTGAACTTTCTCCAAGCCACCAGGTTCCGTTTGCCCCTTCATTTAACAAAACTGAATTGATGCTTTGTCTGCTTCTTTTTGAAGTCGCCCTTCATTCGATTTTCGGCACTCACCGTACAAGGGGCTATGTCCTCAACTGTAGCCCCCTTAGCAACATTCAGACAAATCCAACAGACACCCTCCAACGAAGACGGCATTCCGTCAAACTTGGAAGATGACCTTCGAACCCTTGGTTGCCAGCTGATTCAGCAAGCCGGTATCTTACTCAAACAGTACGGCCTTTTTTGGTTCATTGCTCGTTCAGCCACAACTTCCGCAGGAACCAGGTGGCATTGTCGGCCGCGCAAGTACTCTTTCAGCGCTTCTGGTTTGTAAGCTCGATGAAGAACTTTGGAGTACTAGTGAGTTCGGATGAGACATGTGTTTCATAACTAAATCATGGGCAGGAAATTGGGATGGGTGCTCTCTACCTGGCATCGAAACTTGAGGAATGCACACTCCGGCTGCGGGATCTGATTAACGTTTACCATCTACTACTACAACGTCACGAGCACGAGCTACTACAACCCGAAAGCGAGTATAAACACGCCGCGATGTCTTATTGGAGTCAGGTGTACTACGACCTGAAGGACGCCATAGTCGTGGCGGAAATGCAGATATTGAAGCGCTTAGGCTTCGATGTGCAGGTCAGACTGCCTTATGGGACTCTCGTCAATTACCTGCAGGTTTTAGGATTGATCGAGAGGACAGAGGCTTGTCAGAGGGCTTGGGCTTTCCTGAACGACGCGTGAGTGGAATAGAACGGCGAATGCACTTCCCCACCGGATTTTTCCCTTACACCTCTCTAGGCTTCATACCCCCGTCTATGCACTCTATCCTGTCCCGACGATTGTTTGCGCCACAATCCTCCTGACGACTCGTCAGTTGGCGGTTGCATTACCAGACTTGTGGTGGGAGTTATTTGATGCTGAGTGGGACGACATTTGGGTGGTTGCAGGTCACATTATGCGTCTATATCCGCCGCAAGAACCAAGCTACCGTCGTCATTTACTCTCTCTTCTCTCAAAACACGACGTTCGGCAGTACCTCGCAACAGGCGTCACCAATATCCATTAATGTGCTCCTTCAGGGCTCCATCTATGGAAAACCAATAACATGGATGGTCGTAGCCCAACATATCACTACAAACCCTGACAGTGGACAGAAAGAGACCAAAGGGAGTCCTGGAGGAGGATCATAATGCGTATGGTGGGGGCCCATCACTTTGTGTTCAAATATTTGGAGGGGTCGACCATCGTCCGGGGTTATGCTCCAGTACACATGTCCATCGTTCTCCTCTATCTTGTTCATACGGGCTTGGCGGAAATGACAAGCACCTGAAGTGAAGAATACACTAATCGTCCATCTGTTCTCGTCGACTAAATCGCAGCTCAAAGCGACGTTGTGATCCCACTCGCTGGGCTGCCTGCAAAAGGGGATGCTGACTTTGTCCAAGACCGGTGGTTCGTTGCTCCTTGTTACGACGCAGGTGTGATAGAAGTACAACCCACTCGTCTGCTGGAGCAAGGTGGTGAGGCGAGGATCAGCCTCGTTATAAGGTCTCCATTGCGACGATGAAACCAGTTTTCGTACGCCCGGTAGAAGCCGAATGTGACGGCAAGGGGGTGTGATAACTGGGGCAGGCTCGTCTAAAGGAGTCATGGCCGCGAGATCAAATCTGAAGCACCAAGCGAGGCCGGAGTCGAGGTTGCTCCTGCATATAGTCCCAGGTGTCAAAATGATATGTGTATCGACCTAAAGTCACTCAGCATTATTCTCAACGGGCGGGACCCTAACCCACTGACCGCCAACAGGTCTGGAGCAGTATCATCAATCGCATGGAGTCTCCGTTGTGTCTCCCAATCCCATACGATGATGGTTCCCCCATTCAATGGTATCGCCGCGATCCCTCCCTCCAGGGCTCCAATGGAAGAGGAGCGGTAATCTTCGATTTCCGCAATCACGCCCATTTCCGCTCCAGGTCCCTCATTTTGGAGGAAGTCAATCCGAATCACTGACCAATAGGACGTCCTATGTTTAATTCACGATTTAGTATCTTGGCACGGGACCACTGAATCACTTGCCCACTCACTCGCTGCCGACCATTTGCACGAGAACGTTTGCCGCTCGGCCTCCATCGGCAGCCTGGGCTACAAGGCTGACGATCCGACCTTGTACGTCCAGCGTCGCAACCGGGATGATTGTCTCGAACTCGGACGCCTGTTGAATTCCGGTCTCTAAGCTATGGAGGTTGTAGAGATGAAGAACGTAAGGATCTACGGGTGCGACGAGCAACCACATCCCTCCTGGCAGCATTGTTGCGGCGCCAATGTGGCCCAGCGTGTGATAGGACGTTAATGGGAAGACCGATTGCCAACTTAGCGGACGTTTTTGCTTGATTGCATGTGGAACGCGTTTCGAGCCCATTGCCAGACGTTCCAGTTGGCTCGTTGGGATCGTTTGCAAGTACGGGATTGGGAATGGAAGCCAATGTCGTTGGACTAGGCGTTCTATTATACGGAGCCAGATGATACGTTCGTACGTTTGCTCGCGGAGAGTTTTGCAGGTCTACGTTGGCGCATATGACACGCGCCACCTTGTTGTAAAAACTATGGACGCACCATCCGCAAGCGAACAACATCTTCGGCATCTAACCAGGACAATATGTCCCACAGAATGTCTGGGTAGAGCCTTAAAAGCATTATGTCACGGCTTCACCTCTTTCCAGCGATGAGGATTGATCCAAGGTACATGCGCAAAGGCTCGCTTAAAGGACGCGGTTCACACCAATAGGAACAGAAGGAGCTAAGGTAAAGCAACCGATACATTCTGAGAAAAGTGACTATTCATATCCAGTACATGAAAGCGCTAAAACGATAGCTGAGTGAAACACACACAGAGATGAGGCATAGAACGAGAGCATGCATAAGATGATCCAGAGTAGATTCTATGCCGCTCCACCGGAAGAATCGTCTTTGTCTTGGAACTGCTATGTGTTGTGATGGCGTTTCTAAAGTCCATATCAATAGAGATGTCGCATAGAAGCATTAATTTCGGTCCCATAACGTGTGGAACTTGCCATAGGAGTTTCTGGCCCCGCTTGCCCCACACTTCTGTCTGGTGTCTCTGGTGTTGTCGTGGGGGTTGGATTCGCTAGACTCCCGACTGGATGAAGCGCCCCAGTAAATCGATGGGGGTCAAGAGCGCCTGAGGGCTGTGCTGGTGGGTCGTGCGGCATACCAAGATTAACTCGGCCAGCACGACCGCCTGGAGTCGCGGGCTCGGTCACGGGCTCGGCAGGTGCAGGTGCTTGATTCGTGCCTTCCTCTCCGCTGCTGTTAGAACCATTGCTACTTTGGCTTCCGCCACTGGCGCGATTTTCCGCAGAAGGTCCAGGGGCAGAAATTGCGGGCAGAGGAGGGGGAGGAGGGTTGACGAGAGCTATACGATTGTAGGGTGGGGGTCCCCTCGCAGGCCGAGAGGTGGCGGTTGACGTCCGCATTAAAAGCGAGTTTGACCCTGGGCGAGCCGGCGTCGAGGATGAGGGAGGGTTGAAAACACCCCCAACCGCACTCGCCAGAGTGATCGAAGCAACCACGTGGTTCGTGCCTGCTCTGCCGGATGTAGGTTCCGGGGTGCGTCGGGCGTCGTCCTCGCGGACCGGTACCGCGACCACTTGAACAGGGGCACCGGGGGTGGCATCCCCAAGGAGGGGCGTGATTAGCTGCGAACTTGGGGAATTGATCCTGGGTCGCCTAGTAGGACTAGGGACTCTGTGACGACCGGAACTTAAATTGAGCGTTCGAGGGGGTTGTCGCCGCTGCGGTGAAGGACTTCCCCGATTGAAGGGGTAGTCTGGACGAGAGACTAGAGTAGGGGTGGAAGGAGTGTTTTCTGGTTGAGGATTCGGCGGCGTGGTAAAGCCGCCAGGCTCGTTACGCAGTGCAGTTCTCTGAAACACAGTTGAGTCTCCCTCCTCCTCAGTAGCACTAGTAGGTTTCACCCTTTTGGGTGAGGGTACGGAAGCGTTGGGTGGAACCGATGGACCTGGTTCTGCCTGGTGCTTGCGCTTTCTGCTAATCGCCAATGGATGAGAGCTGCCCGGAGCAGGTGAAGGCCGAGATTGACAAGATCCTGATGGTGTTTGACTGCTCGGCTGGGAGATGGGTCGAGTCTCAACTGCACCCGGAGTGCTATTTGGGGCTGGTAATGGAGAGAAGGTCGGCAACGAAAGCGGGGCAATACTATTTCGGGCTCCAGCATGTTCACTCGTAGAGGTGACGTCCAAGTGCCGAGGAGCAGCCTTGGGGGTTGTGTCCGGTTTGGGAGTCGTTGCTTCGTCGATAGGGGGTCCAAGCCTCGGCGCAGATTCTCCTTCAAGATCCGTTGGTAGAAAGTTTGAATCTAGAGCCGGTGCGCTTCCTTGAAGACGCCTCTCGATTGAAAGGAGCCGATCTTTCCAATCGTCCTGAAAACGAAAGGAACGGTTCAGATAAAGCTGGTGCGATTAACACTGTCACTGACCAGCTGACTCCTCAGTTCCGTATTGTCTCTTCGGATCTCAGCATTCTCCGTCTGGAGCTGTGCGTTGTGCTGTAGGATCCTTGCATTTGCTTCTTGAAGCTCTGAGTTACGTATTTGAACCTCCGAGAGCTGGTTATTGACTTTCTCTAAATCCGACTTCAAGGACTCGACGTCTTTGTGAAGATCGGTGACTTGGTCGCGTACTGACTCCACCGAGGCACTTGTCTCCAGCTTCTTTAAACGGCTGTCAATTGAGGCATACAACAACGACTGGTCGCTCGACGCCGTCCGATTTGAATTTGACAGATTTAAAGAAGAACCGCTGTTATCGGATACAAGGACAATCTGTTGAACTAGAAGCAAAATATGGGTTACCAGCACCAAATCACCAACCAAACGGATCACCATACCCTGATGCTGGCTCTCTTGGCTATCACCGGTCTGATTTGGCTCTTGACTTTGAGGGAGGCTCGATTCCGCATCGTGTAGAGTATTGGTTGTTTGCTTCTTGTCGTGTCGACGCCTCGGTTTCTTGGGGCCTTTCACCCTTGGAAGCGGGGGGGGCAGGGTCGTTTGTTGGACCATGATATTTGTGGCGGAACTAGAGGCCTCTCTAGAAGAGCCCTTGAGTTGCTCAACATCATTTGCTTCCGTTTCCTTGCCTTTGCCCTTATCCTTGCGGTGGCTAGTATTGGATCCCAGACTGCGATGACTGCCGTGAGTGGACACAGATTCTTGAGAAGGGTTGCTGGCCAGGGAAACCGCTTTTCTAGGGGAAACCATCACCTGGCCTAGATCTTTGAAAACTGAAAGCGCAGGTTGGGCGGGTGGTGATCCTTCAGGCGGTTCAGGAGACGGTTCGGGAGATAGGTCGGGGAGTCGTTCAGGAGATGGTTCAGGAGGTGGATCCGGATATGGTTCAGGCGCTAGTTCAGAAGATTGTTCAGGTGATGGCTCCGGAGATGGTTCAGGCGGTGGAGGGGCATCAGCAAGTTCGTTCTGTTGGCTGGAGAACGTGTTAGTAGACGAAGCCGACGAAAGTTGCTGTTGCAGAAATACAGTTGCAGGATTTCGTTGATGATCCAGACACTCTTCCCATTAGCTTTAATGTTTAAACCCTGCAGGTGAAGAAAGAGAAAGCATCAGCCGGATGCGATGTACGGTGGCAAACCCATGGCGCAGGTAGAAATTTGACAAATAGAGGTAATGGACATACCTTGGCAGTTTGCCGAAGTTTTAGTCGCTTGAGCCCTTCGAGTTTTTGCCTTGTCCATATGTGCCGCCCAGACCCAGTAACTGGAGCTGACATCTGGCTTTCAGTTAGAACTTTCTCAGAGAGAGCCAAACACTCGTGGGACACACCTCAGTCGTCGACTCCTGATTGTCGGTGAAGGTTGGCAATTGAAATCCAAAGGTATCGCTTCGGCCGCACAGACAGTCGCTTTAGTCACCAGGAAACGCTGACAACGCTTCTTTTTTCTTTTAGTCTCGCGGGTTTGGACTAGGACAAGGGGTTGGGGAGCGGTTCAACATAAACGATGCTTTGTCATAGTTGACTTTCGCTCCAAGGTGATTCAAACTCATCGTCGCGGTCTTCACTTACCCCCAGCAAGTCACCAGATTACATATCGGCCCATCATTCTCTGGCGCTGCGCGTTTGAGGATCGCTGCCACTCATAACCTCATTCTCTCAACCATTTCTGCCAGCGAGCGTTCAAGATGAGTCCACTACTCCCAGAGAAGGGATCATTCGGCCTTTCTGGGTCATCACGAGAGGTTTGAGGGCGTCCAAGGGCTTTACACGCCGTTTGAACCTCAAGGAGTACTTTACATCGCATTCTTCATCTCTCTTAGCCTTTCCATAACCGCTTCCGATGTCGATTTGCCCGTAGCATTTCTACACCTCTCGAATTAATGCTCTTTCAAGGCCAGAATGGTAGATTCGCACCTGATCGTGGGAGAGTCCAACCGCATGAACACATTCCACTCTTTTTCATCACCGATCGTGCTCTTGCCCTGCGTGATCTCGTTGTCAGCGCAAAGCGCTTTCAACCTTTCTAGCGCTTCATTGTCCGGATCAACCTGGAGATGTGCATTAGCAACTCGAAGAGCATTCGAGGGTAGTGATTCAGACTACCGATTGCGCAAATTCAAGATTCCCTCGTGTATATTCATGACCTGAGAAGACTATCGTCGAGTCGGGCAAGCTCCCCAGGTGCGAGAGAGCCCTATGCATTTCCTGAGGGGTACCTTCGAAGAACCGACCGCACCCCGCAATGAAGAGCGTGTCCCTATGACAAGTTGGTAGGAGGTCAGTGGCCGCAAGTCAGCCAAACGTCAAATAACATACCCTGTAAATACAGCCGTTGCGAAATCGGTGGAGTCTGTAACATAATAGCAGATCGAGTCTTGAGTGTGACACGGCGTCGCGAGGCATCTACCAAGGAGATGGTCAACCGCGAGACGAATGCAGCGCAAAGTCGAACATACCTAATTTTGAGGTTGTCTCCGATTGTTACTTCGTCCCCGTCTTTCACAATACTAGTGACCGCCTTGACTCGCTCCGATCCGCCATAGACTGGCAAACCTGCGATTTGTCGGACCTTCAACCCAGAATGCAAGGCGTGAGTAGCCAGTCTCAAGCGAATATCATCAGGTAATTACTAATTCCTGTCTCAATCTCGTCAGTCATGTATTCTACACCAAATGGTCGGCTTACTTCGTTTCCCCCACTATGGTCATCGTGATGGTGAGTTGTGAGCGCGCCTACAATTTCAGCACCTGCATCTCTGGCAGCCTTAGTGACCTTGGGAACGTTGTACGGGTCCACAACCACCGCCTTATTCGACGTTTGGTCAATGACGATATACGCATAATTGTCCGAACGACAAGGAACTGGAATGACACGCATTGTAAGCCTTCTGTGTGATGTAGAGATTGTCCTGAAAGGATTTATGGGGTGTTTGAGATGAGCCTGAAGGTGGGTGAGACGAACAAGCATTTTGCTACTTTAGACCACTCCACTTGTGTATTGGCAACGCCGAACCTGTCGAGGGCTCACAAGTTCTGTGTTCGATTTCATTAGAGTCGTGTACGACTATCAAACACGCTCTGGGAGTCCTCGTCCCACTGAACCGTGGTACTGAAGCGGGCAGAAACCGGTTTTTATTCCTGGAATCCCTTAAAAATGGACGCGCCCACTCACCTCTTCCTGAGATATACCGAATGATCCTTGGCCAATCGGCTCGCAGAGCAAACCAGCCACGACTTCAAGTCTCGCACCAAACCAGCCCGCCTGAACGTTGATTTATTTTGGGAGTGTGTATGTGGTATAGAGACCTTCCGTTCATCTCGAGCTAGGGCATTTCGAGCTAGGGCATGACTGACGCTGTCTCTTCTCTCAACACCACAAAGTGTTCGCTCTAACTGCTGTTGCGCTGGCTCTCACGGAACGCGGTTGAGCCTCCTGGTGGGGCACCAAATGGTGCTCGTCGACAAACCGCGCGCCATTGGTGCCGAAATAGGCATCGACGGCAAGCGCATCACCATCGCAAGACCCAGCACCATCGGGGCGGTGGACGTGCAAACCGCCCCTACCCAGGCTCCCCCACCGACACGCAGGCCCAGCTCGTGACTGTCTTGGCCTTGGGAAGAGGCAATTCGGAGATCACCGAAACCATAGCTGCTTCATGCACGTCTAACTCAATCGTCTAGGCGCCAATATCCGCGCCGACGGTGACCATGCAGTGGTCCACAGCGTACCGCAGCTCTCCGGCTCCACGGTGGTGCGCCGCATCTGTCATCTAGCCCGCGGCTTCGAGCACAAATTACAGGCGATGCGGATGTGGGCTGTGGGCGCGAAAATCACGCGCTTCCAGGACAGGACACGGGCGCCCCCCGCCACCGTCGCACCTACCAAAAGGCGGGAACCCCCGCCCTGAAGTCGCAGGGTCAGTGAACTTTGGACCCCTTCGTCTCGCCTAGCTGATATGGCCGGGTGTAGGAGTGCATCAAGCGCTCGCAATCCCGCACCGCAATGATGAGGATGAGGGACGACACTGGCTGTAAGCAGTGTAAATAAGTATTTTTTCAACTCCGGGTCTCTGAGCAAATATAATCATCTCTAGAATGATATGCGGGCGTGTCCGTTCATTATTTTCAGAAGTACACGAGGCCTTCATAGAGCCCTTGGACAAAATTTCTGTCCCATTCGCACCGGATCCACACTCTTGATGTACAATGAAGGCGCGGATCATTCTGATTCCTCAGCAATAAAAAACTTTAATCGCTGGTGCTTATTGCTTACCACCTTTCCCTTTATTTACCATCTGCCTGACCTTTCCCTTTGGAGTTTCAGTTCTAAGGCCCTCATGCCTGCTTGTCCATCCCTTTTAGGTTTATATTATGACATCATGTCAAGGCACTCTCCCGTTCATTAAATATATTCCTTTAGCTGCTATCTACTGTGGTCTTAGGTCTCTGGGTCACAAACGTACACCACTAGTGAAAACTCGATACCTGCGTGTGATTCTTTTGGTACTTTAAGAATATTCAGAGCTTGAAGTATGCTTCATTCCAAACCTTGTGCAACTTCAGATACACATCCGGATGCAGCGGAGTGGGATCTACACTGGACAATGGCTGCAATATGTTGGATCTAGCAGGCTACTCGGGACTAATGACGGTGGGTATCTGTGTACCAATAAAGCTTCAACATCACAATGGTGGGTGTACGTCATCTGGCCACATTCCATCCATAAGCCATTCTAGGTTTGGGGTTCTCTACAGTCTCCAGTATGAGGGGACGCGATACCAAATCAAAGAGTAGGGCAAACCATTGACAACAGATCTACAACTTGGGGCCATTTTCTCTCCATTGTTTACCAGGCCCTGCTAATCCTTTCTCCTTGACAATGTCCCGAAGCACCCGCCTCTGCATTCCAGGGGGTTAGCTTGAAATAGAGATTCACAACATACTGTGAAGGTACTCACGAGAATTTTTCCACTCGGATTCTTTGGGACAGCGTCGATGAAATGGACCCCGCCATCGAGCCATTTGTACCGCGTCTTCCCTGTAGACACGTACTATTGGGGGGCACTCTCTTGAGCTTTTGTGGGCCATAGGGGCACGATGATACGTACCTTGGCGATGCTCTCCTTGAGTCTCTCCCCCTCTTTGGGATCGCGTTTAGCCGCTTCGGCAAACTTCGCAGATAGGACCACAAAGGCTGCTGGAACTTCTTGCGAATATGAATCAGGAATGCCGACTACACCCACGTCCGCGACCGCTTCGTGTCCCAGGAGGAACCCTTCAAGCTCAGCGGGTGCGACTTGGAAACCTCGTACTTTGAGGATTTCCTTGAGGCGATCTACAATAAAGAGGTTGCCGTCCTATGAGGGTTCAAGTCTCATCAGCGACTAGTCGTAGCTCCTTAACAGCGGAACCACAACGCACTTTATCGAAATAGACTTCATCTCCGGTCCTCAACCATCCATCTGCAAACGTCTCCCTGTTCGCCTGTTCATTGTTGAGATAGTAGTTAAACGGTGTCGCAGGGCTCTTGACAACAAGCTCCCCTTCTTCTCCAATGCCCCCAAGCGACCCATCTGGCTTCACCACACGGGCAATGCAGTTTGTAATGAGCTGGCCGGCGCTTCCTGATATACCCTTCAGATGTTCAAGGGGCTGCACCGTGATGACCGTTGACGACTCAGTCATGCCATATCCCTGACCGACGACGGCATCGTCCGGGAGCATTGCATTCAGCTGAGACGTCAGTTCTGCCGACACAGGTGCTGCGCCAACCATGCAGTATCGGATATTCTTATATTTTGCGCGGGTCGAAGCAGGGTGTTTAGAGATAAGAACTGCAACTGGAGTGACGATCCAGATGTGGGTGATAGAATATTTGTTGAGTGAGGAGAGGAAGCCATTGAAATCGAACTTGGGGACTACGACGAGCGTGTGCTGGGAACAAAGGTCAGTACAGAGCGTTCGATCTTGGGAAGGAAATCGACTGCTTACACCCACAAACGTGGTGGTGTGGAGGAGCATGACCATCGCGTAGATATGGTAGAATGGCAGGACGCCGATCGAGACATCTCCCGGCCGGAACCGCCGCTTTTCTGGAGGAATCGCAGGGTCAACGACACGGTTGAACGCGGCAAACTGAATCACATTCGTGGTGACTGAATAATGCGAGATGGCCACAGCCTAATTAATTCAAAAAAAAAAAGAAGGGTGAGTTGGTACAATTGTACTGCACTTCGATTCGTTGCATCTCCGTACCTTTGGTCGTCCCGTAGTCCCAGAGCTGAAGCACAAAAAGGCAATTTTGACCGTGGCCTCGCCAGCCGAGAGGCGTCTTTCTTCGAACGCGGGTTTGCTCGTCAGACCCGCCTGAATCAATTCCCCAATAGTAGCAAAGGGGACCCGCCCCGCATCTCGTGACTGATTTGGGACGTCAAACACGGCGATTCGCGTCCGTGGGATACCGGTTTTCTCCGCAGCGGCAAGCGCGATCGGCAAGGAGGCTGCGCAAGTTAGAAGTGATTTTGCACCTGAGGTTTGGATCTGGTAGACTGGGCGGTGGGTCGCGTCAGTGCGGTGTTTGGGGATGGAGGGATGGCCCCAGTGTCCCAGGGAGTGTGGGGGAGGAAGTGGACATACTCAATTCGTCCATTGTGTAGGAGGGGTTAGCAGGCCTAGTAACACGAGCCATCAGTCCGTATTACGAAAATGGCATAAAATAAAGATAAAATAGATACAACGTACGTAACGGCAGCACATAGCCTGTGGACAGCCCATATTGCAATGGGATAATCAATATGGTTAGGCGAGAACACGCAGACTGGCAAGTCGCAGAATCCAAGCTCAATACACGGAGCATTTCAACACGCAGGTGGCAGTCGTAACTCACCGACATCCCCATCCCGGACTCCCCACGCGCTAGCAAGCGCATTGGCAAGTCCGTACACGCGTTGCCTGACAGCCTCTAAATCATATCGTTTCCCTGTCTCATCCTCGACAAACCACGTCGCGCTCGCGGCGTCGCGCGCAGGCCGCAGCCCAAGACTATCGACCTCGGGCGTCGAGTCGAGCAGGAACTGGGGGATGGTGAGGTTCTTGAGCGGGGAGAGGTCGACGGGTGCGACCGAAGAGTGGAATTCCATGCTTGCTTGGGCACTGTGTGTGGGCTGCTGGCGATGTGGTAGTGAGCCAAGGCCGACAGGGCCGGACAAAGGGAGATTGTGAGAGGTCAGTTGACTAATTGGTTTGGTTTCGACCTTCCGCTTTCCCACGCGAACTTTTGCAACTGAAGGTAGAAGAGAGGTTTTCAAAGCAGCTCATTTGGGGTGGAGAGTGCTCTGCAAGATGTGTTTGTTTCTGGAAAAGAGAAGTACAAGTGGCGGTAACTGACGACGCCAAGGTCCGATCCGTCCTCGATAAATCCCCTCCTTCTATCAACGCTCTGATTCACTCAGTTTCAACCCAAGAGTTTTCTACCCCAAGAGTATTCCACGTCCTCGTAGACCGCTAATCGCGATGCTCGCGATGAGGCAAAAGATCCAAGAGCGGCAGCGGGTCCTGCATTAAGTAGAGTTTGGTGCTCCAAGAGTTGAGGGCGAGGAGGGCCAGTCCATTCTTCGCAAGCACACGCGGCTGCCAACCTTGCGGGAACCGTTCTTCGATGAGCCAAGTGCGGAGGTCGTCCACACTGTTAGTCCATCACAACAAGATCAGCAAGGACAATCAGATAGAGGAGAAAGAGCGACAAAGGAGCGTGGTATGTAGTGGGGAGAGAAGACTAGTACGCACTGTCCACCAAACGTGCGGTCCATAATCGCATTGTTGTTCGCAGAGAAGAGCTTGTGAATGAACTTGAGGCTGTACTGCCCATTGTTACGTTGACTCTCGCGTCTACGTTGACGGGTGTACGCGGCAATATCAGCAGTCGTCAAAATCTACACGGCGGTTTGGTTTAGTCCTCGCTTCTTCCCCCTAACATGGCTCTTTGATCCCACGAGTACACACCTTGACCTTTTGCCGGCCGATCGTCGCGGTTCCGCTCGCCGAACGCAGGAGACCGTTGATCACGTCGACCGAGGGCACGCCCTGGTCAGGTTGGAAGAAAGCGTCTTCACGGACGATGCTGCCGTCGTGCTCAATAATGTTGTGCGTATTGAAGTCGGAGAGGCTCATGCTGTCCTTCCAGTAGTCTTTCTCGAAGAGCTTTGAAATAGTCATTATAATCTAACGAAGATGGCTCGTCAGATAACTTGAATTAAAGGGGGATACGTAGTATATACGTTAAGACACAGAGATGGGGAGAGGTTGTACGCCGTTTGGAGGGTTTTATTCATTTCGAGGAAGGAGATGTTTTTGCCATCACGGGGGAG
>Ga0307513_10007288_pt1 | contig 14364 bp, 17 predicted proteins | sample 15_EM_MG_FD_202174 | JGI IMG/M metagenome (GOLD analysis project Ga0307513, IMG submission 202174) | Populus trichocarpa ectomycorrhiza microbial communities from riparian zone in the Pacific Northwest, United States - 15_EM | ecosystem: Host-associated > Plants > Roots > Unclassified | place... | reverse complement strand
CATATTTGTAGTATTCGCCCTTGTATTTTATTTGGCGGATCGGAGGTCTGCAGAAGGCTGCGTACCGTCTTCAACATTTGCGAGCCATCGTCATCAGCGTATGAGTCGGAAGGGTTGAGAGCTTCTGCCTGCGTGAGGTATGAATCTCCTGCACAAAATGGACTCTCCGAGGCCGTGAGTGAAAGCGAGACCGTCATAGTCTCAGGAATGACGGAGGTCAAGGGGCGTTTCAGACTCAAGAAACCAGGTTTGTACGCCGCATTACAACACTAATCATTTGATGTTGATATACACATTTCTCTCACTCTCCTTGGAAAACAGGTTTGCGCTTCGCTCTGAACGCCTCCAGAGCCTCCACCCTATCCCTCGTACTCAACAACGGCTGATAACAGGCTCGTTCAAAATCGAGGCCTATAGAGAATCAGGGTGTGTCAATTCAGAAAGGATTGCGCACACCTGATTCCAGTGACAGTTCAGGGGCGCGAGAGATTGCTAGCTTAGCAGCTCGTAAAGCTAGAGGAGCTGAGGCAATTGCAAATGTCCTGGTCAATTAAATATGCGTTCACTACATCATAGTGCTTACCACCAGTGACCATTTCAGACGCTAATTCTAAGGCGCGATCCACCGCATTCTCGGCGACGTAGTCGACCAGACCTGTTGCGCGTTATTGTAAGAGTGATGGTGAATCTGGACGCACTCAATGGCCCACCAATTTCTTCTGCTTGTTTCCCAGTCATTGCGCGCCCGGTGAAGATGAGGTCCTTCGCTTTCGACACTCCAAGCAAGCGAACGAGGCGCTGTGTGCCGCCAGCTCCGGGAATGATCCCTAACTTTGTTTCTGGTAAGCCAATTTTCGTGGCACCGGATCCTGTGTGTGCCCGTCAGTGATAGATGATTTACGACAGTGCCGTTCGCGCTCGGACCTGCAACGCGAAGGTCGCAAACAAGGGCGAGCTCCAAACCGCCTCCTAGAGCAGGACCGTCAATAGCAGCAATGGTAGGGACGTCGAGATTCTCCAACAGATGGAGTGCCGCTCTCAAATCTGCTAAGAACTTGTCCACTTGCGCCTGGGTCATCGTCCTCCGTTCTACAAGGTCTGCACCGGCACAAAACGAGCCAGGTGAGGATGACGCAATAACAAGCACGCGGCTTGGGATTTGTCAACGTTTATTTTGGTCAGCAACCATGGAAAACCCGAACCTCTTGTCCTCTCGGACGTTCAAAAGACATTCACGGAATTGCTATTCACGTTATTTAGTACAAGGTGTAATCACAGGAGTAGATTATACCTTCAGCAGATTCACAGAGATGGCATTCTTTGCCCGTGGTCGATTGAGGCGAAGAGCAACAACTCCAGGGTGCGAACTGAAGGGTTCCAAATATGCCTCTTGTTGTGCAGTTGCGTAACCACGCCTCCAAGTCACCCTATTACTTATGTAAGCAAGTTGAAGCCGGTTGGAGCGAGCTGCATAATTCATGGCGGAAGACAAACAGAAAGCCCTTGGACCGATCCTCAGCCTGCGTACGAAGGGAGATGGCTAGCAAAACGAACAAACTTGCGTTCTTGACACAAGTCGCACCGTCTGGCTACGTTCCAGGCCTTGGACGAGGGTAGGCCGTCGTGGCACAGGTCTTCAAAGGCGCACCTTGCTAACCAATTGTCCTCGCAGCGCATCTGGCTTCACAACTCGTTCCGACATCGGTCCTGCACGTGAAGGACCTTCTGCAGAAGTCATAGCGTAAGTTCCCTTCCACCTCAGCTTCAGTTCCAATGTCCGACGGACTAACCTCTCTAGGGAAGCCCAAGCACGGCGAGGTGAAGAGGTCGAACCAGACCCAGAGCAGTTTCAAGACCCGGATAATGAGACTGGATTGTTTGCCGGAATGGTTTATGAGGCGGATGACGAGGAAGCAGACAGAATTTACGAGGAGGTTGATGCCAAGATGGATGAACGTCGTAAAGTGCGAAGGTAGGCTAACCCACGTATTGTCCGATATAAGGAAGCTCATGTCAACTATAGAGAGGCGCGTGAAGCTCAACAATTAGCGACAATGCGGGCAGAAAGACCTAAGCTTCAAGCCCAATTCGCAGATCTCAAGCGCGGCCTGTCGCAAGTATCCGATTCAGAGTGGGAGAACCTACCCGAAGTTGGCAATTTGACTGGAAAAAGACGAAAACTCAACCTACGTGAAGGTCGCACATATGTTGTGCCAGACAGTGTTCTCGTGGGAGATCGCGACAGGGGAGGCTACGAGAACGCGCTCGATTCTCGCCAGCAGATGGTAAGAGAGCCTCCTTTTGTGCATGTGTGCGTTCTGACCTGTAGTATTTAGAACGGTGGGTTTGAAACTCCAGCTGAAGCTGGAGGTATGGCGGACCTTGTCGGCATTAGCCAAGCGAGAGACAAGGTGCTTTCTCTCAAGCTTGACCAGGTAAAGTTGTCGATCTGCTCTTTGCACTTGGTCCTCACAGTTCCCTCACAGATTTCTGGAACCTCTTCGGTTGGTGGCACTTCGACATCCATCGACCCGAAAGGTTACTTGACGGATCTCGACGGTGTGGCGCTGAAAACAGAAGCAGAGATTGGGGACATCAAGCGTGCTCGAATGCTATTCGACTCCTTGGTCAAGTCCAACCCAAAGCATGCGCCTGGTTGGATCGCAGCTGCATGTGTAGAGGAGCATGCTGGCCGTATGGTTGCCGCCAGGAAGTTGATCATGCAAGGCTGCGACCATTGTCCAAAAAGCGAGGATGTCTGGTTGGAAGCAGCTCGGCTACACGTGAGTCCTCAATATCACCACGATGTGTTTTCATTCTCACAACTCTCTTTCTGTTCCTAGAACAATGACGACGCCAAAGTTATTCTTGCGAACGCCATTCAGCACGTTGATCAGAGCGTCAAGATTTGGCTAACAGCGGCCGACTTGGAGCAAGATTCCAACGCAAAGAAACGCGTGCTCCGTAAGGCGGTTGAACACATCCCGAAGTCAGTCCGGTTGTGGAAAGAAGTGGTGAATATCGAATCCGACCCCGCAGAAGCACGAATCATCCTTGCTCGTGCTGTCCAAGTCATCCCGTCATCCGTCGAACTCTGGCTTGCACTTGCACGTCTTGAAGACCCTAAAAATGCTAGGGCTGTCATCAATAAAGCCCGCAAGGAGATCCCTACATCTCATGAAATTTGGATAGCGGCTGGTCGGCTGATCGAACAAGAGGCCATGGCACCTGAGAAGTCCCAACAAGAATCCGACAAGGAATTCCGAGCAATCGATAAGACTATTGAACACGGTGTTAAGAGCCTGCGCCAGCACCAGGTGCTCCTTACTCGAGAGCAGTGGATGAAAGAAGCGGAACGGTGTGAGGAGGAAGGTGGTGTGCGAACTTGCGAGGCTATCATCAAAGCTACTGCCGAGATGGAAGTGGAGGAAGAGGATTGGTACGACACATGGGTTGCCGATGCCGATTCGGCCCTCGCTCGTGGGAAGATCGTTACTGCTAGGGCAATCTTGGCGTATGCCCTGGGAAAGTTCCCCGATCGGAAGGCGCTCTGGAGAAGCGCGGCCGATCTAGAAAGAGCGCATGGTACCAAGTACGTTCCGATGTCCCAAGGGTCGAACGGCGTTTAATGACTATGTTCCAGGCAATCTCTGCAAGAGATTCTCTTGCTTGCTGTCCAATCATGTCCTCAAGCGGAAGTCCTCTGGTTGATGCTCGCCAAAGAGAAGTGGCTCGCTGGCGATGTCCCGGGTTCTCGCGGTGTTCTCGAGCAGGCCTTCAATGAGAATGCGGAAAGCGAACAGATTTGGCTGGCCGCGGTAAAACTTGAGGCAGAGAACGGGGAAGTGGGTGCGGCTCGCGAGCTGCTGACTCGTGCTAGACAAGTTGCGAAGACGTCAAGGGTACGTATTTTTCACTGAAATAGCCTACATTGGTCTCACCACCGTTCTCAGATATGGATGAAGTCGGCCGTGTTCGAGCGCCAGCAAGGAAATATCGATGTTGCTCTGAACTTGCTCGAGGATGGGCTCAAGTCATATCCGAAGTTTGGTAAGCTCTACATGATAAAGGGGCACATACTCCAAATGCAAAAGAAATATGACGAGGCTCGTGCCACCTTTGCTGTTGGGACGAAGGCTTGCCCGAAGGAAGTCCCACTATGGATTCTCGCTAGTCGTCTTGAGGAAGAAGCTGGACGTAGAGTTATGGCTCGGAGCATTTTGAACAAGGCGCGAGTGCTTAACCAGCATGAACCGTTGTTGTGGATGGAAAGCGTGCAACTTGAAGAAAGGGACGGTGCGATGCCTCAATCCAAGGTTCTTTTATCCAAAGGTTCGTTCCTATTGGTTGCTGCCGGTCGCTATTGACCCAAAGCTCTGGGCAGGTCTTCAAGATTGCCCCACATCGGGCATCCTCTGGTCAATGACCATCCTATCTGAAGCCCGACCACAGCGGCGGACACGCTCGGTTGACGCCATGAAGAAAGCGGGAGATGACCCATATATCATCTGCACTGTAGCACGGCTGTTCTGGGCTGAACGGAAGATTGAAAAGGCACGAAATTGGTTCAGCCGAGCTGTTAGTATCGCAGCAGGAAAGGATCTGGGAGACATTTGGGCGTGGTGGTACAAATTCGAACTGGAGCACGGCACGCCGGAGCAACGGCAAGCGATCATCGACCAGTGCATCGTGGCTGAGCCAAGACACGGTATCGTTTGGCCTGCAACCGCAAAAGATTTCGTCAACGCTGGGAAGAGTATTCCCGAAATATTAGTGCTCGTTGCGAAGGACCTTCACTGATTGCCAGGTATCGTATATACACAAAGATGTAACGAGAATAAAATTGTACAATTTAAGCATCATAAGCAGGGGGCAGTTCGTCTGGTCTGGGCGGCGGCAAAGAGGTAGAGCCAGACGTCGACGTATCTATCCGAAGATCAGGATTGTTCTGAGAAGGGGTATACAAGGCTTCTACGTGTCAGTTCAGACTACACAATTGCAGTCGCTTGTGCTCACGAAGGTCTGGTTGGCTGAGCATCTCATCTCGCTTCTTGTAGACCGCCCTTTCCCTGCTCTTCTCCAGTACACCGGAGAGTTCGAAGAGTCCCTTGTCTTTCAACCGCAGTTCGGCCATTGTTCCTTCGGTCAAGCCGCCGCCAGGGGCAGGCTTGATGTCGAGGGCGATGAAGTTGGACCCAAAATACGGCTGCTGATACTGTATGGACAGGACGGATAAAAGCTGCACGGAGAACGTATCGAAGGAACCGGGTTGGCCGAAGGCCGAGGAGACAAAGACCAGCTGAATCGAGGAAGCTAAATGTTGAAGAATGGTAGGATAACCAGGAGGCAAACCAACTTACACGCTGATCGGTCATATATACGGTTCCTGTGGCCTTCAGAGCATTCACCTTAGCTTTTCCTTTCGCGGAAGGTGCTTGGTTGGTGTCCGGCGGATTGAAGGAGAGCACAAGGTCCGCATTAGGCTCCGATTTGACGATCACTTCGTCGTTGATAGGGATCGGTTGCTTGCGCTCGTTGAGCTGAGCCCAGTTAATCGACATTATGGTGGCTAAGGAGAACGGCTTTGTGCCCAAACACGAGCAATACACTCTGATCTGATCTGATCTATCCTCACCAGGTTGAAGTGTCGTCTGTCGGACTTAACGAGGATGATGCATCTAAGTCCATCAACAACAATTGAGAAAAGATTGGGGTGAATGACAAACTCGGATTCAGGAATGCTTATAGTTATTGGCAACCGAGATAATTACTTGACGAGCAGTGTAGCGCAGTGGAAGCGCGCAGGGCTCATAACCCTGAGGTCACTTGATCGAAACAAGTCACTGCTAGTTTTTTTTTTTGGCCCGGTATGACAAAGCCTCGATATGACTCATCCTTACCACAAGACCATTAATCGCTCACAGAAACCCCTGAAAGATCTGGGAGGTTCTTTTATTGAAGCATCAAAGTGTGGGTGGGCGCAGAGTGGTGAACATAACGTCGATTGTACATAACTTTCGAGTATCAATACACAGCTATATGGTACCTCATTCGACTTTGATACAGCAGCCCACTGTCCACAACCGCTATCCCTCACGGCTAAATGGGAACTCTGGCACATTCTTCGGCGCTCCTTTATAGAGAAGCCTTGACCCACTTCCCACCATCGACAGCCTCCAAGTACGGCATCAAGTCGGATGTCAAAAAATCGCTGCACTTGTCAGCCTTGATTTGCTCAGTCAGGTAACGGGCTGCGATTTCGAGATGCTTAGGCGACACTCCTGGGACCTTCACCTCCTGTGCGCTTTGCTTGACTAGCTTCTCGATATACGCAGCGGTGATTGGATGGCCGCTGTCGAGGCGAGCCTTGTGGAAGACCCATTGCCAGAGCTGAACTCGGGCAATCTCTGCGGTCGCAGCGTCCTCCATGAGGAAGTTGATAGGAATGCAACCATTCCCAGTGATCCAGGCGGCGCAGTAGGCGAGTGCACTGACGAACAACGGTCAGGCTGAGAAGAGGGATCGGGAAGATGTAGTACGCACGCGGAGACATTGTCTTTGACGCCTTGGGCGGTGATCTTCCCAGGCACCGTCGAGTTCAGGAGGTCTGCGGCAGTGATGACGACTTCCTCTCGGCGGATGTGGAACTGGTTTGCACCCAGCATATGTTCGTTGAAGGCGTCCATGGCGATTTTGTTGATGAGCGGGTGGGCGATCCATGTGCCATCATGTCCAGCTTTGACTTCGCGCAACTTGTCTGCACGAACTTTGGCCATTGCAATCTCGTTGGCCTTTTCGTCCCCCTTGATGGGAATCTGGGCGGACATGCCACCCATAGCAGAAACACGACGTCTATAATAGGATCATAAGCAAATAATTTTGAGTAGAGGAGCGTCGACATACTTGTGGCAGGTCTGGATGAGAAGGCGGACATAGGCATCCATGAACCCGACCTCCATCGTCACGTCCTTGCGGTCAGGAAAGACAGCGCTCTTGTCCATCCTCCGTTTCTTGATGAAGCTGAAGATGTAATCCCAGCGTCCACAGTTCAACCCGCTCGAGTGGTGTCTCAATTCGAAGAGGATCTCCTCCATCTGGAAGGCAGCAGGGAGAGTCTCAATTAGGACAGTAGCACGAATAGTGCCAAGAGGTATGCCGATATAAGTCTGCGCAAAGTTGAAGACATCATTCCAAAGGCGGGCTTCGCGGTAGTGTTCCATTTTGGGGAGGTAGAAGTAGGGGCCAGAGCCACGACTAACAAGCTCCTTGGCATTGTGGAAGAAGTAGAGAGCGAAGTCAAAGAGTGAGCCGCTCATGGGGCGGTTGTCGACCGTGACGCGAGGCTCATCCAGGTGCCATCCACGGGGACTACATGTCATCAATCAGGGGATGTAGAAGCACAAGAAGGGCGCAACGAACCGAACAATTAGAGTAGCGGGATTTTTGACGAGCTTATAGGGCTTGCCGTTGGACTCAAAGTCAATCTGGCGACGGACAGCGTCGCGAAGGTTGACCTGGCCGTTGAGCAAGTTTTGGAAAGTAGGAGAGTTGGAGTCTGGGAACAATACGCATGTAGGTCACCCCTAACGAGGTACCACGCAACGAGAAAAGAAACCAGCGCGAACGTACCCTCGAAGTCGGCCATGAAGGTCTTGGCGCCACTGTTCAAGGCATTTACGACCATCTTGCGGTCGGTGGGACCCGTGATTTCGACCCGGCGATCTTCCAAGCCAGGTGCCGGCGGGGCGCACACCCAGGAGGGATCAGCGCGGACGTGTGCGGTCTCGGACGGGAAGTTGAGTTGTTCCCCCGCGTCGAGACGCTGCTGGATAGCATGGCGAGCGTCTAGGAGCTGCAGGTGCACAAAACGACGTCAGTTCTCCGCGAGCTATAGATAGTTGGGCAAGGACGTACCGAGAGCCTCGTTGCGTCGAATGTCCTGTGGAGAGCAGCGAGGAATACGAGTGCAGGTTCCGTGAGAATCTCGGTCTGTGCACCTTGGACGTTGGCTGGGGTGCGAAGCACTCTGTGAGACCGGAACGGTTACGAATGGGGGTAGCCTACCGTGAATTTGAAGACCTTGGGGCATTTTGGATAGAGTGTGCGGGTATGAGGGAAGTGGAGGAGGATAAGCTACAGGGGCTCTGCTTGGTCTATTAACCGAAAGAGGACGGCGTTCCGTGCCGACTGCAGCATGTGAATAATGCAGGTACGGCTACCCTAAACGGAAAAGCCGACGGTCAAATCGCTCAGTCCTCCGGAACCCACGGCTGACTACGCGTGTTCCGTCTGGGCAATATTACTACTTATTAATGGTAACTAAGTAACTAAGTAATAACTACGTAACTAAATAACTAAATAACTAACTCAGTAACTAAATACCTAGTTGACTGCTCTCAGACTCACTCTCATTCATTCCATGCTCGCCATAACCACGACATGGGCTGCAATCTATGTGCCGTGCCTAGGAACCAGGCAGCTAGTGCCCAATGAGTTCCGCCCGAACCTTGAATGTCACTTGAAAGCTAATTCACGTCTCAAGAGTTCGGTTAAGTGAATGGCCCCAAATACATACTCAATTTTTGACTGGACGTTCACGACAAACTATAGACAAAGACAAGTAGAACAAGGCCGTCCCTAGATAAGTTATAATCCCAGTTATGTTGTAGCCTGGTCGTGGCTTGGACTTATAGTATCAAGCTTCCACGAGCCGCTTCCTCCGCTGCTTCTTCTCCCTCTCCCTATACTCAAGCTCCGCCGTCCCACCACACCCAGTTTAGGCGAACGTGGCTTGCCAACACCCCCCTGCTCCGCCGCCGCATCCTGCTCTCCGTCCCAGCCAGGATCATCTTCGAATCCCCCCCATCCAGTCAGGCTTCCTGCGGTAGCCCCATAATGAGGTGACGGGGGAGGAGATCTTCGGCGGACACTCGGTTGCTGCTGAAACTCGATCGACGGTCTGCTCTTGCCCGACTTATCCAGCTTCTTGCTGGCGGTCGACTCCTTGTCAATTTTACCGTCAAGGGAAGAAGGAGAGAGTGCTCGTGAGTGTGTGGTAGCGCGATTCGTCGGCGATGTGTATCCGCCCTCGAGGTCCACGGATGTTTGGTGTCGTCGCTGCCGCCCAGGTGCCCCCTCACCGTCGGAATCCGGCTCGTTCATGAACAGCGGTTCCCTTGATTCATCAGCGGGTGAATCGTCTGCGTTGGTAAAGCCCAAAGAGTCGGACGCTTTGACAATCGAGTCGATCATCCAGAATTGTATCATATTGAGGAGAATCGGGCACAGGCCCATAACACTGCCAGGTGTCATGTAAGTTTAAGTTTCACCTGTGACAGGGCCCACGACCGGGGCCTACTCACACAATGACCTGGAGCCAATTGGAGTTTCCAGTCCATGACAGTAACCACTCGCCAATTACGAAGATATACGGCCACGCAGCAAAGAGACCTATCACGGCGAGCTTCATGACCAGTAAGCACGCCACGTAGACCGCAGCCTGTCGGCCCCAGTACGTGAGCGAGGGCTTCGGTCCATCCCCGTATTGGCCGGATTTAAAGCCAGGCAACTTGAAATAGTCGGTCAGCACGTTGGTACTGCCCCATAGCAACATGTAGAGCAGGCCGACTCCTGTAAATCAGAGCGCAGTGCGACCGATGTGTGTCAGCCACCTGCGCGTCGAACGTGCCTCGTAACACCGACGCCGCCGCCATTTTCCAAAGAAAACCGGAAAGCATGGTAGAGCACACATACCAAGGGTAGTATCAACCAATATGTTTAAGAAGTAAGTCACGCAGGGGTTCTTGACGGAAACATGGGATATCCAGCCCGAAATGCCAATATTGCTGAAATGGACGACTATCTGGCCTATTAGTTGCTTGGAGACGTCGAATACCCATACACGCCATTTCCGTTGGGGCTTCTCGCGTTGGCGTTTGTAGAGCAACGTCGCGACGACTCCGATACCCATCAGGGCTTGCACGACGAGAGCAGTGGGTCCCATCAGTTGGCATGTCCCCCTGTCCACATCTGGGTAGTCTGGTTGGTGCGACGGCGTGAGGGACGCCACTAGCGCTGAACTAGGTCGGGTCATAGCTTGAGCTTGTCACCCAAACGAACCAAATCAGGTCGTCGCTCCCTAAAGTTTTCGAAAAATACATCTCACAAAAGCATCCATCAATCTCAGTTCCAAGCTATTATGGGACAGTGCATGAGCTCGGGAGTAAACTAGAAAGAAGACGCAAGCAATTGATAAGGCGGACATGGTAATGCTGAGGAATAAATCAAGAGACCAGTGATAAACGATTCACAGGACACGAGAGAGACTACGGGCACGACGTTGAAAGGGACGGAGGGGATGGTATAGGAGAACAGAAACGGCTAGTCCGTGGTTCATTCGTGTATGACTGGAAACGGGACATAGCTAGACGAGGGACTATGAGGAAATCATCCCATCGTCAAACTCTTCGAAAATCCTCTCGAAGATTTCCGCAGGCTCGGTAGGCAGGCTGTGCAGAGGTGAGAGGGGTTCCTGACCGTCGGTGGTGGTACTTGAGTAAGTAGCCCCACCGCCGCTAGCCTCCCTGGTGAGCTTTGCCTTTTGCGCGTGATCCTCCTCCCAGAGAGTGACAAGGGATGAGTAGAGATTCTTGAGACCGAAGAGAAAACCGAGATCAGGCAGCTCGGGGTGGTGAGGTGGGAAACGTGCGTGTAGTAAACCTGTCTCAGGGTCGACTTGCGCTTGGTAACCCTTGCTGGACGTGACAGTTTTGGACGTAGATCGTCCTTCGGGATCTTCCGCGGTGCTACTGTAAGGTAAATAATCGGTCCCGGTAGTGGTATGCGCGAAATCAACGATTCGGATATTAACCTCTCCTCGCCTGCGCCTGCTTTCCTTGAACGCACGGTCCGTCACAGAACCGACAAGGATGTCCTCAGATTGTGTACGTCGAACGAACCTGCGGGAGCCTTCGCGTTCTTCGGAACGTGCGCGACTCTTGCGCTTGAGCGAGGGGAACTTGCTGGTGCGGGCGGCGGCAGTCTCGGCGATGACCTGGTGGTAACCTTCCTGGACTGCTTCGTCTCCATCGTAGATGAACAACAGACTGCAGCCATAGAATCGGAATCCTTTGAGCCGATAGACAATCCTGGCCAAGGCGGACAATTTCTGGAGGATGAGTGGTACGTGATATGCCAACAGCTTCTCACCGTCGTGAAGGAAGGATGCTAGCACAGAAGGGAAATCCTCCGTGCGCACTTCACGACCTGTGTACTTGTTCTGGCTGATATAATTTTGTTCTACATGGTTCCATACCTGTGTCAAGACGGAGCACATGGTAATAATTCGAATAAGTTTCATGAGTTAGCGAGAGGGTGCCGATCGCGAAAGTGTCATGTGCTAACCTGCATACCACATATCCGAACACCAAGTGTCCGACTGGTTGTCCGATCGCACTTCTTGCGTTGGCTCTTCTTCTTCGCGGCCGTAGCGTCGATTCCGTACTGCCTGGTGCCCATCTTGAGATCAAGCACACAAGAGCGCTTCAACCTCCCAGTCAGGTCCTCCATTAAAATGAAGTGTTCTTGACGGGTGGCCATGCTTGTTCCAGAGCTATGAGACTCGAGCGGATGGCGGGTTTCCTCGGATAGATTCTTCGGAAATGTGGGACCAGCAGACACCATAGGGCGAGAGATAGGCATACCCAATGACCGAGACCGGCTTCGTCGGTGATCAGACGGAGACCCGGCTCTCGGCTCTTTGGGGTGAAGGTCAAAATCGAAAATATCCAGGCTTCCGGATCGTCCCCGTAACACGCTCTTCCCCCTCCCACTAGGCCCACACGACGTTCCCCGTTCCTCCTCGAGCGGCATTGAGAACTTGGCAGGCGAGGCAACCAACCCCTCGCTCTGCACTCTTCGCAGACCGTTGTCTGCCGCAACGACCTCTGACCCCTCGTCGGTCATCAAACGCCGCACAGCACCGGCTGCAGATGCGCCATTACAATGTTTCACACCTCTCCGGCGTGTCCTAGCCCGACGGATTCGATGTTGGATCCCACCGTCGTCGTCCTCTCCATCTGCTTCCGCATGATCGTCCTCGTCCCCAGAGTCCACCTCCCCACGTCTGCGGTTCCACTGGCGGAAGATGGCGTTAAAGACATGGTCCTTGAAGCGTGTATGGACGGTCGTAGATCCTTTCCCCCCGAACACGGAAGGACAGACCGCGTTCAGAGAAAGGGTAGCAGAGAGCGTCGACGGATCTTGTTGCCGCGGGCCGAACCGGATAGGTGTCCTTGATTCGTAGTCTGTCATCGCACCGGATTTGTTCCGGACTTGGATAGGCGGTGGATCGAGGCACCGATGTGCAACCAACCTTTGAAGGGCTGATACGGATTTGGAACTAGGCGAATTAGCGGGTGTCGTGGAGTCGGTGTAGTCGATATCATGGTCACACTCTTTGGGAACGAAGACTTTGGGAGCATCGGGTCTCTGAGAGGGCGTATTTGATTTGGAAGCTGTGGCAATCCGTGCGCGAGGTAGATCAGGACTTGACGCCAATCCTCGGTCGTGTTGCTGTAAACGTCGAAGCTGCGAGCCACGGTTGGAATCTCGCCGACCTCGTAGCATCCACCCAGGGATGATATGGGGGTTGATGTTGAGGGGAACTACGGGCAGCTCAGTATCATGGTCCGTGGCGGCATGTTCGATTGAGCGTTCCTTCTCGTGTTTTGACGCTGGCACCCCCTGTGAAGTCATGGCTCTGCGCAGTACTGGACGAGGTGAGGAAGGGGAAAAGTTGGTACCGGGGTCTTGCCCAGGGACTTGTTTATGTTCGCTGTTGTCAATAACTGTGCCAGGTCCAGCAGAGCCTACAGATGGCCGAGGGACACGCCGATAGTTGACAAGCATGACACCCAAGTATCGGGGGATAAAACCGAGAAGCGGTGGGGCTTCACTCTCGACAGCCTCGTAGAATAGGTTTTCTCGGGAGACCAGAGGCTGTTGCAGAGAAGTGGGTGGAGGTCAAGACCGGACCAAGTGAGGATCACCAGGTCAAAGAGAAGAGGAATAAGCAAAATGCTTGGAAGGCTATGAGGAGCGTACGGACCTTGCAGACAGCCCGCTTAGTGAATTTATAAATAGCAGAATGCCCACCGACTTGGTTCTTGAAGGGCTTGAGCGGGACATTAGGGAGGAGAGCAGTAGAGAGATTCAGCTCGTCATGGGTCCCATATGCTGCTTCGTCTTCATCATCCAATGAGGATGCATCTGGGAAGTAGTGTACCCGCGTGCCGGGGGGTGTCGTTGACAGGTCCGGTAATTCATCTTGGGTGACGAGCGGCGAGGTGGTGGTGGCAATAGAAGACGCGATGGAGGTAGTATCCCATGCGGACTCGTCGTCGGTGGACCATGACGACTCAAGGTTTGAGGATACCGATACATCTCGCAGCGGAGGAGCCACGGAGGGCGGAGGAACCAAGGGGTGGGTATGTAACACAGGCGAAGTACGAGTAGCAGAGGAGCCACGTCGTGTATGCTTAGGAGCGGTAGGGGACGGGGGAGGTTCTTGAAATGCGACTGACGACTGGACTGACCGACGCGACCCCACCCTTGGGCGGAAGGCGAAGCGACGCTCTCGAATGGGTGAAATAGAGAGAGTGAGTGGAGTGGATTGGGAAGGGAATATGACAGGGCGTTCTCTCTCTCGGGCACGTCCGCGATCCAACGTTTCTGGCCTCCACTCTACTAAATCATGATGCATGCTGGGTGCACGTTCCTTTCTGACTGGAGCATCCGGAACAGCCTCTCGCTTCGTGTCTCCATCATGAGAGGATAGGAGCGCGTCGGAATCTCGCGTTTTGCCGCGTTTGAGGGAAATGGTACTCTTTCCTCTGCGGATGGCGACGGCTTCTCGATCGGGCCATGCAGTACGCCTGACGAAGCGGGTTTCCCCGACCTCTTCGCCTTCGTTTGGTGAAACAATCTGGGGTGTTTCCTGTCTGCTGGTCGGGGGACGAGAGCGGGAGCGGTCAGCTGGAGAGGGACGAAGTACGTCTGGAGTTGTCTCCTTGAACAGCTGGAGATTCGCAGCAACCTTCCTTCCTGTTGTTGACGTGCTCGAAGGCACATGGACTGGTGTGGATGTCGAGGTAGACGAGGAGACGGACGAATTTGACGACTGGGACGGCCTGCGTCGTGGGAGAGATGGCAATTGTGCTTGAAGGGCAGGGGAATGGTGAGTATGGTGGTATGGGTGGTATGGGTGGGTGTTATGGCATCGGCAGAGCGAGGGCCGGTCGTCATCGGAGTCACTGGCGGAGCTGGGTGCTGAGCGCTGGTGGCTGCGGTGGAAATTGTAGTCGG
>Ga0307513_10007286_pt1 | contig 14365 bp, 28 predicted proteins | sample 15_EM_MG_FD_202174 | JGI IMG/M metagenome (GOLD analysis project Ga0307513, IMG submission 202174) | Populus trichocarpa ectomycorrhiza microbial communities from riparian zone in the Pacific Northwest, United States - 15_EM | ecosystem: Host-associated > Plants > Roots > Unclassified | place... | reverse complement strand
CCCTCTTGTGGGCATACTTTGCACTGTGCAAACCACCCGGACGGAGGCTTGACCCATTCGTGCATGGACGGGAGACAGATCATCGTGGATCCCCATGCACAGCCGGGTCCCCACAGCAGTCGGACGGATGGCAGCCCGGAGGGTGGCATTCAGACCAGCAACGCGAGGTCTCGCACACATGCCCACGGCTGTGGAATGTCTTCTCAAAGAAGGGTTCGTTCCAGGTCCGATCCCTCATAGCCAGAGACCGGGCCGCAGCCTTCGATATAGAACCGTGCGGACAGGCGAAGCGGTACTTCGAACAGCGCCAGAAACAACCCGGCCTGTCCCATATCCAGCGGATACGTGTTAGCAGTTCACGCATTAGCGTTTGATCTCCTCGTCCGTGCCCGGCTTGACCTCGAAGACCTCTACATTGGCCTTCTTAGCGTTCCGCAGAAGCCCTGCCCGCCGCTCGGCGCCCTCCTTGGTGTAGGAGACCACAGAGGTCACCTGCTGGCCTTCCTGCTCGTCCGTGCCGTCCCAGCGGACCTTGAAGTTCCTCATGTCAGTCTTCGACATCGTCTTCCTCCGGGTGCATGACTACTAGGTCCAGTTCTACGAACCGGGTACCGGGCTCGAAACAGTCGGTGTTGCACACCTCTCGGATGTAGTACCACTTGCCGTCCAGCCATACGACGCCTCGCGACACCCAGGAGTCAGCCATCAGTTGCCTCTGCTTCTACTACAGGTAGCTGCGTGGTCTCTTCCGTGTCCGAGAAGAAGATGCGTACTCCTTCGCGGATTACACCCACTACGCTGCCGTGTACGTAGCACTCGGGACAGCGGACGAATTCTCGGTCGAACGAGTCGGGTACCGAGAACCGGTGGGAACAATCAGTGCAAACTAGGGTCGTCTTCATCCTTAACCTTACCTTGAGCGGCGAAGCAGTAACCACACACGGCCTGGACTGCCTGTGTACCGGGGTAGGTCTTGCTCTCCGTAGAGACTATGCTCCACCCGAGCCGCTTGGCATTGTTGATAGCTAATATGACTGAGTCGGCCGGGCTGTATCCAGCATAGTTGCGGCACCCGTCACAGACAAGGTAGTAGGACGTTTCTAAGCCCATTACTCATCATCCTCTGTGTATTCATCGACGTAGCTCTCAAAGCCCGCCTGACGGAAAGCTTCCATGACCATTAGATTGTTTCGGAAGCCCTCGATCGACTCGTCCTGCGTGTCCCAGTCGTCATACGATAAGGTCCGGATGAGATCAGCCAGGACAGCCGTTCCCTTCTCCGCTTCTACACCGGCCTCGATGATTGCGCTAGCTACGTCGTTGAAGATACCGCTTGCACTTGCCCAGCCCATTACGCTAACCATTCTTTGCAGTTGGCACACCGGACGATAGTTTTCGTCGGGTGAGATTCGATACGGAATGCCCCGCACGTAGGGCAGTCCGGGATAGGAAGAGGCCACGGAGTACACATGCCGTTCGTGTGCCCGTCACCGCAGTGGACACCACACTCTAGATAGTATCCGCAGGGACATGCCTTCCGTTCGCTCATTCTTCAGTCTCGTCCTCTACCCAGTGAATCGGGCAGTAGAACTCCCAGCCGATTTCTACCCCGTCAGAAATCCACTGGTCGGGGATCGCCTGCCAGCCGTCGAACACTGCTGCCCGCTTGGCGATAACGATATCGGAGTTACCGTTCTGATTGATCTTCCCGCACATTGTGCATAGCGGGTAGTACATACGGTAGAAGCTCATACCCACAGTCCACTAATCAGATAGATGAAGAAGAAAGCGTAGAACGTCATGACGAAGTAGTAGATCCAGTCGTTAGACCGCTGAGCACGGATCCAGACCCATAACTTCTTCATGACAGGTCCGGAACTACGAACCAGGAGGGCTCTTCTATAAGAGGATGTCCGATCTCCGCAGCTACTGACCTCAGGTTGTGCTGACACCCGAGAACCTGGATGTTTATTTCAAACGCATTGATACGCTCGTACCACCCTGGTTCAACCCGCTTGCAGTAGGACGTCAGGAACATCATATCCCGGTCGTAATCACCTGCCATCAAGAAGCCCACGTCATAGGCCATTAGTGTTGGGTGCCAGATGCCACCGGGCTCAAGCTCTTCCCAGTCGACGGCATATGCGTCCTGTGCAATCTTCGCCCCGAAAGCGAAGTACGTGCTGTGCTGCATACCCATCAGATCTTGGCCCCTTTATCTGTTGCCTCTGGACGCCCACTGCGGTGAGCCCGGCACCACTCGCCGAATTCCCGGAACAGATCCTTATCCATGAGAAAGTCCTGTGCATTCAGGTATTCCTGGTACCAGAACTGCTTCTCGCAGTTGTCGTCACACCACCGCTGGTCCGGCCGGAAGATGAACTTCTTGTCGCAGTTGGGGCAGTGGTTGTAACTGTTGCGCCTACTCATCGTCCTCTTCTTCGCCCCCGTAGTAATCAGCTTCAGCCCGCAGCTTGAGATGCTGGATGATCTCGTATCGGTCAGTCATGGCCGCGTCGCCGATCTGCTTGATCATGTCGTTCAGCAGCCACTTGCGGTATAGCCGGGTGTAGACCAGTTGGTAGTCCCAAAGCATCTTGACGTACTTGCTATGTGCTTCCGGAGATTCACGCACCCATGCGTGATATTCACCGTAAGCCGCCCAACCATGATATTCCGCAGAAGCTACGTTCAACCATTCCAGGTCGGTGTAATCAGCCTTGCAGGAGCAGGTGAAGGGGTAGGGTGGGTTCTTCTCGACCTTGTGGATCGGACAGTCTTCCATGTTCATGTCTGCTTCTCCCTCCGAGGCCAAGAGTAGGTACCGCACATGCAAGTCTTGCCCGAGTGACAGAGACAATCACAGTGCCCTACTACGGTGCAATCGCCGCTGGGGCAGTAACCTTCTCCGTCATCGCAGGGGCCTAAAATGGCGCCGTCCATGCAGTTGTACTCGATGCAGTTTTCGTGATTATGCGCCATTGAGATCAATCCAACCCTCGGGGATATCCGTCGACTCGTCCGGTTCAGGCTGATCAAAGACCACTTCGGTCTCGCCCGGCTCCGGAGCGTCCATACCCAGTACGTGTCGCTGTGGGTAACTAGCTAGTTTTGAGGAGAGGTCTTCAGCCGCAAGCTCTTTGACTTTGGCGTCCAAGCGTGGTAGGTCTACCATCTGAAGGGACCGTACGTTGAGTTCTAACGTGTAGCGGTAAGAAGGCTTGGAGGTGATCCGCTGACCCAGCGTAGTGAAGGGCTCGTAGTCCATCGCAAAATTGTAATCAGTGGCCAGGTCAGAGACGACGATTCGGCCCTCGAAGGAGTACATCCGGCCATTCTCCTCCAACAGTACCTGGACCGTACCCTCGTCTACCGGGGTCATTGTGACCTTCATCCTGCACCTTCCTTTATTCACTATCTACGCTAATATAGTAGCGACACAACCTAGTGGAGGTCAACTGCTGTGAGGATCAAGGGACTTCTGATGTGTACGGCGCTTACTGGGGCTGCTCTGATGAGCACCTTCCCAGCTCAGGCCGCTGACACGTTCCCGTCGCAGGACGCTTGTGCGACGACCAACAACAACATGCCGTCGGGCAACTGCGGCTCGTTCAGGCAGACGTTCAAGGAGAACTTCAACGGCGACACCGTGCCGCTGGGCAAGTTCTCGGACTGCGATCACAACGTCGACACCCCGCAGGCGTACTGCGGCGGTCTCGCTGCCTACCCGGAGTACTACGCCAACTGGTGGGCCTACCCGACGAACTGGGACGACACCGCCAAGAGTGGTGCCGACGGCAACGATGGAGCCCCGTACGGCGGTGCCTACCGGGCCGACAAGACGGTCTCCGTCTCCCCCAACGGGTATGACGGCACCGGCACCATGAAGGTCGACATGTACCGTCCGGCCACCGGCACGGACAACTACGTGGCGGCCATGGTCCCCAAGAAGTGTATGGACCAGCAGTACGGCAAGTACTCCGAGCGCTTCCGTGTGGTGCGTGACGACGGCGGCTTCAAGTCCGCTCACCTGTTCTACCAGGGTGGTCAGGAAATCGACTTCCCGGAGAACGACTACAGCGGCGAAATCTCCGCGTACACGCACCCGCAGGGCGGTAACTGGTCGACCAACGAGCCGTGGTTCAACAAGACCCACACTGCGTCGGTCGAGTGGACTCCGAGCAAGGTCAAGTTCTTCCTGGACGGCAAGAAGATCGGTGAAGGCGCCACGGCGATGCCTGCGGCTTCCTGGATCCTTCAGAACGAGTCCAGCATCGAAGGACCGTACGCTGCTCGTGGGAACCACTCCATCCTGGAGACGAGTTGGGTAACCTGCTACAAGTACGACACGGCCCTTGCCAAGAAGGCAGGAAAGAAGTAAGGTCGTAACACCCCCGTCAGAAGGGCCCAGACATCCTCCGTCTGGGCCCTTCGTCATTTCCGGATGGCGATGTGTTCGCCCGAGATGCAGAGCACGCACGAGACGTTGAGGTTCTGCGCGTGGTACGTCTTCTCGGGGTCGTAGCAGTCCACACAGACGGCAGCGCCGTAACCCCTGTTGGTCCACCAGTCGCCCCGCTGGACGTAGTTCCAGGCTATCTCCTGGGTGAGGTCGGCTCGGCCTGAGTCTGTGTCACAGAGATCACAGGTGATGTAGTACTGCGCGTTTAACCCCATCAGTTGTCCTGCCAGACTTTCCATTGGATATATGTTGAGACTGTTCCTACCAGTGCGACAGGGCCGATACCGACAACCACGTTGATGGCATCATGTTGGCCGCACCAGGCCATTGCATACACACTGGTGGATACCAGTGCCCAGCAGAGAAGTGTAAAATACAACGATAGACGAAGTCCAAAGCTCATGGGACCTCCAAATGTGGGGGAGCCTGCCACTAACCTTACAGTTAACGGCAGGCTCTGTCTATCAGGGATGAGCCCTCCGGAAGAAACCGGGGCCGAATTCTAACTCGATCAAAGCCTCATCGTAGACTCGACGTTCCTCCCAATTGAGGCGCTCATCCCGGTCGAAGGCAACCCGGGCTCGGTACTCTCGATTGGCAGGGGAAGGGTTGTCATACCCTGTTGAGGGGACAGGCCCGGCACCCCACATCAGACGTCCTCATAGACAGGATCGATGTGTCCGCCGCAGACATAGCAACGAGATCCCTCATCACACAGACTGTGCTCCAGGGCCCAGTGCTCCCAGTGCTTGTAATCCAGGCTTTCGGACAACCCGAGCAGCTTCATGCTGAGTCCGCACGGCATCCAGAGACGACCGGCTTTCTCTGTCTCCATTTCGGGGAGAGGGCCTTCTCCCCCTACAGCTTCTCGCCACTCCCCCTGATTGGTCCACTGATAGGTCTGCCGGTAGGTCTTGACTCGGGATAATTCTCCGGCCAGCCAGTACACGGCCTTAGCCAGGCGTGTGTTCTGAATCAACGCTTCTCCTTGCATTCTGGGCAGCGGCTGGGGAACCGTCCCCGAGTTCCGTTACGGAAGACCTCAGTGCCGCAGTCGACACAGGCGTGCTCCGGCTTGTCCGGTACGACGGCCTCTAGCCGAGTCGCGATAACCGGACTCCCTTTCTCACCACAGTCGCAGTCCTTGCAAACGCACTCCATGTCGCCGGAGACACAACAAGCCTCGAAGCACATACAGTACTCACGCTGATGGACTCGCCGGAGATGAGTGTCCCCGACTATCAGGACGTGCTCACTCGAAGCCATAACCGTTGAACTCCCTTACGTCCTTAGCCGCCTCGGGGCGATCTGCGGCTAGTTCGAGCCATTGAGCAATCTGCTCGCCATACTCGCGGAGAATCTCTTCAGCGAGCGTCTTTCCGAATTCTCCGAGGCCGAACATGCGGGCCATTCGATCCCGAGGCATCTCAGGTGTTTTGGGCACGGTTACCGTCTCTTCCGATCTTGCTGGTAGAATTGGGAATTACGAATGACCTGGCCAGGAGCATGGAGTCTGGGAACACCCGAAATGCAGATGCATTGGCTTCTGCGGTGGTGTCTTTTCCACCAGGAGCTTGAGATCAACGCGGTCGACTGTATAAGCGTCCCCGTCTTCGAACAACACCCGAGGACACTCCTGGTCGCATTCATCCCAGCCGACGACCGTGCCGACGTCCCTGTTCAGGTCGATCTCGTCATTTAGTACGTACACAACGCGGTCTCCGATGTCCATGGAGCCAGCTTACAGGCGCTAAAGGAACTAATCAAGTGACACCTACGGACTACTGCTTAGAGGGTGAGCCACACTCCTGGGACCAACCAGGTTGGGAGTGTGACTGCGGTGACGGCATGTGCTGTCTCCAGTGTTCTGAGTGTGAACTGATCGACTGCTATTGCAAGGAGAGCTAACAAACCATGATCACATGTGAAGAGTGCGGCTGCCTGGTCGACCCGTCTGAAGAGATGCTACAGCGTCACACGGACTGGCACGCCAAGTTAGTGAGCACGGACGACTTGACTCACAGTGCTTTGGCTAATCGTAACCGAGCTAAGTACAACACCATCATTCAGGACTGTTAAGGAGAAGGCCATGCTACCCGATTGGAAGGCTGCGTTAGCCGAGGTTGACCCCCGGCTGCTCGAAACCTCCGAAGGAAGGCGTGCCTTATGTGAAACCGACCCGATGATGTTCGCTTTAGTCTATCTGTCGCATCACTTGAAGGATGACGAAGGCAATATCACGTTCGGTGAGCACCATTTCAAGTGGTTTAACCACGCGAAGAAGTGGATGGACCCTGCTCCGGACTTCCGGGAGTACCGAGATGCCTATTTAGCCCCGCGTGCGAGCGGGAAGAGTACCTTCTGGTTCCTTCTCCTGCCCCTTTGGTGGGCTGCATACAAGTATTCCATCTTTCTGGCGGCTTTCGCCGACTCCGGAGCCCAGGCAGAACTGCATCTTCTGACCTTCAAGCGCGAACTGGACGACAATCCGCTCCTTCGCGAGGATTTCCCCGAGCTGTGTGCTGCTAAGAAGCGTCAGCGTGGTTCTGTTGAAGGTGACGCCAAGGGTATTCGTCTCTGCGCAAACGGTTTCATCTTCATGGCCAAGGGTGCGGACAGCTCTTCCCTGGGTATGAAGGTTGGTGCCAAGCGCCCGGACACGCTTCTCCTGGACGACATTGAGCCAGACGAGGCCAACTACTCCGAATATCAGATGAAGCAGCGTCTCATCACCATTCAGGACGCCATTCTCCCTCTTAACGAGCGCGCGCGTGTAGTCCTGTCTGGAACAGTGACCATGCCAGGGTCTATTACTCATCAGTTGGTCAAATATGCAGCCGACTGGATCGATGAGGACAACACTTTTGAGTGGATCGACACTCAGAACTTCAAGGTGCACCACCAGCTCCCCATTGAAGAGAATCCAGACGGCACCAGGCGCAGTTTCTGGCCTGCCAAGTGGTCTCTCACTCAGTTGGAGGGTATTGAGCACACTCGCTCGTACCAGAAGAACTTCCTGAACAACCCCATGGCCATCGATTCCGAGTACTGGACGATGGATGACTTCAGTTATGGGGAACTGGATCTCTGCACATCCACAATTCTCTCAATCGACGGTGCGGTTACTGCAACCAAGGATTCTGACTACACCGGACTGGCTGTAGTGGGCTTTCGACCACGTCGTAGGACGGAGTCCGGAATACAGCCACCTTGTTCTGTTGTAAAATACGTCCGTGCGGTAAAAATGCATGGTGACCCTCTTCGAAGGCTCGTAATGAGTATTCTGGAGTCACATCCAGAGATTCGGGGCATCTTGGTTGAGACAAACCAGGGTGGAGATCGCTGGTTGGACACTCTGCATGGTATGCCGGTCAAAATCTATACGGTGCACAACAAGGAAAAGAAGGAATCCCGCGCGGGAAGGCTTCTGAACCTCTACCAGATGCACCCAACCCGCGTAGTACATGAGAAGAAGTTCCCTCCGCTCGAAGAGCAGATGATTAACTTCCCTCACTCCGCGAATGACGACCTAATCGACGCGGTCGGCAACGCCGTACTTATGCACCAGCGACCTGAACAGCGGCCAAAGGCCGGACGACGCATTCGACAGCCAAGGTAAGGAGGTAGCGGTGGTATACGACGAGTCACAGAACTTAGAGGACCTCCGTTGCGGATACTGGGAGCTTGTCGAAGCTCGCAAGACCTACGAGCGTGCGGCAGCCTTCTACGAGGGAACTGTAGACGAGGTCTACAGTTCTCCGAAGGTTACTCGACTTTTAGCCAAGTTCGGTCTCGATGCTATCGAGTCTTTCAACTTTGCCCATATTCCGGTTGACGCCGTAGCTAACAAGTTACGTCTGAACAACGTGAATGCGGACAAGGAAGGCAACGAAGAGGGCGTCTTCGAGAAGAACGAAGAGGTCAACTCCGTAATTGAGGATCTCTGGGAGTACAACGAGCTTTCCGAAGAGTACCCCATTCTCTTCCGTAACACAGGCAAGTACGGCGACTCTTACGCCATGGTATGGCCTGTAGTTGGTGAAAACGGCGACGGTGATGTAGCCCGTGGCTTCGACCCTACCAAGACTGCCAAGCAGCTTGTAACTGGTGACGTCGTTGTAGAAGACGACGTAATCGAAGCTCGTCCGATCACCAAGAAGACCATCGTAGCGGTTGACATTATGCCGCTCGATCCTTTCACCACTCGCGTGTTCTACGACAGCGAGAACCCCAAGAAGAAGACCTACGCCATTCGTGCTTGGGAAGAAGAGAACAGCCTCGGTAAGTTCGTCCGAGTCAACCTCTACTACTCAGACCGTATTGAGCGTTGGTTCCACAAGGGCAAGCCTTCCAAGAAGAAGAATGCCAACCAGAAGTGGGAGCCGTTCACATCTGACGGCAATGCAGCTTTCTTGCCCAACCCCTTCGGTGAGGTACCTATCTTCCATTTCCGTACAGATCGTGCGTACGGCCGCCCGGACCACGTAAACGCCTACGGCCCACAGCTTGCCATCAACAAGCTTGTGACGAGCCACCTAGCCACTGTGGACTACCAGAGCTTCCCTCAGCGTTACGCGCTGCTCGACCCTATGGCCGACCAGTCCGGAACGCAGGGTGCAGACTTCGACCCGTTCGCCCCTGAAGACGAGGGGCAGACACCGGAGGATGACGATAACGAGTCTCAGCTTGAGGCAGACCCGGCTGCGGTTTGGCAGTTCTCGGGAATGAAGGAAGTCGGTCAGTTCGCATCTGCGGACGCTGATGCCTTCCTCAAGCCTTTCGACCGTTACGTGAAGGCACTAGCTCAGGCCACAGACACACCGTTCCACTATTTCGACCGTCAGGGCGAACGTCCTCCAAGTGGGGAGAACATTCGTCAGGTCAACAGCTTCCTGAACTCCAAGGCAAGTTTCCGCCAGAGTTCGTACGGAGGCGAGATCAAGAAGGTCACCACACTGGCTCTCACCATGATGGGTCACGATGTGGAGCGAATCAATGTGGAGTGGGAGCCATTGGAGGTCGTAACAGACTTCGTCGAATGGCAGGCCGTCAACGAGAAGATTCTCGCAGGCGTCCCCATGGAAGTCGCCCTTGTTGAAGCCGGATATCGTCCCGCTCTTGTACAGGAGTGGAAGAAGAGGGCTGAAGAGCAGGCTGAGAAGGAAAGGCAGCAGGCTCAGGAAGACGAGGAGCGCACTATCAAGCTCTCTGCTGATGCAAAGCAGCAGACCGCAACAGCTAACCGAGGTGCAGGGCAAAGCTCTACCGGGAAAGCGTAATGGCTATGCCGCGTGAATACGCTAAAGACTCCCCTTATTCCCTCTATCTCGAAAACTGGATTCCGGCACAGCAGGACATCAACGTTCTCATGGAGTCGGAACCCGAGCCTGAACCCGAAGTACCTACCGTAACCTTCAGCGATGACTTCAACCGTGCCAATACATCGGATCTTGGTATCGGATGGGTGGAGGTTTCGGGTAACTGGTTGATTATTTCCGATCAGCTCTCCTCGGGAGGGGATGGAGGCACTGTTCTCCTACGGGCTGCTATCGAAATGGTCAGCGATGACCATTACGCACAGGTGACAATTGCTGTTCCTGCGGAAGCAAGCATGGGTGTGTGGTGTCGAGGTAACTCCAACATCACCTCTGGTTATCTATGGCGAAATGACGGTACAACCTGGGATCTGTTCCGGGTCCTCGGAGGCAGTTTCACTGTTATCGGCACGTATGCCGCTTCAGCCGAACCGGGCGATGTGGCTAAGGTGCAAGCCGTCGGGTCAACCGTTAAGGCCTTTGTCAATGGGGTTGAGCGGGTTTCGGTTACTGATACTGATGTTCCAACCGGCACTACCGTAGGTATCCGATCCGAGTCCACGGCAGTGATTCGTTACGACGATTTCACCGGCACAGAGGTAACACCATAACTTCCGTTATAAAGGCGGACCAGTAAGCCGAGTTCGGCACTTTAGAAAAGGATGATCAGGATGATCAGCAACGAAACCGTATTTTTTGAGGATACTCCTCTTACAGCTCGCCCAGGAATTGTAGTTGGCTACCGTGCAAATGGAAAGGCCATTTACAATATTGCTGGAGGCTCCATCGACGTTTCTGACGACGATGTAACCGATTCTGACGATAACGACGACGATGATGATAGTACAGACGACTCGACCAAGGTCGAAGACGAATGGACTCCACCGTCGCGTGAAGACTGGCAGAAGGTTCTGGACGCCAAGAAGAAGGCGGACAGTGAAGCGGCTGCGCGTAAGCGATTCCTGAGGGACAACGGTTTCGACCCGAAGACGGGTGCGAAGATCGAAAAGCCGTCGGTCAAGCTGGACGATGACGACGACACTGATACATCCACCGATACAAAGAAGGACGAACCGAAGGACGACGACAAGTCCAAGGTGAACCGCGAAAAGCTGGAGCAGACATTCCAGCGTCAGCTAGAGCGTGAGACCGCTAAGGCTGAGACTCGTGGCCGTTCTACTGCATACGGTCTTATCTCTGAAGTGCCTAGCGCACTGGAAGAAGCGGGCTGGAATGGTAAGAACCTCCCCCGCATGATCAAGCTTCTCGACCTCGACTCTGTTGAGATCGACGAGGACGGCGTAGATGCCGATGCTCTGACCGCCCAGGTGTCCGAGCTAAAGAATGACTTCCCGGAATTCTTCAAGCGCTCGCGTATGAAGGATGCGGCGAAGGAAGTTGCCGACACCGGCGCCGTTGGTGGAGGTAAGAAGAAGGCTCCTGCCTCGGAAGAGGAACTGGACTGGAAGGCCCGGATGAAGCTTCAGCTCACTAGGCCTAATAACTAACGGGTTCACTCCCAAGTATGCCGAGTCAGGCACTCACTTGTCTCTTAACTAAACGGAAGGAAAATCGAGATGGCTCTCGCCTATTCTGAGGGTACTCCAAACTCTACGTACCTCGATAACTGGATCCCCATTGAGTGGGATTCCGAGATCATCATGCGTGTTCTCAAGGCTTCTGCCATCGAGGCATTAGCCCAGCGTCACAGCATGGCTACTTCTACCAAGCGAATCCTGCGCCAGCAGGGCTACACCGTTACTGCGGGTAAGACCTACGTCCGTGATGACAGTGACCTTGACTACGTAACCTTGACCGCCCGTCGTTTCATGGGTCAGTCTGTTCTCGATGAGGACGACGTAGCTGACGCCGACATGATCGTAGACACCATCGCTGCCCGTGCTGCCGACTGGGGCGTTTCTTACGCCACTGCTCTGGACAACGCCTGCCTCGGTGTAACTGCGACTGAGAATGGAACTACTTCTCCGTTCACTTCTGTCTACAAGTCTCTGCGTACTACTGATGCCGCTACTGGCTACACCGCAGACGACAACTACAACGCCTCCGCTCTGGCTGCCTCTGCTGCTTACGACGAGCTGTCCGAACTCCTGGCACTCGTAGAAGACAGCGACTACTGGGATGACGGTCGTGCTCTCCTGATCGCCAACCCGGCTTTCCGTCAGGTTCTTCGTAACGTGAAGGACATCAACGGAACTCCAGTATTCATCCAGGGACAGGGTGGCGATTCCGGTCAGCCAGACTCTCTCTTCGGCGTAGAGATCTTCTGGAGCCGTGGCGCCAAGACTTCTGCTGCTGTTAGTGCTACTCCAGAGGGTAACCCGCTCCTGGTATTCGTGGGTAACCGCGACCTCCTTAAGCTGGGTATTCGTTCTGGTCCGGAGAGCCGTTTCGACGTCTCTTCTGCACAGGACACCGTGGACGAGATGGCAATCAAGTTCCGTAGCCGTCGTGGTTTCAAGATCGGTCACCAGAAGGCTTTCGCAGTCCTGGAGAAGACTGCGTAATCCGACTGGATAAGCTCCCTCCCGCCGAAGCCGCCCTCATTTCGGCGGGAGGGTTCTCTTTTATCAGTAAGGTGGTGCCGAGATGACTTGGGCAACAGAAGCAGAAACATTGACGTACACCGGCATCACGGTAACTGCTGCGGAGCTGGGACAGGCTCAGGCGATTATCGAGATGTTCTCGGATGTTACAGAGGAAGCAACTCTGAGTTCGAAGAACACTCGTTTACTTCGGATGGCCGTGGCATACCAGGCCGCCTGGATTACAGAACACCCAGATCTCTTCACTCACGTAGATGTCTCCACAATGCTCCAGGACGGCCTTCAGTTCACCCGTGGACACGAGAACGGTACTCTCCTGGCCCCCTTTGCCCGTAGGGCTATCAACAGGCTGTCTTGGCGTCGTACAAGGTCCCTCCGAGTACGTCCGTCCAAGCGCAGGACCATGAAGGGTCTTCAGTCTATTGAGTGGGCCGGAAGCGGCTCGGTCGGTACTTCCCGTTCCGAGGGTAGCTCCTTTGAGTCTTCTACAGACGGCGGAGCCTGGGAGGACGAGTAATGTACTCCCGAGCAACTACAACAGTCTCTATCTATCGAGGACAGTCCGAGGATGAATGGGGAGACGTCGAAGACAACAACAACATTGTTGCCAGCGGGGTTCTCGCATCGATTCTGGAGCAGAAGATCTGGGCTTCCCCGGAAGTCAGTACCCAGCCCCACAACTACCGTTATGCCCGTCTGCGTATGCGTAAGAACATTGACGTTCAGACCAACGATCGTATCCACGACGAGGTCAACAATCAGACGTGGATCATCACCAATATCACGAATCTGCAAAACCCTGTAGTGGGTCAGGACAAACGAATTGACTTGATGTTCGTGGGATGATCAGTCTCCCGTATAATTCCACATGCAGGGTTGATATGCACTAAACACCCGTAAACGGTGCGCGTAGAACCCCCTCGAATCCGTAAAGGAAGGGACCATGCCAGGTCAGCTTTATGCTGTCCTTTCCTACGGCATGGTCCCTTTCTTAGTTTGAGGAGGTGTTCAATGGGACGCGTTGACTGGGATACCGGATGGTACGAAAAGATCGACCGGAACATTGACCACTTCATGGTGGATCTGGCCGACGATGTACTTCAGACAATGATTGCTACGGCCCCTGTGAAGACCGGCCGCCTCAAGGCCGACTTGGACAAGGAATACGATAACCGCAGCAAGGTAGCCCGTATCGGAGCCAGGTCAGTTCCTTGGGCCATTTACGCGGAAGAGGGAACCCCTCGCCACGAAATCTTCCCCAAGGGCAAGGAACAGGGTGGAGCGAATGCCCTCTGGTGGCCGGGTGCACGTCATCCCGTTAATTACGTTGATCATCCTGGTGGAACTGCTTCCCACTTCATGAAGGAAGCCTTGTATAAGGAGCGTACGCCGTGAAGCGAGCGAACTCCGAGTTAGCCGCCATCGCATGGCTCAAGACCGTACCGGGTCTACCGGTAAATCAGATCGGAACGACTCTACCGCAGGACAACAGCACATGGGCAGCCTCTGGCTATGTACAGCCCATCATTGTCGGCAGGGGTCGATCCAACGCTTACTTCGGTTACAGGGCTCCTGTAGTCCAGGTTCACTGCTGGGCAGTGAATGTAGACAAGCAGACACCCCCCTGGTGGCAGGCAAACGAACTGGCCGAAGCAATTTACGCACATCTTCTTCTTCCGAACGGTGTCGAGAATCTTGTCACCCGAACCGGTTACCGCAATGTACGGGTACTCCAGGTTTCGGAAATTGAAGAACCGAAAAGGATTCCCTGGGGTTTTCCCAGTGGACAGGGGTCGTTCGTCGATCCTGGTAATGAAGCGCACTACACGGTGAGCTTCCAGTTGGCTTGGGCGGAGCTACCTGAATGAAAAACACATGGTGTCTCGTAGGTGCAGTCTCCGGAGAAATCCTGACCTTTCAGGGCCGGGCGATCGTGCACGAACACAAAGGGGAAATGGAATACCTTTTCCCCGGTAACCGAGTGGTACCGCTCCCTTCCTACTGGGGCGAGGAGCTGACCTTCC
>Ga0307513_10007285_pt1 | contig 14366 bp, 17 predicted proteins | sample 15_EM_MG_FD_202174 | JGI IMG/M metagenome (GOLD analysis project Ga0307513, IMG submission 202174) | Populus trichocarpa ectomycorrhiza microbial communities from riparian zone in the Pacific Northwest, United States - 15_EM | ecosystem: Host-associated > Plants > Roots > Unclassified | place... | reverse complement strand
AGCTACGTTGACGACGAGGACGACCTTGCCTTTCAGCTCAGAAAGGAGGAAGTCGCCGCCGTTGGGGAGTTCGGCCTGGAATGACGCTTTATGGGTGCAACGATCCTCCTGGCTAAGGACCGATGGTTCCTTACCTTCAAGTCGTAAAAAGTGGTTGCAGACATTTTGGAGAATGGTGAGGGTGAGGTCAGAGGTGCGCGGCTTAGAGATGTGGGGTTCAAGTATTGAAAGGACTGTCGCGTAAGTGGCAGTGTGGGTATTGGTTGTCATAGGCTCCCGGTACTACAGCTCTACATCTCTTCTCGGTATCAGAAGAGTGGTTCAATAAATAGCAACTGTACCGGTGCAGTGCAAGTATCTCTGAGATGTTATCGGAGAGGGCGCAGTGCGAAAGTCCCGAGGCCGTCGGGAAGGACGGCTGGGTCGATCAAAGAGCAGAGGCTTCTATTCTAGATAATCCCACTCTTGGTGAGACAAATAAAATGACCCGAATTTGAGGCCTCACGCCATCAGACAAACGATGGGATCACTGTCACTGTTCACCCCTGACAATCGAAATCCCGCTGGGACCCCGGACAGTCCTAAAATGGAAGGCGATTCGGGCCAAACCGTTCATATATGTCGTTTGAACCACATGTATAGCAAAACCATTATATAACCGAGGCACTCAAATGGACCATAACGTGCTTGGAACTCTTTGATCTTTGAGTGGGCTTCCTCAGCTCCTTCACCGGGTCACTCCCCCTAACTTGTGAAATATTTCTCGAGAACGACGGAGCGGCAGAGAAGGGTGAAAGTGAAACTGAAGGTATTCGAAACTGAAACCGAAAGAGCCTGGTTTGGATTCGAACCACAGAGAACGTTGCCAACTTCATGTCAGCATATGTCAGCACGGCCGAAGCCTTCGATTAGCTATCAGACAGCTGTCAACTGTGTTGACACTATCAAAGGTAAATGTTGTGTTGTAATATTTGCCCCAAAATGGCCATTGATGATGAGCATATCGGGTCCATGAAGTTGAGCCTAATAAGAGTCGCAGTGTTAGAAAGGTGTTTTCACCACTTACCCTAGCGGGCGGGAGCAGTCTCGGGGGTCCCGGAGCAGCTTTTCGAAGCACGCGTCAACGGTGGCTCAAAGGTGGCGGTGGGGGTGTGCTTCCTTTCTCAGGTGCTTGCCGCCAACTTCAGCAGCCAGCGGCGTTCACGACCACCTTGACGACGCTAACATATCTGGACTGGACCCATTACACAATTACATGACCTCGTTCGCATCACGAGAGCCGTATGCTCGCCAGTACGACCCCTATGCTTCAAACATAACGTATTCGAAATCGGATGCAAATTATCCTTCCTCAAAGCCCTCTACGTTGGGCTATAAAAGCCATCTCGCCGACTCCCCGACGTACTCGCCCTCGCAACCAACCCTGCACCCCACTCACGATAGACCTTACGGTAGCAATGTATCGGTGCCAAGTCAGTATCATGGCTACTAAGGGTCTACACTCGGTGGCTGCCCGGCTGACCCTTGGCTTCACGACTTTCAAGCATATCCGCACCAGCGAGACCCAGCATTTAGCTACGACGGCCCTCACAATCCCATCGGTGGTCCATTTCCTCGTGAGAGATCCCCTTCTCCAACACCCTCCGATATCGAAGCAATGAAGCGGCCCATTATCAACTGGAGACTTATTTTCAACTGGAGAGCCTATGCAAAGCTCAAATACATCCGTAGGCCATTTACTTTTGGTATATTCTTTATCCTGAGTGTCACATGAATGCTCTTCCCCTCAGCCTGGTATATCGCCCTCATCATTATCTGTGTACTTGTCACCCTTATGTCAATCTACCACAAAGAGATTGTGATTTGGCTCAAACCAGCAGCAGAGTGGATGCACGGGTGAGCGTCTACCCTCTACCGTGTTCGGTGAACAATTGTTGATCTAGTGGCTTAGAGTACCCTTTGGTTGGGCAATTCCAGTTGTGATCCTTATCATACTCTCTTTCCCACCTTTGTTTGGACACGAGATTGTTGGCGTTTTATGCGGTCTGGTACGTGCAGTATGACATGTCTTGAGACTGTTCTGACTCGGTGCGCATCAGGTCTGGGGTCTCTGGCTAGGCTTCCTGATCATGTGTGCTGGTACATTGCTAGGAGAGATTTGCACCTACTAGTCCGCGCTCCATTTTATTTATTCCGGAGTCCGCCCTGACCATCAAGTGTTCACGCGCAGTGTCTTCAAATATCTCTGCCGCACTCGTGCGGAGAAACTCGAGAGAAGCAAGGCGAGCTACGCATGTCTTGGGCGTGTTGTCCGCGAAGGAGGTTTCATAGTTTGTTTGATGGCACGTCTGAGTGCACTCCCTTCCCACTGTGCGTATCATTGGCTCCTCATGGGGTGCCCATCCGATAAATTAAATATTTCTCAGTCACCACTGCCATCTTCGCCACATGTGGCATGAATATTTTCGTATTTACCCTGGCTGCCATCTTGTCACTACCAAAGCAATTCCTCACCGTCTATGTCGGAGGTCGGTACATTATACTGCACTTCACAAAGGTCTCCGCATTAACTTTAGAACAGTGATCCTTGAACAAGCCAACGACTCAGAGGAAGAAAGGCAGAAGGCGAAAACAAGCCGGCTCATCAGCAATATCGTCTTGGTGATCACCCTCATCATTACTATTGCCGCCATGTGGTGGATCTGGAAGAAGATGTTGGAGGTTCGCCCGGCCATCCTACGCGAACGTCGTATTGCAAAGAAGTGGGTCCTTGTGTAGTACCATCGACTTCCGTCCTAACTTCACCCCAGGCGTGCCATGGCACTTACAGTTGCAGGCGAATCCTCTCTCGTTGCTGGATCTAACCTCGAGTTGGACTCGGTTCTCGGTCACACCCCGCTGAAGGAAAACGAGGGCGGCTGGGGCCACGGTGGTGGCCATGGCTACCTGGGTGTTGGCCAAAATTCCTCGGGTACTCCTTACAATGGACATTCACGCGAAGAATGGGAATTAAGTGACACTCACGTTGGCCTTTCCGCTTATCAGAAGCAACCACGGGACTACACTGAAATCTCGTACGATATGATGCCTATGCACAAGCAAGATAGAAGCGACTCGGGCCATGTCGTACACCGACTCGGTCAATCAGTCGACATTAGCGAGACCGATACGTACCTTCAATCGGATTTATATCAAACTCCCACTCAGCAGACATTCGGTTCTCCTCAACAACAGTGGCAGCCGCCTGCTTTCCCTCTCCTGTCTTCGGCGAACCAGCGACTGGTCGATCGTTCACCTTCGCCGAGAAAAGTGGACACCGGCGCTCCTTCAACTGGATTACGTACTTTTAGCGTTTCGCTCACAGATCCTGGACCCTCACCTACCGTCTCAGTCAACTCAGCGCACGGTTCAAAGAAGAGTGTGGAGGTGCATAGCGGTCATGGAATTGGACGAAGCTTCCGTGCGAGTATCGAAGGAGGGAGCGACTATCCTCCTGACCCGGTATCGAGGCAATACTAACATCGACACAATGAGCCGGCCTTCCACACAGCGCGTCTCTTGGCGAGGGTCGGAGGCGTCTAACTGTATGCACTCTAGGCAACATACGATGACTGATGACGAGAGCGATGAGGGTTGCTACGCCCTGCTCGGAGAAGTGCGATTCTGATCTTATGTTCTGACTTATTTCTGGTGTCTCTGTAGCCATAGTGGACTTTCTTGTTACGGCTGTGCCAATGGACCTAATTTATCGTTGTGCCAATGTTTCCCCTTTTTCGGTGCTCAGTCCCCCCATTACTGGATTGGGTGTCACGGCACTCTGTTGGGCGCGAATAATGAGTGCTGACATGCTTCCGGCAGTGCTCGACTTTGCTGATATTATGGTGCATATCGCAATATCGCACTGGCCGTAAGTATTTGATTTACCATACAAGCTTTTGTCTTGATGCCGCACGCCAGGCTAGGGACCTGAACAAGACGTCCTGAGTCCTCGCCAGTAAGCAATTCACTCGTGAGTGTATCAGCAGCACTGACTGGTACTGACCGCCGTCGATTGGTAAAAATTGCAACGCTGACATGAAGGCCACCGGGTACCACAAGGCAGAACACATACTCTGTTCGTTGCGAGGACGTCCGGCAGGATTATTTGTTCCTCTACCTTTCCAGTCCCCGTCGGCTGAGAGGTTGTCCAACCAAAGTCGACATTGAGAATATAATTAAGACACAAGAACTTTCTCGCTGGTCTTCTTATGTTTATCGGACGTGTTCGCCGTCAACTTATGGCAATAATTCCAGAGCAACATGGAGTAGGCTTGGGCAAGGGTCTTTGTTAAATATCATGGTTTCGGGTACTCTCGGCATGCTCGTAAGATCCCATCTAGCAGCAATTAAGCTAAGGTAATGTGCTACCAGCGGTGTGAGCATACCAAGTTGAAAAAGCTCATCAGAGCCTGACGGCCACACGTTTGTTGTGTCAATGTATGCAGTAGGGCTTAACCAACAAGTTCTTACATATAGCCATGTCCATACAGAAACCGAAGGCTGCGTGGCATTGCGAAAACACCAGAACATGGAACACGAGCACGTCATGACTAGGCCTATGCCTCATTCATACTCTCGAGCGCAGCCATCTGCTCATCTTCCAACTTGGCTATGTTCTGTAACAGCCGATCCTTGCTCTCCATCAGATCGCGATATCGGTCCTGCTGACCCCACTCTCTCCGTTCAAGGACTGCGACCTCCTCTCGAAGACTCTCCAACCTCGTCGGTACCGCACCTCCCTCAATGATAGCAAGATTACCAAAGGCGGCCAGGTCGCCCTCGAGTCCTCCAATTGAATTGTATCCATCAGCGACTTTCTTACCGAGGTTATCGGCACGGCTCTGGTACCCTCCTAGAGTGATAGCGAGCTTGCGTTCGAGTTTTTTTGCCTTGTCCGCCTCGGTTCGCATCTTATCCCGCGCATCGTTGAGGAGCTTCGTTATTCCAATGATGCGCTCGGAATCCGACATCGACGCTGTCTCGACCCATCGACGCTGTTGCAAGTCGTAGGAAAGGGCGTTCCTTAGATTGCCCCAAGAAAATGAGCTCTCCTGGCCGTCCTCTTCCTCCTCTACGAGGAGCGCTAATCCCTGCGAAACGCGCTCCTTCGCGGCAATAGGGTACCCCAATCTTGTCGCAAGCTCCCCGTCAATTTCCGCCCTCGCGACAGCGACAGCGTCATCATCCGGCATCTCGTACTGTGACACAGTACGACCAGGATGGATCGTCCCGGGTAAAGGAAGCGCTATCGAGTCGTGTGTAAGTAACCGCACCATTTCGTCCTGGATCAACCGTGTCGCCATCGCCATCGCATCGCTTCCTGTGTTGGTCTCGCCGAGCGTGCGCGCCAACCGCGATGAATCGACGTTCACAGGACGCGGGAGAGCGCGCTGGACGGACTGGCTCCTCCTCGCTAGCTCTTTACGTTTGCGTTCCTCTGCTTCGCGTTGCAACCGTGCATCCCGTTCGGCGGCGTCCTCTTCGACTGCAGGCGTGCCGTTGGCAGCCATATCCTCGTCTTCGGGTACCATGATAGCAAAGTCGTTGACGGGCGCGGGGAGACCCTCGAACCCGATCGACGACTTTCCACCTCGACGACGGACGAGCCGTACTCCACCGCCAGCGGCGTTGATACCCAGATCATCGCGCGCGGGAGTCCGCAAAGGAGTCATACCAGCGCCGTTGGGTCCACCAGAGGCATCACGAGGGGTAGCAAGGGGATTGGGTGTAGATGCGACTTGATGTTTCGGCGTTGCACCTGAGAAACCAGTACCGACGCCACTGTAGAGAGGAGTGGCCTCTTCGCCCAGAAGAGGGGTCTGCGCTTGAGTGAGGTTGCGCAAGTTGCGGGCTTCACTAAGAATAGCGTCCTCTTGGGGGGCTGTCCTTGGTGTTCGCGCCATCCGTGCATGTCCCAGCCCTTCGTACTCGCCCAGCAGCCCTGCGGTAGCCTCATTTCCTTCTGAAACGAGCGCACGCGCAGTTTGCCCTGCCTGTCCAATCTTGACGATCTCTTCTAATTCTGCATCCCCAACTTGGGCAGCAGGAAGTGCGAGCTGACGGCGCTTTTGAATCTGTTCAGCCTCTTTGAGCTTCTGAATCTGGGCGTCACGCGCTGGTATGAATTTTGTTTGGTGCGCTTCGCCTTTTTCGTTCTTCCTCTGACGCTTTTTGCGTTCGGCTTCTTCTTCTTCGGGTTTACGCTTGTTCTCCAGTCGTCGCAGTGATTGACCGATTGGTGCCGCTGCCGATTTCGCCTGTTCGGCGGATGCATCATAGAAACCGAGGGCAGGTTTGATTTCGAAGGGAATATCTGCGTTGTACTAAAATAGAGTTTAGTCTCTGGCCGCCAGATCGTTGAACAGTGCTTACGTCCATTCCCTTCTTCTTGACCTTGTGTCGGGAACTACCAAAGGAGTCAAACCTCAGCAACCAACGAAGAACAAAACACCAACATGATGCCAGCAGCCTTTAATTCACGCTTCTTCTGTAACACCGCGAGTCTTCGGGCCTCCTCCAGCTGTCGTTCTCGAGCCTTCCGCTTTGCTTTCTTGCCTTGTGTGTTGGCAAGGCGCGCTCGCGCCTCTGATAACATCTCCTTCTCTGAACCGTATGTTAGCGGTGTTCATTAGAGGGAGTCAGGAATATGCGCAAACGCACCATCCTCATCCATGTCAATGGGATCCGGTCTTGCTGGCTTAGTCTCCGGGTCGGGGTCGATTTCACCAGGGCGCAACTTGCGAATATCCTCCGCACTCGGGCCTGCTTCCCCACCGGGACCTGCGAGTCCCAATTCTTCATTCTCCTTGGCTTCTGCCTCGTCTAGTAATTTTTGATAGCGCTCCAAGCACTGAGTGGCCGTCCGTCCAACTATAGGAGCAATAGTTCGCCACTGGGTGGGCATGAGTTTCGCAAGGTGCAGAAGTTTCTCGTCTTCAGCCTGCAACCGAATTAACAGCGTAAGTTGGGGGGGAGGGGGTAGCGCGACGTGTGCGAGTGCAGACCTTTGACCATTCTGTCTTCTTGATGGAAGGATCGAGCCATTCGTACCACCGAGCTTTGCATTGCTTTGGTGTTTTGCGAACCAGGAGGGAGGATATTCGGGCCCATTGGTTCTTACCATACTTGGCGATTGCGGCCTTTAGGACTTCATCCTCCGTGTTCTTCCAAACACCTGATCAAAGTGAACGTGTCGGTAAGCGTTTGCCTCAGCCTGTGTGACAGCCTGTATGCGGACCAGCACGTACCGCCTGTAAATGAGAAAATTTGGTCAGCACGAAGGAACTCATTTCTGGTATTAATGAAATACACACCCTTTATGATTATTCTCACCATATTGGACTGTTTTGGAGAAAGGTTCAGCTTGAGAGAGGCCAAGCCTGACTTGCTTTGTATTAATCTTAGCTTCGACCAGACCACTTTGGGTTCATTGAGATGTCTGGGCCAACAACAACGACGACGACGATGGGGGTCTTGCTAGAGCGTTCCGAGGTGGACAAGTCGCTCAAGGCACTGGAGACGGTGATTGTTGTCTTCTACGACTACTGCCAGTTGTCCGCATCGATAGCAGTGACGAGCAGAAAGTTAGCACGTGCTCTCAAGGACACTGCTATTATTAAAGCTACATCACATTATCCAGGTATCATCATTCTGATCATTCCCGCTCCGCTCATCCGCAGCCACTCGGCTAATGTGCCCCCAGCGAACACCCTCTCGGCTGCAGCCCTCATCCTCGATGCTGCAGGAGAGGTCGACCTCAAGTTCTCAAAGACGGTAGAGAGGGAGTACGAGGCGTCGATGAACGAGCTCAAGAAATGGGTCAAGAAGCTCAAGGTTCGCCGCGTGCTTAGTGCGTGCTCGGGCTCGTCTAACACTTGCGTCATTGTCGAACAGAAAGAAGACAAGTCACTTGACGAATACACAATGGCCGCAAATGCAAAGGTAAAGGCTGCGGGTGCGTTCACCGTTCTGCCTGTCACACTCCACTCAAGTTCACCTCCGATCCGCAGGCATTGCATACGAGAAAAAGGCCAAGCGTAAGGACAAGGATGCAACAGAAGAGCATACTCGTTACACGACTTTGCTCTCCACACTTGGCGTGGAAATGTCCAGTGCCAAGCAGTCAGTGTCTGTTGCGATGAACTACCAGTGCAAGACTGACGCTCGCTTTGCAGTCAACATGCTCTATTCGTGACTTCAAGGCACACTAACACCTTATATTCTCTATCTGCTTCTCTTGGCCGTGTGGCAGAAGCACAATGGCTGAGGGTCTGCGAGACGGTGCGCAGGTCATCGCCTTCCGTAGGGCCGCTCGGCGAAGGAAAGGCATTCCTAGAAGGCAACTTCCTTTCTCAAGCGCCTTCCGACCTCCCCTTGGACGTCGATCCCGACACCATAAATAGTTTGCCTCCTAGTAGTTCTTCCTCGGCTCCCCTGCCGCCACCCAGCCCTTCTCTCCCTACATCAAACACAACTCCAACTACAAACCTTCCCTTCATTGCTCCCACACCAGACTCAGTTCGAGAACGAGGAAGGGAGCGAGAGTCAGCCCGAGGGACGACAATCAAGATGCCCTCTACAGTGACTCTGGAAAGGATCGCTGATGAGTTGAGAAACTCTCTTGCCCTACCAGCTGGTCTAACGATTATCGCAAAAGATAAGGCGAATGGGAGCCAGACTTCGCTGGTTCCTATCCGCGAAACAGCACCAGTGTCCACGTCAAGTCCCTCGCAATCGGTTCAATGGTCGCTGCCTACACTGGCTTCGGAGGCATCAACTAGCGATATAGCAGCACCGAAGCTATCTACCAATCAAACCCAAGAAGCAGTGTCGAGTGCAGCGACAATACCACAACTGCAAGCAAGGGCAGTAGAACCTCCAGAGCAGAAACCACCTACGCCCACGCCAGAAATCCCAGCACCAACAGCGGTCGCGGAACCGTCCGTCCCGTCGTCGCCAGTGAAAAGCCTCAAGAGCCGGAAGAGCGACGCGACTCCTCCCCTGCGGATCCCTACCCCACCTACCGCCCCCAAAACGCACGCAGAAGCCCTCGAGCGAATCGCCGAATCCTTCCAAAACCCTACACCGAGCGAACCCGTATCCCTTCCACGCGTTGAAAGACCACCAAGTAGACCATTCCAACGCATTGCCTCTCCGCCTACTCGAGGGCTACCGGAGACAGTTGCCTCGCCTCCCAAACCACAACGAGCTGATTCGCTCCCACTCTCCCAGCCCATAGAGAGAATCAATACCCCTCCTGCACAGGTGCCCGCTCCTGGCGGTGTGTTCCGCGAGCGCGTGGAGAGAGAAAGGGAACGGGAACGACCGCACTCCATTGCTGTTGCGAATGCTATTCCGTACAGGGATGTTCAGCGGCCGATTCCACGTTCGCCACCTACTCAAGAGCAGCCACTCCAGCCGCATGAGTATGATAGAGCTACAAGGACGAGGAGCATCGATTCAATGGTTACCAATGGGGCGGGTATCGGTGGGGTGAGTGGAGGCGGGGGTCATGTAGCTGGTTTGAGGGATCGATGGAAAGACCGACAGGTGGGCTTCTCTTTCATTCATGCTTCGCCATAAGTGAGGAGATATTCTAATGGCGATTTGCTTGTAGTATGCAATGTCCCCTCCCCCACCACAACAGTCCTTCCGAGGAGAAACGATGCGCCCACCTTCTCGAGTCGCGGAGATGGCCTCTCGATTCAACACCAACATGAACCCGGACACGGCACCACCACCAACTTCGTATCCATATCCTAGAGGTGCTGTGCCACCAACTGCGAGCCGATGGTCTGCGTCAAGTGACAACCTACCTCTGCGCACACCGTTGCACAACCGCCAGTCGGCCATAATGGACGACTATTCCCCTCCGCCCCCGCACCGCCGCGAACGCGAGAGAGAACGAGAGGTGGCCTGGCGCGCGGAGGAGCTCGAACTGGAACAGAAGCGCCTTGAAATTGAAATCCAGCGACACCGCCTTGAGGCGGCTCGACGACGCGATGTGGGTTTAGTGCGTGATAGGGATAGGGAGAGCCCATACGGAGGGATGGCGGAAGAACCACCTGTCATAATGCGCGATCGCGATGGGAGGGGAATGACACGTCCACCTCCCATGCCCCCTTCGAATGCCCCGAGAGCATACAGCCGCTCTCCCGTATTTGACTCGCCGCCCGAGCCGCAGCCTCATATCAACCCCCGCCACTCTGCTCATTTCGATGACAGAGACAGGGACAGAGACAGGGACATGGATATGGACATGGACTACGGTGCTCCACCTGCACAGCAACGCTCGAGCTGGTACATGAACGACCCTTCCCATCCGCAAACGCCTCCGCAAGAGGCTGCTCCACCCAAAGAAAGGCACAATTGGTTAGGTCGTGGATTACGGAAGCTTAGTATCCCGACTTTGAGTGACTCGCGTGACGGTGGAAGGGATCGGCAGCAGCAAGCCCCACAGAATAGGTCTAGGAGGAGCTTTGAAGACCGAGGCGATATGTATGTCGGTGGGAGGAGATGAAAGCACATTATCACAACTACGACCCCTGACACGAAATCACGATTTTGCCAGTGTTTTGGACCTTACATATCTTACAAAGCTATGCTATGCTCTCGAGGCGATACGTAGTGCGTCTCAATCCATGTAATATTGTCTATTACGTGGAGAGTGCCCGTTCACGTTCGCATACGTGCGTGAGCACCCAAGTGAAGGATATGATATGAATTTACGTATTTATTGAAAGGCAATCCACGCAAAGATAAAAATTGAGCTATTAATCGCCACCCATTTCCTTCGCGAGCTGCTCAGCCTTCGCCTTCACGTCATCGATGGTACCAGACTAGGAAACGAATTAGCGCGTGGTGAGGGCGAAATCGAGACACTACACACCATGTAGAACGCCGATTCTGGGAGCGAGTCGTGTTGGCCGGCAAGAATCTCTTTGAACGAGCGGATCGTATCCTTCAAGGGGACGAGCTTGCCCTCATAGCCAGTAAATACCTGGGCGACCTGGAAGGGTTGCGACATGAAACGCTACGAACGCCTTGGTATTAGTCTGTTGAATAATAGACAGCCAAGATGACGCGTACCTGGATCTTTCGGGCACGTTCGACAGTCAACTTATCTTCCTCGGACAATTCGTCCATACCCAGGATAGCAATGATATCCTGGAGGCTCAATGAGTATTCAATGTTGCCAGAAGAGTCCAGATGCGTACTTGAAGCGACTTGTAGTCTTGGAGGATCTTCTGCACAGCGGTGGCGACATCGTAATGCTCCTTGCCGACCTATTCATGATTAGTTTAGTAATAGGGGGGGCATATATACAGAAGTGAACTTACAATACGGGGGTCTAACATACGCGACTTGGAGTCCAAGGGGTCGACAGCAGGGTAGATACCCAACTCGGCAATAGAACGAGACAGCACAGTGGTGGCATCCAAGTGAGCGAAGGTGGTGGCAGGGGCAGGATCAGTCAAGTCATCAGCCGGGACGTAGACGGCCTGTACAGAGGTGATTGAGCCCTTCTTGGTGGTGGTGATACGTTCTTGCCTACAAAGAATGTGGGTCAAGGCTCAAGGGACATGGATGAACACACATACATGCCACCCATGTCTGTCGACAAAGTGGGTTGGTAACCGACCGCAGAAGGGATACGACCAAGCAGGGCGGACACCTCGGAACCAGCCTGGGTGAATCGGAAGATGTTGTCAATGAAGAGCAACACATCCTGACCCTCTTCATCACGGAAGTACTCCGCAATGGTCAAGCCAGTCAAGGCGACACGAGCACGAGCACCTGGGGGCTCATTCATCTGGCCGAAAACAAGCGCGACTTTGGAGTCACCCTTGAGGTTGATCACACCAGTTTCAATCATTTCGTGGTACAAGTCGTTGCCCTCCCGCGTACGCTCGCCGACACCACAGAAGATGGAGAAACCACCGTGCGCTTTAGCGACGTTGTTGATGAGCTCCTGAATGAGTACAGTCTTGCCGACACCAGCACCACCGAAGAGACCAATCTTGCCACCACGAGCGTAGGGAGCGAGGAGGTCGACGACCTTGATGCCAGTCTCAAGAATTTCTGCGGTGGTCGACTGGTCGACGAACGGCGGGGGGTCGGCATGGATGGGGAGCCTCTTGACACCCTCGATAGGGCCACGCTCGTCGATGGGCTCTCCGATGACATTCATGATGCGGCCGAGGGTGGCCTTGCCGACAGGAATTTGGATGGGTGCACCAGTGTCAATGACCTTTTGACCACGGACGAGACCCTCAGTACCGTCCATAGCAATTGTGCGGACGCTGTTTTCGCCAAGGTGCGAGGCAACTTCGAGGACGAGACGACCGCCGCTGAAGTCTTGGACCTCAAGGGCGTTAAGGATAGGAGGGAGGTTTTCCGAGTCAAACTGGACATCTACGACGGCACCAATGACCGTTTTAACGTGACCAACTTGGGCCTTTGCTTCGGTTGCGTAGTGCCGTGCTGGGAAAAAGTGAGCCCAATTAACAACGAGCAAAGAGTAGAACAGGGGCGATATAACACGCTACTAACTTTGGGGGACTGCAGTGGGCAGGTGGCGGGCGCGGCCGGACGATGACGGTACACGGGCGGCCGATTTTTGGGCTTTGCTGGCGAGGGCAGCAGCGGACGAGAAGAGCGCACTGGGCGCTGTCGAGCGAGGGAAAGCCCGACGAGACACACGAGCGACGCTGCGGGTGGTCAACATCGTGCACGACAAGCAGCAAAAATTCGAGAAAGAAAGGGAGAGGAGTTCAAGAGACAAAGCACGTGCATTTCGACATCCCGTTTTAACTCCAAAAACTCATTGCAAACACGTGAAGTAGGTAATGCAAGACATAATAATACATACCAAGTTGATGGAACACGAAGGAGGGAGGAAAACAAGCGAGGGAATGGCTAGGGAGCAGGCAACTTTGACACTACTTGTGAAATATCAGTGGCGTAATTGAATGGTGTGACGTCTGTCGAAAGAGGAGAAACGAGTATACTCAGGGAACAAGGTAAATGACTGAACCGTTGATTTGAAGAAAGTCACCTACATGCCACTCTCGATACCCGATGTCTACGCACATAGGTAGACTACTGTTGATTCAGGGCCGCTCTTCGTGTACACCACCGGGTCTCCCCATCTGGTAGAGGGCCTTGTTCTTGAATAATTGAACTTGGGCACCAACGCGAAACGGCGACGATGCAAGAAGGTAGTGTAGATATCGTCTAGAGGCACTACTATTCCTGCGGTGAGCGCATGCCGGCATTGGATAAGCCGCTGAGCACGCGAGCCGCTACTCAGAGTCCTATGAGTGCACTCCCTTGTGGCTATCGGCTCGTGCAGTAAAGAGACCACGTCTGAGTACTGAGTCATCTTCTTCACAGCCAAACTTCACCATCCACCATTTGCCTGGCCGACGCTCTTGATTGGACCTGCAAGTTCAGTCAGGACTCGCACTCTCGTGCAATAAAAACGACCTCCTGTAGCAAACCCGAAACCAGAATGAACAAAGACGCGCCAAATCCGATCAATTGAGTCATGAAGAAAGCAACCTGACGCAGAAGCGTCTGAAATGGCGGAGAGGTTCAAAAATCACGGACGTCAAACGTCTCCTTACGAACAAGTTGTTGAAGATACCAATGACGTGATCATTATTAAATGGCGAGGTAGAGCTGGTCTGAGGGAGGCCCACCCGAAGGCCTGCAACCTGCTTGACGAACTTGTGAGGGTCTGTTCGTTGACCAGTGGCTCGGGATAGACCCCTATAACTATTCGCCTGGGGCCACCAGCTCACGGAGGCAGGTCCCTCGGTCGAACGCATGTCAGCAGGGCGGTAAAAATAGAGAAGGCAAGGGAACCCGGTGAGGTCTACGTATTATGGGCGACTAGAGATGCCTATGGGCGAGTTGAGTTTTCATGTGAGTTTGGAGAAATTGTTTGTCGCTGGCCGCCGCAAACTCGATTCAATCATTAGAATGCCACCGCGCTGGCATGTAATTTCGACCCAACCTCAGTGCGATCAAAACGGCGTGAGAGGAAGCAAAGACGGCCTCTACGTCGATGCGTATAACATGGTCAAGCGGGAGGAGGTCATTCTACTGCTGGATTTAGCGGCACTCGAGCGCATAAAGCAGACTCGCCTACATAGGATATATCAAGGGAAGAGGGTACCACTTATGGGAATATCTATTAGTATTAGTGAGAGGCAGCTACTTGTGCTCTGATGATTGGAATCTACCATATGATTTGAGACTCAGGAGCTCATGTCTACACCTGCTGCATGGTCTTGTGAATATTAAGGACCTCTACCCTTTTG
>Ga0307513_10007284_pt1 | contig 14368 bp, 8 predicted proteins | sample 15_EM_MG_FD_202174 | JGI IMG/M metagenome (GOLD analysis project Ga0307513, IMG submission 202174) | Populus trichocarpa ectomycorrhiza microbial communities from riparian zone in the Pacific Northwest, United States - 15_EM | ecosystem: Host-associated > Plants > Roots > Unclassified | place... | reverse complement strand
TCGAGCTGGTCACCGGCACGCCGCCGTACTTTCCGCGCGGCACCGGCACCGAGTCCGCGAAGACCCACGCCGCCGCTGCCCGCTTCGAGCACCGCGGTGGCGTCGAGGACTACCTCGCGGTCGCGGCGCAGCGCGTCGCTCCCGGCGGACGGATCGCGATCTGCTCGGCGGCGCTCGAGCGCGATCGGGTGGCCACCACCGTGCGCGCGCTCGACCTCGGGCACCTCGAGCACTGGGCGATCGTGCCGCGCGCGGGCAAGCAGGCGCTGGTCATGGTCGACGTGCTCGTGCCGTCGCCCGTCGCGGCGCCCGCGTGCCACGAGCTCGTCGTCCGCGACCTCGACGGCCGCTGGACGTCCGCGTTCCAGGAGGTGCGCGCTGCGCTCGGGATGCCGTCGACGCCGCCGCGCGCGTGATCCGCGTGGCACGCTCCGCGCGTTCCAGTCAGATCGGGCCCGCTCAGGTGACGGGCTCGATGCGCCCGGTGCCGAGGATCCGGCACAGCTCGCTGACCTCGGCCATCTCCCGAAGCCGCGCCGCAACCGCGCGCGGCGACATGTCGACCCCGCGGGGCATGGGCGACGGCTCGCGGGCGCTGAGCTCGCTCATCCTTTTGAGCCGTTCGTATACGCGTTCAGGCGTCATCGTCACCTCGCGAGATCGCGTAGTCGATCCTTCGTGCCCGCGATGCGATCCGGCAGGTCCGCGCCGGCGGTGACGTCGAACACGTGCCGCACCGACTCGTCGGAGTTGTGCTCCGCGCCGCGATCAGCGCGGCCCAAACCGTGCCGGGATCCAGAAGTCGCGCGGATACAGCCGATGCAGCACCGCGGACGGACCGACCGCGGCGCGCAGGTAGTCTTGGTACGCCGTCAGCTGCGGCTCGGGACCGATCACGAAGTAGACGCCGCCCGGCACCGGCGGGCCGTAGCCCGGCATCACCTGGCCGTAGACCTTCGGCATCCGCGCTGCCAGCGTCGCGACCAGCCCGTCGCTCCCGGCGAGCGCGAGCAGCCGACCGCGGAACGCCTTGACCACGTCCGGCGTCACGCCGTCGGTCAGATCGGCTGCCATCGCCTCGGCGCGCGCCTCGTAGCTCGCGGCGATCCGCGAGGTGAAGGCCCGCGCGGTCGCGTAGCGCGCGATGTTGACGTCGATCTTGGCGGCGCGGAGCTCCGCGATCACGAAGCGCAGCGTCTGCGGCAGGCGCGGACAGCGCTCGGCGTAGTACTCGAGCTGCCCGTCGGCCACCAGCGGGTGCACGCCGTTCGAGTACGCCAGTCCCGCCGCGCCGGTCTTCATCCACAGGCTATGGCCGCCGTGCCCGCCGAACGTGTTTGACGCCAGGTAGTCGAGCAACGCGTCGTCGGACGTGTCGGTGAGCCCGGTCGCCGGCGCGCTGTGGATGAACACCCCGCCCGACGTCGACGGGTTGACCAGCGCGACGTGGCGCGCCTCGCTCGCCCCGCGATCGTGATCGCGCAGCCGCTCGGCGATCGGCCGGCGCGCCGGATAGACCTGCCGGGCGCGCGGCGCGCGATCGAGCGTGCCGACCAGCGCCGCGAGATCCGCCGCCAGCGCCGCGTGGCTCGCCGGCGAGCCCACCGCGACGACCCGCGCGTTGCCCGCGGCCACGATCGCATCGCGCGCGGCGCGCAGGTGGCCGAGCGCCGCGGGCGCGCCGACGCCGAGGTCGTACGCCATCTGCTTGCAAAGGTACGCCCAGTCCGCCGCGAGCGAGCCGTCCGGAAGCTCGGGCAGCGACGTCTTCAGATCGGCGAGCGCCAGGCCGGCGAGCGCGCGCGCCGCCGGCGACAGCTTGTGCAGCGCATCGGCCCAGCGCCGGACCGCCAGCGCCGGCGCCCCAGCCGACGGCGCGAGCGCCGCCAGCTCGACGAGCCGGGCGCGCGGCAGCCGGCTCGCCGTGCCCAGGCCATCGAGGAATCCGGTGACCTCGGCCGTCACCCGCGGATCGCCGGGATCGAGCAACTGCCAGCGCAGCCGGTGCAGATCGTGCGCGCGGGTCAGGAACGAGCTGGTGTGGAGGTGCAGCGGCGAGGCCTGCTGCCACCACGCGTCGTGCGGTTCTCGCACCCATCCCTCCTCGCCTCCCTGCATCGTCTGGCGCAGCTCCGTCACCGCCTGGGCGACCACGTCGCGCAGCCGCGGCAGGTTGTCGGGCCGCCAGTCCGCCGCCGTCATCGCGCGCACCATCCAGCCCAGCGCCAGCCGCGTCTCGGCGACATCGTTGCCCGCGCCGGCGACGACGAGCTCGACGCGCTGGCTGCGCGGCGCCGACACGTAGTGCACGTCGAGCTCGAGGATCTCCTTGCGCCGCCGGTCGCGCACCTGGTCGCTCGCGATCACCGTCGTGCCGTCGACGACCCCGACCTCGCTCATCAGCGCCGGCAACAGCGCCAGGTACATCAGGTCCGCCTCCGGCACCGCGTCGAGCCGAAACGCCAGCTCGACCCGCGCGCTCTGCATCGAGCCGACCATCGCGCGGAACGCCGGCACGCCATGGATCGGCCGGGAATCGAACACGAGCTCGTCGTCGAACGTCATCGGCGGCGAGTCCACCAGCGGCGGCAGCGGGGTGGACTTCGCCGCCTCGGCGATCGCCTGGCCCTGGCGGTCGTAGTCCGCCTCGTAGCGCGCCAGCGTCGCGGCGCCCTTCGTCCCGTACAGCCGTCCGAGCCGCGCCAGCTCCGCCTCGATCCGCTGGCGGCGCTCGGCGTCGACCCGCGCGCGCAGCGCCGGGCTCGGCCGCACCGCTACGCCGTAGGGCGTGTCGAGCAGGCCCCACGCGCGCAGCCGCTCCCGCCACGGATTTGCCGGCGCGGCGAGCAGCCGCTCGATCGCCGCCAGCTCCGGCCGGAGCGTCAGCGACTTGCGAAACCCGGTCGCGCGCTCGAGCCCCTGCAGGTGAGACAGCCACGGCTGGATGCCGCCGCGGAGCCCGAAGCCGGGCGGCGTGTCGACGAGCTTCGCCAGCTGGCGCCGCAGCTCCGTCACGCGCGACCGCACGCCGCGATCGAACGCCAGCAGCGCCGGGTCACCGTCGGGCAGCTGCGCCAGCCGCGCCAGCTCCGCCATGGCCACGTCGCGCACCCGAGCGACCGTCGACGCGTCGAGCTTGTCGGCCGCGACGCCGTCGAGCACGATCCGCACCGACGCGCGCTGCGCGGGGCTGGCCCATCCCCACAGCCCGCTCGCGCCCAGATCGACCGCGCGCGTGTTGCCGATCAGCGTGCGGTACAGCGGCGTACCCTCGTCGCCGGCGAACGCGCCCAGGAACAGCTCGAGCAGCGTGCGCTCGGTCAGCTCGAGCGACGGCGTTGCCGGCCACGCCAGCGCCATCGAGCCGGGGCTCGCGGCGTCGCCATGCGGGTACTCCGCCACCTCGATCGTCCCCGGCGGAGCCCCCGCCGGCCTCGGCAGATCGGCCTCGCCGATCACGCGCCCGGTGCGCCCGGCGTACTTCTCGAGCAGCGCCGCCGTGTGGTCCAGCACGCTCGCCAGCGACATCGACGACGGGAACGCGCCCACCATGCCCATGTTCGCGAGGTGGTACGTCGCATCATGAAACCGCCGGATGTCCTCGGGCGTCATCGTCCGGATCGCCGCCGGATAGCCGCCCGATTCGAGCGCCAGCGGGTGCTGCGCGCCGTACACCAGCTGCCCGATCCGCCGCCACAGCACCGTGCTCCCCGACTCGTAGTCCCGCACCATCTCGTTGTAGACGGAGCCCTTCTCCTCGAGCTGCCGCGCCCCGCTCGCCGGACGATCGATCCCGAAGTTGCGAACCTCGCGACGGATCTCCTCGTCGGTGTAGTCGGGGTTGAGCGCCGCGTCGAGCTGGTTCTCGAACACCGGCCAGAACACCTCGTGCCCGGCCACCGTGTGGAAGTGGTAGCAGGTGTTGCGCGGCCCGGTGAACGCCGACGACTCGGCCAGCGCCATCGCCTCGAAGCTGCCGAGCTTGCGCCCGCGGTTGCCCTTGGTGAGCAGCAGGTGCTCCTGCGTGTGCGGCTCGCCCTTGTCCGACGTCGGATAGCTCGTCACCCAGAGCAGCCCCTGCGGCGCCGACTCGATCCGGAGGTAGTCGAGCGTGAACCCCGTCGCCTCGTGCACCAGCCGCGCGCCGATCGGGTGGTCGGCGCCGTCGAGATACACCACCTGCGCCGAGAACCCGCGCACCCGCTGCCCGGGCGTGAGCTGCGCGAGGCTGACCTCGCGCGCCGACGACGCCGCCGATCCAGGCCCGGCCGCGCCGCGCGCCTCCACCGAGCGCGGTGGCGCGGGTGTCGGCGCCGTCGGCGCGCCGCAAGCAACGAGCAAGACGCAGATCAAGACATGACGCATCGGACGAACTCTACGCAGCGCCTCGCACCACCTCCAGCGGCAACAGCATCGTCGCACCAGCCGCACGACTTGACCGATCGTTGCCACTCACCGCACCTCACCGCGCCAGGGAGACCGGCGCTCGCCGGCTCAGCGCAGCACGTCGTCGAGGAAGCCGTACAGGTCCGCCGCGCGCTCGACCTGCTGCCTCACGAGATCCGCGCCGCCGTGCCCCGAATTGCGCTCGATCCGCAACAAGATCGGCGCGTCCCCGGACTGCGCGGCCTGCAGCGCCGCGGCGAGCTTGCGCGCGTGCATCGGATCGACGCGGTCGTCGTGATCGGCCGCGTCGAACAGCACCGCCGGGTACGCCCGCGGCCCGGCGTCCACCACGACGCGGTACGGCGAGTAGCGATACAGCACCTCGAACTGCGCCGCGTCCTCGGCCGAGCCGTACTCCGGGACCCACGTCTTGCCCGAGCCGAACAGGTGGAAGCGCAGCATGTCGAGCAGCGGCACCGCGCAGACCACCGCGCGAAACAGCTCGGGGCGCTGCGCGAGCACGGCGCCGACCAGGAGCCCGCCGTTCGAGCCGCCGCTGATCGCCAGGTGCGCCGGCGACGTCCAGCGCTCGGCGATCAGGTACTCCGCCGCCGCGATGAAGTCGTCGAACACGTTCTGCTTCTCCAGCAGCATCCCGGCGCGGTGCCAGGCCTCGCCGTACTCGCCGCCGCCGCGCAGGTTCGGGATCGCGTAGACGCCGCCGCGCTCGAGCCACATCGCGCGCGAGCTCGCGAACCCCGGCGTCAGGCTCACGTTGAACCCGCCGTAGCCGTACAGGATCGTCGGCCGCGCGCCGTCGCGCGGCGTGCCGCGCTTGGCCAGCAGGAACATCGAGATCAGCGTCCCGTCGCGCGACGGATAGAACACCTGCTCGGCGACGAGCTGCGAGGCGTCGATCGGCAGCGCGATGCGCGCCCACTCGGTGGCCGCGCCGGTCGCGAGCGAGATCCGGAAGATCACCTGCGGCTCGGTGAACGACGAGAAGTCGACGTAGCCGACGTCCTCGTCGGGGTTGCCGCTGACGCCGAGCGACGTGCCGAGCGGCGGCAGGTCGACCTTGCGGACCCACGCGCCATCGAGATCGTGCACCGCGATCTCGGTCGCGGCGTTGCGCAGGTAGGTCAGCACGAGGTGCTCGCCGATCACGCTGGTGCGCTGCAGCGTCGCGTCGCTCTCGGGGACGATCTCCTGCCACGCGGCGCGCTCGGGGCGGTGCGGATCGACCTTGTAGACGCGGTACTTCGGCGCGCCGTCGTTGGTCGTGACGTACAGCTGATCGCGCCAGATCGCGAGATCGAAGTTGGCGTCGACGCCGGCCACCAGCGTGGTCCACGGCGCGTCCGCCACGCGCGCGTCCTTGAAGTAGATGTCCGACGAGATCCAGCCGTGCTGGATGCCGACCATCAGCCAGTGGCCGTCGCGCGAGACCCCCCCGCCGATGAACGTCGCCGGATCGCCGGTCGCGGCGTGCACGATCGCGTCGTGTTCCGGCGCGCTGCCGAGCCGGTGGTAGCGGAGCTCGGCGAAGCCGGGGCGATCGGCGATCGAGACGCGCTCGCTGACCGGCGGGACCCAGGTGTAATAGAACCCGGCGTGATCCGGCGTCCACGACGCCATCGCGTACTTCGTGCCCGCGATGCGATCCGGCAGGTCCGCGCCGGCGGTGACGTCGAACACGTGCAGCACCGACTCGTCGGAGTTGTGCTCCTTGACCGCGTACGCGACGTAGCGGCCGTCCCAGCTCGGGCTCCAGCCGCCGAGCCCGGTGCTGCCGTCGGCGCTCCACTGGTTGGGATCGAACAGCACCTGCTCGGCGCCGTCCTCGCCCTGCTTCCAGTACACGATCGACTTCTCCTTGTCGGCGTGCTTGCGGGTGTAGAAGTAGCGGCCCTGGCGGTGGTGCGGCGCGCCGACCGCGTCGAAGTAGAACAGCTGCTTGAGCCGCTCCGCGATCTCGCCGCGCGCGGGCGTGCCGGCGAGCGCGGCGCGCGCGTGGTCGTCCTGCGCGGTCATCCAGGCCTGGACCTCGGGCGCTTGCTCGTCCTCGAGCCAGCGGTACGGATCGGCGATGACCTTGCCGTGCAGGGTGTCGGTGTCGGTGCCGGCGCGCGTCGCCGGCCAGGGGGGATTCGCCATCGACCTACAGACTGCCGTATTGCGGCAAGTCGATGCGCCAGCGCCCGCGGATTTTTAGCAGCTCGAGGCGCGCCCGCCCGGCCTGCGACACCAGCTCGACGACGGCGTGGTCGCCGCGCTCCTCGAGCACCGTGATGTCGGTCGGGTCGGCGATGCCGTCGGAGCTGCCGATCGAGATCAGATCCTTGGCGGTGTAGCGTTGCGACGCACCGACCAGGTCGGTCGCGCGCTTGGCCTCGGTCGCGAGCCGGTCGCGCGTCGCCTCGGTGAGCAGCTCGTAGACCAGGTCGCGGTCGCCGGTCTTGGCCGCCTGGATCAGGTCGCGCACCGCGGCCTCGGGCCCCGGCTGGGTCACCCGACAGCTGCGCCCGGCGACCGCCGCGGCGAGCGCCATCGCCGCCAGCGCGCTCGCCACCGCCGCGAGCGTCGAGCGCCGTGAGGTCAGCGCGAGCGCCACAGCCCCAGCTTCTTGTGGACGTCGGCCATCGTGCGCTGCGCCAGCACCCGCGCCTTGGCCGCGCCCTGCTCGAGGATCGCCTGCACGCGCTCGGGCGCCGCGATCAGCGCGGCCCGCCGCTCCACGTAGGTCGCGAAGTGCGCCGTCATGTTGTCGGCGAGCTTGCCCTTGCAGTCGACGCAGCCGATGCCCGCCGTGGTGCAGCCCTGATAGACCCACGCGAGGTCCTCGGCCGACGACAGCGCCTTGTGCATCGTGCCGACATTGCAGTCATCGGGGTTGCCCGGATCCTCGCGCGTCACGCGCTTCTCGTCGGTCACCGCGCGGCCGAGCAGCTTGCGCAGCGGCTTGCCGTCGCCCTGGCCGAACACGGTCAGCGGGATGTGGTTGCCGAGCGACTTGCTCATCTTCTTCTTGCCGTCGAGCCCGAGCAGCTTGGGCAGGTTGGTGAGCAGCGGCTCGCACTCGGGGAACACCTTGCCCCAGCGGTGATTGAAGCTGCGCGCGATCCGCCGCGCGAGCTCGATGTGCTGCACCTGATCCTGGCCGACCGGCACCATCTCGGCGCGGTAGAGCAGGATATCGGCGGCCTGCAGCACGGGATACTGGAACAGGCCGACGTTGATATTCTCGGGCTGGGACTCCGCCTTGTCCTTGAACTGCGTCATGCGCTCGAGGTCGCCGAACCCGGTGACGTTGGTCAGCACCCAGCCGAGCTCGGTGTGCTCGGGGACCATCGACTGCAGGAACAGCAACGAGCGATCCGGGTCGATGCCGAGCGCGACCAGATCGATCACCATGTCGCTCACGCGCCGCGACATCTCCTTCGTGTCGTAATCCTGTGTGAGCGCGTGATAGTCGACGATGCAGAAGATGCAGCGGTACTGGTCTTGCAGCGCGACCCAGTTGCGAACAGCCCCGAGGTAGTTTCCGAGATGGAGCTCCCCCGTCGGCTGGATCCCTGAGAACACCGTTTTCATCGGCGTTCTGTGTACGATAGCTCGTGGAGGATGTCATGCAGCTGCGGCTCCTTGGTGGCTCGGTGGGTGGCTCGCTGGCTCGCTGGCTCGCCGGGCTGGGGCTCGCGCTGGGGCTCGAGGCCTGCGTCGTTCACGACACGCCCCCTGTGAATCCTGGTTACGGCGAGACCTACGGCTACGGCGGCGTCCGCAGCAGCAGCAGCGGCGGCATGGCGGCGAGCGTCTCGGTCGGCGAGCCTTCGCCGTACACGGTGTCCGGCATGCCGCCCGAGCCGCTGTACGAGCAAATGTCGGACTCGCCGGGCGACGGCTCGGTGTGGATCGACGGCTACTGGCACTGGAACGGCTACGAGTGGGTGTGGGTCAACGGCCGGTGGGAGCGCGAGCAGCAGGGCTACGTCTACGTCGAGCCGAACTACGACTACCAGGGCGAGCAGTACGTCTACACGCCCGGCTACTGGTCGGAGCCCACCCGCGTGCCGCGCGGCTGGAACCTGCGCGATCATCGCGACGGCCGCCCCAGGCGCGTCGCGCCGCCGGTGCGCAACGGCAACTATCATCCGCCGGTGCGCGGCACGCGCACGCCGCGTCCCGGCGCGCTCCGCCCGCCGGTCGCCAATCCCGGCGGCGGCGGCGGCGGGTACCGACCTCCCGGCCGGCCGTCGCGGCGCCCGTACTACGATCCGAACGGCGGCGGCACCTGGCGACCGCAGCCGCCCGGCCCGGTGATCGGCCGGCGCAATCCGGTGAACCCCGCGCCCGGCGGCGGCGCCGTGGTCACGCCCGGCGCCGGCGAGCCCGCGGGAGGTCCGATCAGCGCGCCCGGTGGCGGCGGTGTCTGGCGCCCCGCGCCGACGCCGCGCCCGTCCGCGCCGCCGCCGACGGGCGGCCCGATCTACGTCAACCCGGCGGGACCCAGCGGCGGCATCGCGCGCCCGCCGCCGGCGATGGGCCGGCCGATCTACGTCAACCCCGCCGGCCCGGCGCAGGGCGGCAGCTACCGGCCGCCCCCGCCGGCCCAGCCGGGCGGCCCGATCTACGTCAACCCGGCGGGCCCGTCGGCGCCGCCCGCCAGCAACAACAGCGGCGGCGGCAACTATCGCCCGGCGCCCGGCCAGAACAGCGGCGGCGCCCGCGAGCCGGCTCCCGGGGCCGCGCCTCCGCGCAACGACGGCCCGCACCGCACGCCGAGCCGCGGCCCGGTGCGGCGCAGCAACTAGCGACTACTCCACGCGCAGCGAGCGCTCGAACTCCTCGGGGTTCGAGCTGGCGTAGATCGCGGCCTCCATCGAGACCAGGCCGCTGTTCACCAGATCGATCAGGTGCTGATCGAACAGCTGCATCGAGTACAGATCGCGGCCCTTGCGGATGAGCTCGGGGATATCGCTCATCCGGCCGGCGCGCAGGCACTCGCGGATCGTGCGGGTCACGCGCAGGATCTCGACCGCGGGGATCCGGCGGCGGCCGTCCTTGCTGGCGAGCAGGCGCAGCGAGACGATCGCCTGCAGGCAGTCGCCGAGGCGATCGCGGATCACGTCGACCGCCTCGCTCTCGAACAGGCCGAGGTAGCGCTGCACCGTGGCGACGGCGTCGGGCGTGTGGATCGCGCTCATCACCAGGTGGCCGGTCTCGGCCGCCTTGAGGCAGGTCGCCGCGGTCTCGCGATCGCGGATCTCGCCGACCAGGATGACGTCCGGATCCTGGCGCATCGCCGCCGTCATCGCGTCGCGAAAGCTCTCGGTGTCGGAGCCGACCTCGCGCTGGATGATCATGCACTTCTGCGGCTCGTGGATGAACTCGATCGGATCCTCGATCGTCACGATGTGCGCGTGCCGGGTCTCGTTGACGTGGCGCAGCATCGCGGCCATCGTCGTCGTCTTGCCGTTGCCGGTCGCGCCGGTGACCAGGATCAGGCCGCGGCGCGCCTCGACGATCTCGGCGAGCACCGGCGGCAGGTTGAGCTGGTCGAGCGACAGCACGGCGATCGGGATCAGCCGCATCACGATGCCGACCGCGCCGCGCTGGCGGAAGATCGACGCGCGGAACCGGCCGCGCTGCGCGAGCGAGTACGAGACATCGATCTCGGGGAACCGCCGCGTGAAGTCGACGGTCTGCTGGCGATCCTCGAGGATCATCCGCGCGATCGCCTCGGTGTCGGGCGCGGCGAGCGGCGGGACCTTGATCGCGCCGAGCAGCTCGCCGTGCAGGCGGTAGTGCGGCGGATAGCCGACCTCGAAGTGGATGTCCGAGACGCCGCGCTCGATGCCGAACGCGAGCAGCTTGTGAAACGCGGTGCGATCCATGGCGGTCAGTTCAGTCCTGGGCGGCCGGGGCCGTGGTCGGAGCCGGCGCTCGGCGAGAACGCGTCGGCGTCGCCGCGGGTCTTGCGCAGGCTGTCGAGCAGCGGCTCGGCCTCGGGGCTGGTCGCGCCCTCGTCGTCGATCAGCGGCCGCCAGCCGGCGACCGGATCGGCGTCGAGGCGCAGCGACGGGTGCGAGCCGCCGGGCGCTTCGAGGTCGGCCGGGATCTGGAAGTCGCTCGTGACCTCGTCATCGGGGCGGCCGAACGGGTGGCGCGGGATCGTCGGGATCGCCGGCAGCGGCGTGCGGCGGACGCTGCCGCGCGCGAGCGGCGCGGGTCCGCTGTCGCGGTCATCGTCGTCGTCGTCGTCATCGCTGATCGCGAGCGCGGCGCCGAGCGCGGTGGCCGGCGCGTGGATCTTGACGTTGCGCAGCTCGGCGCGGACCTCGTCGCGGATGGTCGGGAAGCCGGGCGCCGGGCGCGCCATGTAGTAGCCCTGGCCGTAGCGCAGGCCGAGATCGCGCAGCGCGATGACGTCCTCGAGCTGCTCGATGCCCTCGGCGATCATCACCGCGTCGATGGTCTCGGCGATGTGGCGCAGCGAGCGCAGCATCTCGCGCTTGACCGTCGAGCGCGCGATGCCGCGGACCAGCACGTCGCTGATCTTGATGAAGTGCGGGCGCAGCGACATCACGGTCTCGAGGTTCGAGTGCCGGGTGCCGACGTCGTCGATCGCGACGCCAAACCCCATCGCGGTGTAGGTCGCGAGCGCGCGCTTGAACGACGCGAAGTTCTCGATCGCGAGGCGCTCGGTGATCTCGAACACGATGTTCGCGGGGGTCAGGCCGGCGGCGGTCAAGAGGTTGCCGACCTCGACCTCGATGAACGCGGCGTCGTAGAACGACATCGGCAACAGGTTCACGAACAGCCGGTGGACCGGCTCGAGGGTCAGCGCGCTGCGCAGCGCGCCGCGGAAGCACGCGCGGTCGAGCTCGACGGTGAGGTCGACCTCGTCGGCGATCGCGAACAGCGTCGCGGGCGACTCGAGCGAGGTGCCGCGCGGGCCGCGGGTCAGCGCCTCGTAGGCGAAGATCTCGCCGCTGCCGAGATCGACGATCGGCTGGTACACCGAGGTCAGCCCGTCGCCGAGGATGATGTCCTGCAGCGTGGAGCGGTCGCGGTGCGCCTTGCGCTCGCGCGCGTTGCGCGTCGCCGCCGCGGCGTCGGTGACCAGGCGCGCGGTGATGCGCTCGGGGCGGAGCATCGAGTTGCCGAGCACGCGCGCCGAGCCGACCGTGATGCGCGGCTGCTCGCGCAGCACCTCGCTGACCATCGGCGCGAGGCCGTCCTCGACGGCGCGCTCGACCGCCGCCGCGAGGCCATCGAGATCGACGCGCTGCTGGGTGCGCGGCGCGAGGAACACGAAGTAGCCGTCGCCGTCGCCCGAGCGCGCGATCAGATCGGCGGGGTCGAGCGCCGAGCCGCGCAGGCGATCGAGCACCGCCGCGGCGTGGTCGTAGATCTCGCTGTGGTGCGCGACGCCCTGATCGATCTCGACGCGGTGCAGCCGCGACAGGTCGACCAGCAGGCACGACAGCGAGCGGTCGCGCATCAGGATCGCGGTGACCTCGGTCATCCGCTCCTGGTAGGGCCGGAAGCGATCGAGCTGCGGCAGCTGGGTGAACTGCCGGCTCGCCGCGCGGTGGAGCGCCGGATCGTCGCCGGCCGAGAAGAAGTGGACGCGGCCCGGGCCGCCGCGCTTGGCGCCGCGCAGCGCCGCCTCGGCCGCGGTCAGCAGGCCCTCGGGGTCGGCGGCGTCGTCGGGCAGCGACGCGACGCCGATCGAGATCGACATGTGGCGGCCGCCCGGCATGTCGGCGATCGCGACCGCGTCGCGCAGCCGCGCCGCCTTGGTCAGCGCGCCCGCCTTGCCGGTCTCGGGCAACAGCAGCACGAACTCCTCGCCGGAGTAGCGCGCGACGACGTCGGCCGCGCGCACCCGATCGGGCCCGTCCTCCTGCAGCACCGCCGAGATCCGGCGCAGGATGTCGTCGCCGACCTGGTAGCCCAGGTCGTAGTTCACGGTGGCGAAGGCGTCGATGTCGGCGATCAGCAGCGACACCGGCTGGCCGTAGCGCAGCGCGCGCGCGCACTCCTCGCGCAGGCGCTCCTGGAACGCGCGGTGGGTGTACAGCCCGGTCAGCCCGTCGCGCAGCGCCAGCGCGTCGAGCTGCACGCCCATCTGGGTGAGCTGCTCGGTCTTGGCGGAGATCTCGCGGCCGCGGGACTCGAGCTGCGCGACCAGCACGCGCTCGTGCTCGCGCAGCTGGTGGTTGGCGAGCCGCAGCTCGCTGACCAGGCGCGCGTTGTCGCGCTCGAGCCGGTAGGTGTGGACCAGCTGGTCGACGACCTGCTGCAGATCCTGCAGCTTCCACGGCTTGGTGATCACGTAGTGCAGGTGGCCGGCGTTGATCGCGGCGATCAGGTCCTCGGACTCGGGGTAGCCGGTGACCACGGCGCGCCGGCACTGCGGCCGGAGCTGGGCGACGCGCGCGAGCAGCTCGGCGCCGGGCAGCCCCGGCATGCGCAGATCGGCGAGCACGCAGGCCACGTCGGGGTGACGATCGACGAGCTCGAGCGCCTCGAAGCCATTGCTGGCGAGCAGCACCGTGCAGCGCGCGTGGAGCACGCGGCCCAGCGCCTGCAGGTTGCTGAGGTCGTCGTCGACGCAGACGATGAGCGGCTTTCCAGTGTCCTCGACGGCCGGGGCATGCCCCCGAGCGTCAGCGCCCCCGGATGGGGGCGCGGTTCCATCGACAACTGGCGGTTCCGAGTCGACGAGGGCCAACGTGACAGAAGTATCGACCCTACTAGGAAGACTGTGAAGAGCCTGGCGCCTCGACCGCGCGGCGCGGCTTGCCTACATGCCCCAGAACGACCCGAGGCGGAGGTCAAAGACGCGCTCGATCAGCCACTTGACGGCGATCACGCCGATCGCGATCGAGAGCACGGGCAGCACGCGGCGACGGTAGCGATCGGCGCCCAGCTCGCGGGATAAGAGCCACGCCAGCGGGAGCACGATCGCGACGATCACCAGCTGGCCGAGCTCGACCCCGAGGTTGAAGCCGAGCAGCGGCGCGATCACGTGATCGGGCGGCAGCAGCTCCTGCAGCACGCTGGCGAAGCCGAGGCCGTGCACCAGGCCGAAGCCAAACGTCAGCACGAAGCGCCAGCGGACATCGGGCTTCACGACGTTCTCGATCGCGGTGTAGAGGATCGAGAACGCGATCAGCGACTCGACCAGGCGGCCCGGCAGCCGGATCCAGCCGAGCGAGGCGGCGATCAGCGACAGGCTGTGCGCCACGGTGAACGCGGTGACGATCGCGCCGGTGTGGCGCAGCGTCGCGAGCGGCGCGCGCGTGGTCCAGGCGCCGCCGACGCGGACCAGCATCGCGACGAGCAGCAGCGCCACCACGAAGCACACGTGGTCGCGCCCGCGCCAGATGTGGTCGACGCCCGCGGCGATCCATCCGCCGAGGCCGCCGAGCCCGCCGAGCCCGCCGACGCCGGCCGCCGAGCCGGCGTGCACGCGCAGCACCGGATCGCCGTGGCGCACCACCGCGGCGTCGCCCGGCGCGCCGCGCGCGTGCACCGTGACGATCGCCTCGTGGCGCGCGTCGACCGCGAAGAACCGCGTGAAGTCGAGCGCGAGCGCGCCGAGCGCGTCGTCGCACGCGACCCGCCACGCGACGACGACGAACCGGCCGTCGCCGCCGGGCCGCGCGGTCGGCGCGCCGGGTCGACACGCCGCGCCGCCGTCGGGCCCGATCGCCAGCCAGCCCGCCACCGCGCGCGCGACTGGCGGCGTGCTCGCCTGCGCGACGCTGGGCCGGGCGTCGGCCGGCAGCCCCAGCGCATCGGTCGTGTCGCCGGGCGCCACGGTCAGCTCGACCTGGGCGCCGCGATCCTCGAGCGTGACATCGACGTACTTGACCGACGTCTGGTGCGCCATCGCCGGCTGCGCCACGCTGGCGACGACCGCCACGGTCACCGCGCGGACGATCGCCAGGCGACGCGGCGCGGCCAT
>Ga0307513_10007283_pt1 | contig 14368 bp, 11 predicted proteins | sample 15_EM_MG_FD_202174 | JGI IMG/M metagenome (GOLD analysis project Ga0307513, IMG submission 202174) | Populus trichocarpa ectomycorrhiza microbial communities from riparian zone in the Pacific Northwest, United States - 15_EM | ecosystem: Host-associated > Plants > Roots > Unclassified | place... | reverse complement strand
CAAGAATTTCCGGAGGCACTGGCGGACGTTGCAAGAGGTCGTCGACGAGCCCAGGCGTGATCGACCTTTTCAATGAGAGCGAATACAGGGCCGGCTGTTGCCGGAGCCAGGTATCGACGTCTGCCTCCGGATTGTCGAGTAAAGCATGCAATCCATCGAGAAACGCCGGCAGATCGAACGATCCGGATGCGAGCTCGTGCGCTGGATACGCCTGCGGATCGTCCGGGTCCTGCGCCATGCTGACGCTGCTCGTTGGTGGCTGCACGAAGCCGATGACCGACGGATCGGTGATCTCGTCCGTCATGAGCGACTGCTGCGCCCGGATGGACAGCGCCGCAACATAGGCTTCGTGCAACGCCTGGAATTCCTGCGGATGTTCGTCCGGGCGCGTTTGCTTGATCCCACGCGCGTACGCGCGCTTTATCTCTGCTTCGCTGGCGTCGGCCGGCACGCCCAGGGTATTGAACGGATTCACCAGCGACGGCTCTCCAACTCATCGAGCGCACGGGTCAGTTCTCCTCGATGCCGCGCAATCTGGGCTAGGTCTTGGCTTTCAAGGATGCCCATGAAGTTCGCCAACCATTCGTGCACCGTCTGGCGCAGATCCAGGTTTTCCTCGTAGACGCGCTCGGTCCTAGCGATGACGGCCAGGTTGGCCTGGTCTTCGCGGGGATGGATCTTTAGCGACTGTAGCTGGGCCAGGCGTTCGCGGATTTCTTCCTTAGTCAACACGCCCGGCGTACCCTCCAGGATCAATTCCTGCCGTTCGCCAGTGGCGAGCAACTTGGTCTCGACCTGCAACACTCCATTGACGTCGTAGGTAAAGCGGACTTCGATCGAATTGTTCTCGCGCTTCTGATTGCGCGGCAGGGTCACGTGGATGTTGCCGAGCAACACATTATTGACCGTGCGCGGGCTTTCCCCCTGGAAGATTTCCAGGTCCACCACGTTTTGCCCGTCCTGCAAGGGTGCGAAGACTTCGACGCGGCTAACCGGGACAGTGGTGTTGCGTTCAATCAGCGGACTGAAATAGCCGGTCGTCACGCGACCATGCTCGTCGGTGCGGCCGGTACCAATACCCAGCGTGTAAGGGCATACGTCGGTAAGGACGATCTCTTCCAGTGCATGGTTCCGGGACTTCATCCCCGCGACGATAGAGGCGCCCAAGGCAATCGCCTGGTCGGGATTTACGTGGCGCAACGGCAGCCGTCCCAACATGCGGGTAGCCAGCCGCGTGAACACGGGCATACGCGATGCACCACCGACCATGACGACTTCTTGCAGTTGCTCCGGTGCCAAGTGCGCATCGCGCAGCGCCCGTTCTATGGGCTGGCGGAGTCGCTGTACCAGCGGATCCGCCAGATTCTGGAAGCGCGCCTCGTCCATTTCCCATTCGTACTCTTTTTCGGACACATTGAATTTCAGCCCCGCGCGTTCCCGGTTGCTCAGCTGCTGCTTCAATATCTCCATGCGACCCTGCAATTGCGCCAGTTCCTGGCGCGAGAGGGCTTCGCGTTTGAGCTTGTGGTCGCTGCAACAGGCAGACACCAGCAGATTGAGGAAATCCTCGCCGCCCAAGTGATTGTCGCCTGCGCTGGCATGCACTTGGATGACACCGTCGAATATCTCGAGAATCGAAACGTCGAAGGTTCCGCCGCCCAAGTCCAGGACGATGAATGTCGAGCCGTCGACCCGCTCCTGCAACCCGTAAGCGACAGCCGCCGCCGTGGGTTCATTGATCAGGCGCTCAACGCGGATGCCCGCCAATTCGCCGGCCGCGCGGGTCGCCTTGCGTTGCGCATCGCCGAAGTAGGCCGGCACGCTGATGACGGCCTCGGTGACGTTCTGGCCGAGCTGGTTGCGCGCATCGTCCAGCAGCGAACGCAGCACTAGCGCGGAAAGCTCCTCCGGACGGTACTGCCGTCCGCCCAACCTGGTTTCCCGCTGCGTGCCCATCCATCGCTTGAAGGTGGCGACGCTGTTTTCCGGATGACTGAGCAGACGCTCGTGGGCGACCCGGCCGACCATGAGCCGGCCATCTTCGTCCACGCTGACCGCCGACGGCGTCAGTAGCTCACCCAGTGCATTTGGTATCAGTCGCGGCCCGTCCTGCTCATAGACACCCACCAGTGAATGGGTGGTCCCCAAATCTATTCCAACAATCATCCTGCCCCCCGGCAACGCATGCAGGTGCAAAGTTTACATGCGGAACACGCCGAAACTCGCCGGCGCACCGGACACTTTGGCGTCTGGGTCAGCGACCGCCCGCAATGTCGATGAACGCGCCTGTGGTGTACGAAGCCTCGTCCGACAGCAGCCACAGGATTGCGTGCGCGACTTCCCCGGCGGTGCCGCCCCGCTTCAGCGGCACGTAGGCTTTCACTCGTTCGATCCGGTCCGGTTCGCCACCGCTGGCGTGCATGTCGGTGTCGATGAAGCCCGGACGCACTGCATTGACGCGGATGCCCTGGTCGGCGACCTCTGCAGCTAATCCTCGGGTGAAGCTGTCGATAGCCCCCTTGCTCGCTGCGTAGTCCACGTACTCATGCGGCGACCCGGTGCGCGCGGCCAGCGAAGACACGTTGACGATGGCGCCGCCTTCGCCACCCTGGCGGCTGGACATGCGCTTGATGGCCTCGCGGGCGCACAGGAAACTGCCGAAGACATTGGTGGCGAATACGCGCTGCCAGCGTGATATTCCCATCGCCTCGATCGGCATTTGCCTTTCCAGGATGCCGGCGTTGTTGACCAGTGCGGTGAGCGGTCCGAGCTCCTGGTCGATGGTGGCGTATAGCCGCATGACATCGGTCTCGATCGATATATTCGCGCCCACGGCGATGGACTGCCCCCTAAACCGCGAATGGTGCCGACGATGGCCTCGGCCGCGTCTCGGTTCTTCAGATAATTCACGCAGACCGCGTAGCCGCGTTGCGCGGCCAGCAGCGCAGTCGCTGCGCCGATGCCACGTCCAGCGCCGGTAACCAGGGCTACGGGTCTCATCCGCCTACATCCGGAACACGCCGAACTTCGCCGGCTCTATCGGCGCGTTCAACGAGGCGGAGATCGCCAGCCCCAGCACGCGACGCGTATCGGCCGGATCGATGATGCCGTCGTCCCACAGACGCGCGGTCGCGTACCAGGGACTGCCCTGGGATTCGTACTGCTCACGGATCGGCGTCTTGAACGCTTCTTCTTCCTCGCCGCTCCACTCTTTGCCCGCGGCCTCGATGCCGTCGCGCTTGACCGTGGCCAACACGCTGGCCGCCTGTTCGCCGCCCATCACGCTGATGCGCGCATTGGGCCACATCCACAAGAAGCGGGCGCCGTAGGCGCGGCCGCACATGGCGTAGTTGCCGGCGCCGAAGCTGCCGCCGATCACTACCGTGAACTTGGGCACCGACGAGCAAGCCACGGCAGTGACCATCTTGGCCCCGTCCTTGGCGATGCCTGCGTTCTCGTACTTCTTGCCGACCATGAAGCCGGTGATGTTCTGCAGGAACACCAGCGGGATGCCGCGCTGGTTGCACAGTTCGATGAAGTGCGCGCCCTTCAGCGCGCTTTCTGCGAACAGGATGCCGTTGTTGGCGATGATGCCGACCGGGTAACCGTGCAGGTGGGCGAAGCCGGTGATCAGGGTCTTGCCGTAGCGCGCCTTGAACTCATCGAAACGGGAACCGTCGACGATGCGCGCGATCACTTCGCGGATGTCGAATGGACGCCGGGTGTCCTTCGGCACGATGCCGTAGAGCTCCTGCGCCGCGAACAACGGTTCCTGCGATTCGCGCACGGCCAGTGGAAGGACTTTGCTGCGGTTGAGGTTGCCGACCAGATTGCGCGCGATCTGCAGCGCATCGCGGTCGTCTTCGGCGAAATGGTCGGCCACACCGGACACGCTGGTGTGCACGTCTGCACCGCCGAGCGCTTCGGCGTCCACCACCTCGCCGGTCGCGGCCTTCACCAGCGGCGGGCCGCCCAGGAAGATGGTGCCCTGTTCCTTGACGATGATGCTTTCGTCGCACATCGCCGGCACGTAGGCGCCGCCGGCGGTGCAACTGCCCATGACCACGGCGATCTGGGGGATGTTTTCGGCGCTAAGGCGGGCCTGGTTGTAGAAGATGCGGCCGAAATGCTCGCGGTCCGGAAACACCTCGTCCTGCAGCGGAAGAAAGGCCCCGCCGGAGTCGACCAGGTAGAGGCAGGGCAGGCGGTTCTCGCGTGCGATTTCTTGCGCGCGCAGATGCTTCTTCACCGTCATCGGAAAATAAGTGCCGCCTTTTACCGTGGCATCGTTGGCCACGACGACCACTTCCAGGCCCTGCACCCGGCCGATGCCGGCGACCATGCCGGCGCCCGGCGCCGCATCGTCGTACATGCCTTCGGCAGCGAGCGGGGCTATCTCCAGGAAAGGAGAACCCGGGTCGAGCAGGGCGGTGATGCGGTCACGCGCCAGCAGTTTGCCGCGTTCGGTGTGCTTGTTGCGGGCCTTCGCACCGCCGCCGTCGGCCGCGCGAGCAAGACGACGGTCCAGTTCTTCCACCAAGGCGCGGTGGTAAGCGACGTTGTCGGCGAATTCGGTGGAACGCGGATCGAGTTGCGAAGTCAGTACCGACATGCCGTCGACGCCTGCTGAAAGGATGCACAAGGATACAACCCGTCCCCAGCAAACCCCCAGACGCGACAAGGCCCGCAGCAGCGGGCCTTGTCGGTCTTGCGGTCGTTGGCCGAAGCCAGCGGATTACTTCTTGGCGGCTTCTTCGGCCTTGTCGGCGACTTCAGCGGCCTTGTCGGCGGTGGCCTGCGCAGCGTCGGAGACCGCGTCAGCGCTCTTTGCCGTGGCTTCCTGCGCCGCGTTTTCGGTGGCTTCGGCAGCCGAGCTGGTGGCAGCGGCGGCATCGGTCGCGGCAGCGGCGGTCGCATCGGCAGCAGCGTTGGCGGCATCGCCAGCGGCGGTCGCGGCTTGGCCGGCTTCAGTGGCGGCCTGGTCGGCGGCGGCAGCGGCGTCGTTCGCGGCGGCGTCGGTCGATTCGCTCTTCTTGCAGGCGCTCAGGGCCAGAACGGAAGCGGCGAGCAGGACGATGAACTTGGTCTTCATGGTTTATCTCCGGAGATGGATGGATACAACAGATCGGCAATGCAGGCGGAGTCTGGTGAGCCATCCCCTCGGCCTGTTACTGAAAAAGGCCACCGGTATGCACCGGCGGCCTTTCGCATTTTACGCTAGCTTGAAGCTATACCTTGCGGTATTACTTCTTGGCTTCTTCCGTAGCGTCCTTAGCCTGCTCGGCCGTGTCCTTCGCAGCTTCGGCCGTGTCGGCAGCGGCGTCGGCAGCAGCGGCGGTCGGAGCAGCGGCGGCGTCGGTAGCGGCAGTGGCAGCAGCGTCCGCAGCCTGAGCGGCGGCGTCAGCGGAGGTCTGGGCGGCATCGGCCGTGGCAGCGCCGGTAGCGGCGGCGGCGTCGGCAGCAGCCTGGGCTTCGGTAGCCGTGGCAGCAGCGTCGGTCGCGGCGTCAGCAGCCTGCTCTTTGTTCGAGCAAGCAGCCAGGGCCAGGCCCAGAGCCAGCGCGATCAGCGTCTTGTTGATGGTCATTTGTGAATTTCCTCGTCGTTTAGTTGGCAACGCGCTATTGCGCGCCGGTGACATGATGACAATCCGGATTGGGCTGTCAAGCGGTTGCGCAGTTATTTTTGTCAACGCTTCGTTAAACGTATCACAACACCTTGTTTTCTCACAATACCTCGATTGCGATAGCGGTCGCTTCGCCACCGCCGATGCACAGCGAAGCGATGCCGCGCTTGCCGCCCCGGTTGCGCAGCGCATGGATCAGGGTGACTACCAGCCGGGCGCCCGAGGCGCCGATAGGATGACCCAGGGCCGTGGCGCCGCCGTTGACGTTAACCTTGGAATGGGGGATGCCCAGCTCCTTGATCGGCGTCATAGCCACCACTGCGAAGGCTTCGTTGATTTCGAACAGGTCCACGTCGTCGACGGTCCAGCCCACCTGCTTCAGCAGCTTTTCGATCGCCCCGACCGGCGCGGTGGTGAACCACTGCGGCTCCTGGGAGAAGGTGCTGTGGCCGACGATGCGTGCCAGCGGGGCGATGCCGCGCTTGGCTGCCTCTTCGGCGCTCAGCAGCACGGTGGCCGCCGCGCCGTCGGAAATGCTGGAGGAACTGGCCGCGGTAACCGTGCCGTTCTTGTTGAAGGCGGGCTTCAGGGTCGGGATCTTGCTGATGTCGGACTTGCCGGGTTGCTCGTCGGTAGCGAACTCGACTTCGCCTTTGCGGGTGGTGACTTTGACCGGGACGATTTCGTCATCGAACGCGCCGGACTTCTGCGCAGCCTGGGCGCGCGTCGCCGACTCGATGCTGTAGGCATCCTGCTGCTCGCGAGTGAAGCCATGCTTTTCCGCGGTGGCATCAGCGAATACGCCCATGGCCTGACCGTCGTAGGGATTAACCAGTCCGTCCCAGGACATGTGGTCCACCGCCTGGAAGTTGCCGAAGCGGTTGCCGGTGCGCGAGTTGGGGATCATGTGCGGAGCGTTGGTCATCGATTCCATGCCGCCGGCGACCACGACTGTAGCCGAACCCGCTTTGATCAGGTCGTGGCCCAGCATGATCGCTTTCATGCCCGAACCGCAGACCTTGTTGATGGTGGTGCAGCCGGTGGAAGTCGGTAGGCCGGCGGCCAGCGAGGCCTGGCGCGCAGGCGCCTGACCCAGGTTGGCCGGCAGCACGCAGCCCATGATCACTTCGGAGACATCGGCAGCCGGGACGCCGGACTGGTCAAGGGCGGCCTTGATCGCGGTGGCGCCCAGCGCAGGCGTAGGGACGCCAGTGAACTGGCCAAGGAAGGAACCTATCGCGGTGCGCTTGGCGGCGGCGATGACGATGTCGGACATGGGGGAACTCCATAATGTTGTTGCTGCGGCCCTGCCGCGGTATCTGCGGATTATGAGGGAAGCGGCGTTATACGGCACGGTCACCTTGGTCCGGGGATGCCGCCATTGACGATGCCGCCAAAAAAAGGGCCCGGATCGCTCCGGGCCCAGTCGTTAAGCTTTGCTTCCCCGGTTACTGGTAGCTACCGGTGAGGGTCGCGCCCGAATACGCGGCGAAACCTTCGATGCGTACGTAATAAGTGCCAGCCCGCGCAGGCAGCGTGCAGGACTCGTTGTTCGAGCCGCCGGCGGACACGCAGTCGAACGACGTGGTCGGCGCCTCGCCCCACTTCACGAACAGGTCGGCATCGCCGGTGCCGCCCTGTAAGACGAAGCTGACGCTGGTGGCACCCGCGGGGACTACCAGGTTGTAGTAGGTGTTGCTACCGGCGGCGCCCGTGACGGCGAGAGGCACCCCATTGGTCAACGTAGTCGAAGGCGGCGGCGGCGGCGGAACCCGCACGGCGATCGGCATATGCAGGATGGGCAGGGACTGGTTGCCATTGGCCGAGCTGTGCGGTGCGATCACCAGCGAGCCGTAGCGGTAGCTGCCGTCGGCCGCCTGTGCCGCGTTGTTGATGGTGACCAGGATCTGCCGCGACTCGCCGGGCTTGAGCGTCAGGGCCGCCGACCCGGCAGAGCCGTTGATGCTGCCGTTGACACCTTGCAGTGTCAGCTTCCATTGGTGCTTGTACGGAAGCGTATTGCGCACGGTACGGACGAAAGTGCAGGTCCCTTGGCAGTTGGCCTTTTCGAAGCTAGCCAGGTTCAGGGTGGACGGATCGCCACCTATCGTCGGATTGGCCGCCAGATAGTTCGCCTTGGTTTCATTGAGCACCAGGCCTGCACGCGCGGCGCGGTCGACCTGAAGCCGGCCGGAACCGGCGGCATGCGCATTGGCCGGCGTGGTCTGGTCTTCCAGCAGCACGCTCTCGTTGGCCGTCATCTTCAACGCGGACTGGATCTCCGGTACCGTCCACGACGGATGCAGCTGTCGCATCAGTGCCGCCGCGCCTGCGGTGTGCGGCGAGGCCATCGAGGTGCCGCTGAGGGTGGTCGTCAGGTTCTCGAAGCCGGTGAGCGTGGTGCCGGCATAGGCCGCCAGCACATCGACACCTGGCGCACTGAGGTCGGGTTTCAGCATGTCGAATCCGCCGGGGCCACGCGAACTGAAGTCGGCAAGCGCGTCGATGGCATTGGGTGCCACGTTGATGGCCGCAGTGGCGCTGCCGTTGGCTTGGGCAAAATCGCGAAGCGCGTTGCCGATGGCCTGGGTCACGCCGAACGCCGGGATAGTGGTTCCGGGAACGCTGGGACTGATGCCGCCCGCTGCGTTGTTCGCGAGCACCACCACCAGCGCGCCGGCGGCGGCGGCATTGTTGGTCTTGATCGAGAACGAGCAGGTGCCGCGGCGGATCACCGCGATCGCATTCTGAAACTGACCGGCGGTGTAGGCAGCGCAGCCGTCGTTGGCGGCATTGATCAGGGGACTGATGACTACCGGGGTCGTTGCGGGCAACGGTGCCTGTAGGCCAACGCCACCGGAGCCCGGGCTGAGCAGGATCCGCTGCAGGTTTGCGGGCGGAGCGCCAGGGCCACTGACAGAAAGCACTGAAGTGAACCCACCAAGGCGATGGCGTGTGGCGGCAGACGAGGTGACCCAGGGCTGCACGTTGCCGAGAGTGGCCGCACCCGGTCCGGAGTTGCCAGCCGAAGCCGCGACAAACACGCCGGCATCGGTGGCGTTAAGGAACGCCAACGACACGGCTTCCGACCACGGCGACGCGCCGCCGCCGATCGAGAAGTTGATGACGTCGACGCCATCAGCGATGGCTTGATTCACTGCCGCTGCTGAGGACACATTGGGGCAGGAACCCTGGCCGGTGGAGATGGTGGTGTAGCAGACGTCGTAGGCGATCAGATTGGCGCGGGGTGCTACGCCGGAAATCGTGACCTGGCTACCGTTGAACACCGTAGGACGGCTATTGCCGGCAGCGGTCGAGGCGGTGTGGCTGCCGTGACCGTTGGTGTCGCCGAAGCCGGGTTCTTCGCGCAGGCCGGCGACGCCACAAGCGTTCGCCGGTGCGCCAACACCGCAGATGAAGTCGTAACCACCGATCAGCTTGTCGTTGCAGCGACCGGCATCCACGCCACCGGGGGCGCAGGTGCCTAGGTAGTTGCCCGAGCCGTTCGGATTGGTGTGCACATAGCCGTCTACCGGATCCGCCGCGGCGAACGATGGGCTGCCGAAATTGATGCCGGTATCGATGATTCCGACCACCACGCCTTCGCCGCGGGTGCGGTCCGGGCCGTCGCCCAGCGGCAAGGAAACGCCATTCCAAACCGTGGTCGCACCAATCAGCGGCGGGCTGACATCGGTATCCAGCGCATATTCGCGATAGGCTTCGACCAGTTGCACTTCGGGCAGCCGGCTGATGGCCTCGGCCTCCAGCGGCGACATCGAGGTGACGATCGCGTTGAGCGCGTGCTGCATGCGCTGGGTCACCTTCACCTGACGGCCCAACGCCTGGTCGATACGGCCCTCATAGCCGCGCTGTTTGTCTTCCAAATGTTTCACGTAGGCGCGCGCCTGCGGACCGGCGACGTCGATTCGGCCACGCCCGTTGCCCTTGCGGGCGGGTTTGGCGATGCCGGCGACGTTGCCTTGATAGGTGGCCAGGGGCGCGTCGCGGAACACGACGATGTGCGTCTGTTGCCGGTCGTCTACCGCGGTCAAAGCCGCATCGCTGCTTCCGCTCGTGTTACCTGCAGCGGTTGCGGAGAAGCCCGTGCCGCCGTCGGATCCGTCAGAAGTAGAAGACGTGCCGAATGTGCCGCCCGAGAGGGAGGCCGCCGCCCAAGCGGCGAGACAAGCCAGTCCGGTCAACGCGGTCGCCAAGGCGATGCGCTTTTTACGTAAAGAGAGGGACATCTTCATTCCTTGAGTGTCGGCCCATCAGCTCGGGGGAGCCTTAGGCGTTGAGGGAAAGTTCTGTCTTGCGCGAGTGCGTAACTTTAGAAACAAGCCGCAGGCCGAAATTGTGACGGGCGGCACGTAAAACGATGTCATGGAACGGGGGCTGAATCCAGCCGCGTTGCAACATGTTTCGTTCAGCTTCGTCCTAAATGTGATCGGCACGCACGCCGGGTGCTCGGCTGACCCGCGGGCAGCGCCGCGCGAACGGGTCCGGCCTCGGTCCGGCCCAGCAAAGCACGCTGGGTGCTCGACTGAACCCGCGCGGCGTGCCGCACAAACGGGTTCAGCCTCGGTCTGGCCCGGCGACGCACGCTGGGCGCTCGGTTGATCCGCGCGGCATGCCGCGCAAACGGATCAACCTCGCCCATCGAACAGTTCGCGGCCTATTAGCATGCGGCGGATCTCGTTGGTGCCGGCGCCGATGGCATACAGCTTGGCATCGCGCAGCAGACGTCCGGTGGGGTATTCGTTGATGTAGCCGTTGCCGCCTAGCGCCTGGATGGCTTCCAGCGCCACCTGCACGCAGGCTTCCGACGCATGCAGCAGACAGCCGGCGGCGGCGGCGCGCGACTGGTGACCAGCGTCGTAATCGCGTCCCACCTGATAGGCGAAGGCCCTGCTAGATTGCAGGGCGGTATACATGTCGGCGATCTTGCCCTGCATCAGGCCGAAGGTGCCGATGGCAGCATCGAACTGCTTGCGTTCGCGCACGTAGGGCAGGGCCGCATCCAGCGCCGCTTGCATCAGCCCCAATGGGCCGCCGCTGATTACCAGGCGCTCGGTATTGAGGCCGGCCATCAGCACTTTGACTCCATTGTTCACTTCGCCCAGCACGTTTTCGGCGGGGATCTCGCAGTCCTCGAACACCAGTTCGCAGGTGTTGCTGCCGCGCATGCCCAGCTTGTCCAGCTTCTGCGCGGTGCGGAAACCCTTCATGCTTTTTTCGACGATGAAGGCGGTGACGCACTTGGAACCGCATTCTTTGCCGGCGGTGCGCATGTATACGACCAGCACATCGGCCTCTGGGCCGTTGGTGATCCACATCTTGCTGCCGTTGGCGACCCAGACGTCGCCGCGGCCCGCAGTTGAACGAAGCTCGGCGCGGCAACTCATCGAACCGACCACGTCCGAACCGGCGCCCGGCTCGCTCATCGCCAGCGCGCCTTTCCACTCGCCGCTGCACAGCTTGGACAGGTACTGCTGACGCTGCGCTTCGGTGCCGTTGGCGTACAGATTGGACACGCACAAGTTGGAGTGAGCGACATAGCTCAACCCGACGGAGCCGGAGGCGCGCGAAATCTCTTCCATCGCCACCAGATGCGCTAGGTAGCCCATGTCGGTGCCGCCGTATTCTCCCGGCACGGTCAGGCCCAGCAACCCCAGTTCGCCCAGCTTGGGCCACAGGTCCTGCGGGAAAACGTTGTCGTGATCGATCGCTTCGGCGCGCGGCGCGATCTCGCTGTCGGCGAAGCGGCGTACCGCCTCGCGCAGGGCGTCGATCTCTTCGCCTAGCGGAAAAGCGTGAATTGAAACGGGTCGCATTGGGTCCTCCCTCCTTTTGCGGCCGGCGTGGCGAGATTAGTGCTCGCCGCGCAGGTGTCCCATGAAACGGGGTGCGGTACGTCCCAGCGGCAGCTTCAGTTTGCCGATCGAGGCGATGCGCGCCTCGGCGATGCGGTCTGCGGCGTACTGCGGTGCGATGCCTTCGCGTTCGGACAGCTCGAAGATGCTGCCGACGTTGTGGTAGATGTTGCGCATCAGGCGCATCGCGCGTTCGCGGTTGTAGCCGTCAATCTCCAGCGACACGTTCATCACGCCGCCAGCGTTCACCGCGTAGTCCGGCGCATACAGGATGCCGCGCTTGGCGGCTTCGTTGCCGGTGAGGTGCGACATCTGGTTATTGGCAGTGCCGCAGATGATCTTGGCCTTGAGGCGCGGCAGGGTTTCGGCGTTGATCGCGTATTCCATCGCGCAGGGCGAGAACACGTCCACGGGCAGGTCGTAGATATCGTCGGGCTTGACCGCCTCGGCGCCGTATTCTTCGACCGCGCGTTCCACCAGCGCGGGATTCAGGTCGGCCACGAAGAGTTTGGCGCCGCGTTCCTTCAACAGCTTCAGGAACTCCATGCCGATGTGGCCCAGGCCCTGCACCGCATAGCTGTACTTGCCGATTTCCTCGTTGCCGAACTTCTTGTTCAAGGTCGCCATCAAGCCCTGCAACGCGCCATAAGCGGTGAACGGAGCCGGATCGCCGGAACCGCCATGCACCTGGTGCACGCCGACCACGTATTCGGTCTCCCGATACACGTTTTCCATGTCGTTGACGTCGGTGCCCATGTCTTCGGCGGTGATGTAACGCCCGCCCAGCGAATCGACGTAGCGGCCGAAGCCGCGGAACGCAGTCTCGGTCTTGTCCTTGGCCGGGTCGCCGATCAGGATTGCCTTGCCGCCGCCGACATTCAGGCCGGCCAACGCGTTCTTATAGGTCATGGTGCGGCTGAGCCGCAGCGCATCGGTTAGCGCTGCCTGGGTGTCGGCGTAAGGACGCATGCGTACGCCGCCCAGCGCAGGACCCAACACGGTGCTATGAATGGCGATGATCGCCTTCAGTCCCGCGTCCTTGTTGTTGCAGAACACCACCTGTTCGTGGCCGGATATATCAAGGGTTTCGAAAATCATGGGGAGGGCTCCGAATTGCGCTGCCGGTTGGCTGCTGCAAGTTGCCAGGAACTGTGCCTAAAGGATTGACTGGAAACAAAAAAGCGACGTTGCCGAAAGCGGGCAAGGGCGTCGCATGCGCACAGTCTAATCCAATCGCTGCGATAGGTCCGTCAGCGGTTCGGCGCAGGAGGCTGGCTTCTTGGAGGGCGCGATGCGTCGTTGCCGGTGGCGAAGGAAGAAGGTGGCAATGTATGTCAGCGCGGGTTTTTGCTTTGCCCCCTTTGGCAAAGGGGGGCTACGGGGATTCGCTCTTGATCTTGCTTCAAAGCAAGAGCAAATCCCCCTCAATCCCCCTTTTTCAAAAGGGGGAGGCAACAACGGGCGAGGCAAAGCGAAGGAAAGCCTGCCGACCAACGGCATTGAATAACACGAACGGTCGTGCTATTTATAGCGGTATGACTCCTGTTGCCACCACTTCCAAGGGCACCGCCACCCGCGAACTGATCGTCGAGCGAGCCTTCGGCATCGCTCGGCGCAACGGGTTGGAAGGCCTGTCCATCGGCGAGCTGGCCACCGCGGTCGGCATGTCCAAGAGTGGCGTGTTCGCCCATTTCGGCTCCCGCGAAGACCTGCAGCTCAGCGTGCTGGAGTGGACCGCACAGCGGTTCACCGAAACCGTAGTGCGTCCCGCACTGGTCCAACCGCGTGGTTTGCCGCGTCTGCGCGCCATCATTTCGGGCTGGTTCGACTGGGTGCTGGCCAGCGAGGAGGGCTGCGTGATCCTGGCCGCCGCCGGCGAATACGACGGCCGCCCGGGCCCGATGCGCGATCAGATCGTGGGCTGGCTGAGTCAATGGGATGCCCAGCTGACCAAGGCGGTGACCCACTGCATCGAATCCGGCGAACTGGCCGCCGATACCGATCCCGAACTCATGGCCTTCGAACTGGCGGCGCTTGTCGATGGCATGCACAACACGCGCCTGCATGACCCAGCCCGCGCCGAAGCCCTGGCGCGGCGCTCGTTCGAACGTCTGATCCGCTCTTACTCCCCCTAAGCCACTACTCCCACAATCCATCCCGACTGAAACCTACGGAGGGCATCGTCATGGCTGCCATCGCTAAATCTGGAAATAGCACGATCGTTCTAAAATCACTGGTGACTTCGTTGCGTTTCGCGGTGATGCGCGCCGGTTTCGCCATTGGTGGATGGGTGATGCCCAAGGCGACCTTGCATCGCGCGTTCCGCCTGTTCGGCACGCCCATGCCGGGCGCGCGGGAGCGGGCGTTGGCCGCCGACACGCTGGGCGCACGCATCGAGTTGTTGGAGCATGGCGAACACCGTGTCGCCACCTATCTATGGGGCGATCCCACGCGTCAGCCGCTGGTATTGCTGGCGCATGGCTGGTCCAGCTTCGGGCTGCGTTTCGCGCCCTGGGTGCGCGCGCTGCGCCAAGCAGGCTACGCGGTGGTTACCTTCGATCAACTCGCCCATGGCCGCAGCAGCGGCCGCCGCGCCACGTTGCCTTCCTTCGCCGAAACTCTGTTCCAGGTCGCCAAGCACTATGGGTCGCTGGCCGCGGTAGTCGGCCATTCGCTAGGCGGCGCGGCCACCATGCTCGCGCTGTCCAAAGGTATGCAGGCCGAGCGCACCGTGCTGATCGCGCCGGCTGCCGATCCGATGGCCGCGGGCGAGCGCTTCGGCCGCTTCGTGGGCCTGTCGCAGTCGTTGCGTGGCCATCTTTTCGACGAGTGGGAGAAGCGCTTCCAAATACCGGTCGCCGACCTGCAGGT
>Ga0307513_10007282_pt1 | contig 14368 bp, 17 predicted proteins | sample 15_EM_MG_FD_202174 | JGI IMG/M metagenome (GOLD analysis project Ga0307513, IMG submission 202174) | Populus trichocarpa ectomycorrhiza microbial communities from riparian zone in the Pacific Northwest, United States - 15_EM | ecosystem: Host-associated > Plants > Roots > Unclassified | place... | reverse complement strand
GAAGTTGCTTATGCCATAGCACGTGGTGTAGACCTACTTTCGGCTTGTATTTGACCTCCATATCACCAGTAGCCAGAAGTTTGGCGTAAATACGCTTGGGAAGACGGGTGTAGATATCGGCCCACGGCGTCCACAGCGAGAGCCCAAGTGCAAAGGACCGGAGGATACTGTAGACCGCATTCCAAACGACATACCATAGGAACGTGTCAAGGAAGAACAACAGGAGATCCATGATATACATGATAGCGAGCGTAAACGCTGCTTGGTACTGGCATAGTGCATTGCCAAACCATGCGTCACTGCAGCTCGTGATGCGCATGCCGACCATCGCCCTGATCGGATCCTTGAAGGACAATGTGAGGAAGAAGTACGATTCGACCAGCTTGCAGCCCAGGATGAGGACCCAGAGCATGACGGACGCGAAGCGAGACTTCCTGTCTAGCTCGGGGTAACTTGCGGTGAATGTTTGGCTCGCCAGGTACTTCCTCGCTCGTCCCGCTACTCGGTCACCAAACATCCGTCCAGAGGGTATAATGCAGAAGACCAGGGTGAGGACAAGACTGATAAAGAATTGGACGATGGCGATCACGAGGGCAACTTTTGAGTCATTGCGTGGGGTGTTCTGTGTGGCGACGTAAATGGTTGGTGCTGCGGTAAGGAAGAGGCAGACAATGAGGAAACCGAGTCGTCGTGTGAGGTGTGCTGTGTTGTTCCAAGTGGTCGGTATGTAGGCAAATTCGGCGATCGTTGCGGCAATCATGATCAAAGTTGCGACCGCACCGCCTAGTGCAGTAGCAGACCAAACCATAGCAGGCGTTGGATCTGCCCCATTTGATCGGCGGTAGATGGTGGGTGAGTTGAAAGCCGTGTAGAACCAGAAGAAAGCGACGTGAAGGATCCAGATACGATTGAAGTTGACAAGGAGATGAGCAGCAGAACGTTTCTCGTAGTAAGTCTTGAAGAATACTCGGTTCCAGTCGATCCGATCGAACTTCATGAATCGCTGCGCGGGAGGCACATCGACTAGTCGTGTCTGGTTATGGATTATCAGCGGTATTGACAGTCGAAGGTACTGGGGACCTCACCTTGTCCGATAGAACAATGCGAGCGATGCCCTCCGGATACCAGAAGAGCTGGTTGATATCATCGTAACCAATGATTTCTTGATGGTCCCTCTCTCGTCTGACGAACTTCCCGTCTTGCACCTCATACCCTTGGTCTCGAATGAATCGGTACAGGGGCTTGGTGACTGCTCGGAGGTATAATCCCTCTGGAACGGGATCCACACGGGTTTGGCATTCAGGCGACCGGTAGTAGTCATCTGCGCACTTGAAGATGAAGCAAAGACACTCGGGTACGAAGCGAACCTGGGCGGCTTCGCCCCAGCAGAGCAAGTAGAGCGCGATTTGCCGCAAGCGGTCATACTGGGACATGTTATTCATGGCTTGGCGCCACCGTTGGAGCGCGGCGTCAAGTGTCCTGTGTGGGTTTCCCTTGGCCTTCTTGATCGATTTGAGCCTGTTGAGGCCCTGGTTCTGCACTTGGCCTATGGTGTCATCGAGGTCGAGTTGCGCGGCGAAATACCATTTGCGATAGTTTGCGTGCGGGCCGCCAATATAGTCCGCATGGAGAGTGAGGAGAGCTTGGTTGGGAGACATGCGTGAAGCGCGGGAGTCGAGAAGGTGCATGAGGAAATCAAACATATTGCGCATCGAGTCGCGCTGAAAGCCAAATTTTTGTGTTAGATCTAGAAAAATATCTTCTATCTCCCTATAGAACGTGTTGATAAAGTGAGCGAAGCATTGCTACCGCATTGCGCCATGACGTACTCTTTGGATAGAGGGATTTCACGCTCGTTCGTCCAGGCCGGATACGGTTCACGTACGGACGATGCTTGAGCATAATCATAAGTGCCATCTGAAATCACGGACTGGGTCCCTGGGTGGTAAGACTCGGAGGGTGGGTACTGGGGGGGGACGTCTTGCTCGGACTCTGTGTCTGTATCGGCTCGACGATGGCCGGCTATTCTCACAATGAATAAGAACCAAGAAGCAATAGTTGGTCTCGCTTACCATAAGGGTCGAAGCCGCCCTGGTCGTAGTCATGTTGGTTTACAAAGCCAGAGTGGGCAGCCTCTGACTGGAAAGTCGTGGGTCGGTCGTATTGTTCAACTTCAGGCTCTTGTTCATAATGAGGGTTGTATTGAGGAGACGCGCCGCCTGGCGGGCTGCCAAATGGCTGGTCGGGATATTGACGGTTTGGAGGAAGACGGGACATGAAGAAAGCTGGGGATTAGCCTTCAGTCTGTCTGGGTCGTGAGGGTCGTGTCTCCCCCGTCGCAAGCAATTTAGGGACGTTTCGAGAGGGACGTTCAGGACCGCCGAGGGTGGACGGGGCCAAAGTGAAGAGCGCCCAACACGAGGCAACGCGGTCTCCAAAAGGCTTTCGGCTGATCATGTACTCCTTTATTGATCCATCTTAGAATAATATTTCCTTGTTTTCTGTCAATTTTGACGTTCTAACTTTCTCGTTCTGCGCTGCGGGTGTCGGTGGTTAAATAAAGCCGCAGAGCTCATCTCCCTTTGTACACCTGCCACCCAACTGGCAGCGCGCTGACCGCGCGCATCTTGAATTGGTCTAATTCCTTCCTCGTGTCTTCAAAAATGTATGCGACCGCGCGGCGGATACAGACCTTGCATAGGATTTAAACCTCACTGTCCCACTCCCACTCCTTAGCAGCCAGCCCGCAGCCAGCCCGCCGGCGCCTGGGGCGGAGGAGAGATGACCACTTCTGCAAAAGGCTATACAGTCTCCGATCCGTCGGTTGTGCTTGTGTGGCCTTCAGTCAGCCTCAGAAGTGATAAAAGGCCAGCGGCTACTCGTGCCTCTCAGACCAAACCCTCCCCGTATTAGCACCCTACAACCATGCCCGTTGATCCGGTAGATTTTAAGATGTACTTGTACATCCGCGATGTACAGTTCTGGACTGTTCCCTACAATATTCTCGAGTACACCTCCTTTGTCACTTATGGAACCCTGCTGGCGTACACCTGTACCAAGTGCTTTCGAAACGGATTCCCGCAGGGGGGCCCCCTGAAGCGCTCGATCATTTACCTCATCGCTTCCCTCACCTTGTCCTTTACACCGTGGGCCATATGGTGGCGGCCGTCTATTTGGACTCGATTACCATCGTATTTACAAGATACCGTCCACTACCTGTGCAGACTCAGCCTCCCCCTCTTCCATACATCCATATTGGAGGCTCTGTCCCATGTAGAAATGGACGGCCAAGCGAGGAACGTAAGGTGGAAGAACCCCCTTGCGATTACCCTTGTTCATGTACAGGCAGCCGCGTCTCTGTCCATTCTCGCAATTGACAATTCCTCGCAAATTCACTTGCGCACCATTGATTGGATGGGGGGTGGTTGTTATCCGGGGATGTCACTCAATGCACAGGAGATTGGTATGCTGCTACTTAGCGCAGTCACTCTCTTCACTACCATCTTCACTCTCGTGTGTCTGGTGGTGCCCGTTGTACCAAGCTCGGTTGAGGGCGCGAATGTGAGCACAGACGGGCTTAACCCCAAATCGGAGCTGACCCGTAATTTCTATTCTAGATGCTGCGCGAGATTCGTTCCCGGGTGATAAGCCTCCTCCTCACAAGCCATGCACTTGCAACTTTCAACTTTCTATTTCGTTATGTCTTCGCCATACCCGTAGCGTGGAACTTTGATACTCGGCTGTGGGCCGTGGCGGAGGTCCCAAAGATAGTGGCTCACAGCCTCTGGCTGTGCGCCACCGTAGCGTTTGTAGTGACGCTCAAACGATTCGCCCCGGTTGCTCATCGGACGGCTGAACCAATTCTAATCGTCAACGAAACCAAAAGTGGGGAAAAGCATGTTGTCCTTTAGTCCATATCGTTCCGGTCCGTTGTATTCGTGAGGGTGAATGTTTGCTTACTACAGGAGTGGTTGAACCTTTAGTCGCAGGGAAAGGGTCTTCGAACTGTTTGGACTGGCACACGTACTGAGAATCTGTAAATAAAGCAGTTGATTTGCAGAGAGACCAGCCTTTCGAGAAACTCGTTGGACGAGGCCGATGAGGCTGGAACGATTCCAACGCCGGGCCATTTAGCTGTGGCTTTCCCTTGGGGTAATTCATAGGGACAGGACTAGGTCAGCAGAGGCGTATTATGGCACCTAGCTAGACGGATCCTCGGCAGTAATACCTTTGAAAATGAAGGTTATCCCGTTGTGCGTGGTTCCAGAGCTTCTGAAGCCTTTCCGTTACCCATCGACTCTCTAGTCGATCCATCATAAGCACTCCTTGCTTTCTATCAGCTTTGAAGTCCTGTCTTTCATATCCTGCGGCGCTAATGTTGGCAATTTAAAGCAGAGCCGGGGGTTCACTCCCTTGTATTTTGGATGCCGCCAAGGAATCGAGTAACCAGTAATCAAGGAACATCGAAGTACGCTAAAGTTCATCTCCTTTACTCCACCTACACGTGCAGTTAGCAAGGACCATCTGCCATATGGCTGCCCTGAGCGCTTCCATTCGACATTTGACATTCGCACGCCGCGCGCTAATCAACACAGAACGAAAATCATTGTAAACTGTCACGTCACCTGGGATACAGCATAACCAACCCATTTTCGTAGGCATTTGGTATTCCTTTCGATCTCCCCTTGCCATCTCGCCTGACATGGCCGCCAAGACACATGGTGCTTTCAGTCGGCAAATGGGAGTTCCAACGCAATCCTTGCAATCCCATGACTAGAGACAAATGAGAAGGGCCTTTACCCTTTCCCGTCAGCGCCCTCAGCTCACCTTCTTAGATACGATGACTTGGCACCTTCGGCATAGGACTGGGTGTCAGTCCATAAGCCGCGGAGCCCTCCCTTTGGACACCTGCCACTAGCGGCCCTTGCGCGCTTCCATTCGACATTCCCATCGTGCTCACCGCGCCTATCTTGAATTGGTCTAATTCCTTCCTCGTGGTCTTCAGCATCATAGCGAAATGAACGCGACCGCGCGGCGGATACAGACCTTGCATAGGATTTAAATCTCACTGTTGTCCCACTCCCACTCCTTAACAGCCACCCCGCCGAGGCCCAGGACAGAGGAAAGATGGCCATTGCGAAGACTTCTGCAAAAGGCTATACATGCACATACGGTCTCACTGATCTGTCCCTTGTGCTTGTGGGGCGCTTCAGTCAGCCTCAGAAGTGATAAAAGGCCAGCAGCTACCCAGCGCCTCTCAGACCACATCCTCTCCGTATTGATACCCTACAACCATGTCCGTTGTTCCGGTAGATGCTGAGGTGTACATCCGCACTGTACGGTTTTGGGCTGTTCCCCACAATATTCTCGACTACATCTCCTTTGTCACTTATGGAACCTTGCTAGCGTACACCTGGACCAAGTGCTTTCGAAACGGATTCCCGCGGGGGGGGCCCCTAAAGCGCTCGATCATTTACCTCATCACTTCCCTCACCTTGTCCTTTACGTCGTCGGTCATATGGTTGCGGCCTTTTATTTGGACTCGAGTGCCATGGAATTTACAAGATACCGTCCACCAGCTGTGTAGACTCAGCCTCCCCCTCTTCCATACATCCATATTGGAGGCTCTGTCCCATGTAGAAATGGACGGCCAAGCGAGAAATGTAAGGTGGAAGAACCCCCTTGCGATTACCCTTGTTCATTTGCAGGCAGCTACGTCCCTGCTCATTCTCGCAATTGACACTTCCTTGCAAACTCACTTGCGCACCATCGACTGGGCGGGGGAGGGTTGTTCGGAGATGTCATACCGCCTCTTCCATGCACAACAGATTGGTACGCCGCTATATGCCGCAGTCATTCTCTTCACTGGCATCTTCACTCTCGTGTGTCTGGTGGTGCCCGTTGTACCAAGCTCGGCTGAGGGCGCGAATGTGAGCACAAACCTGCTTAATCACAAGTCGGAGCTGACTAGTAATTTCTATTCTAGATGCTGCGCGAGATTCGTTCTCGGGTAGTGAGCCTCCTCCTCACAAGCCATGCACTTGCAAGTTTCAACTTTCTATATCGCAATGTCTTCTACGTCGCGCCGAGGTTTTATACTCCCTGGCAATGGGCCATGGCGGAGGTCCCAACGATAGTGTCTCGCAGCCTCTGGCTGTGCGCCACCGTAGCGTTTGTAGTGACGCTCAAACGATTCGCCCCGGCTCCTCATCGGACGGCTGAACCAATTCTAATTGTCAACGAAACCAAGAGTGGGGAAAAGCACGCTGTCCTTTAGTCCATATGGTTCCGGTCTGTTGCATGCGTAAGGGTGAATGATTACTTAATACAGGAGTGGTTGAATCTTTTGTCGCAGGGAAAGGGTCTCCGAGATGGTTGGACTGGCACACGTACTGAAAATCTGTAAATAAAGCTGTTGATTTGCAGAGATGAGCCTTTCGAGAAACTCGTTAGCCGGCGAGGCCAATGAGGTTGGAACGATTACAGTAGGCCTCCAACGGCGTTCCTCTGGGGCTATTTAGCTTGCCATTCACGTGGCTTTCCCTTAGATTAATTCATAGAGGCAGGACTAGATCGGCAGAGGTGTATTGTGGCATCTAGCTAGACGGATCCTCGGCGGTAATACCTTTGAAACTGAAGGTTATCCCGTTGTGCGTGGTTCCAGAGCTTCTGAAGCCTTTCCGTTACCCATCGATCGACTCTCTAGTCGATCCATCATAAGCACTCCTTGCTTTCTATCAGCTTTGAAGTCCTGTCTTTCATATCCTGGGGCGCTAATATTGATAATTTAAAGCAGGGGGTTCACTCTCTCCCTTTGTATTTTGGATGCGGCCAAGGAATAGAGCAACCAGTAATCAAGGAACTTCGAAGTACGCTCAAGTTCATCGCCTTTACTCCAGCCACACATGCAATTAGCAAGGACCATCTGCCAGATGGCTGCCCTGAGCGCTTCCATTCGACACTCGACACTCTCGCGCGCCAACCAACACAGAACGAAAATTATTGTAAACTGTCACGTCACCTGGGATAAAGTAAAACAAACCTAACAGACAATGAGTCGTTGCCCGTCTCGATCAGTCGAGCAGCCTTCCAACCATGTTTCAGTATTACAGTGAAGGGGGGCGGTTCTGTGAGGCAGATACCAACATTCGTTATCTGTATGTGCCCTCCTCCTTGACAGCCTCTCCGCCGTTGTCCTAATTCACTCTGGTCCGGAGTGGGACACAGAATAGAAACGGCCACTACAGAAGCTTTTGCAAAGGGCCCTACATATAGATCCTATTGGACCATCTGGGTCAGCCTCTGATCCCACAAAAGGCCAGCAGCGACCCGGCGCCTCTCAGACCACACCCTCCCCGTATTAGCACCCTACAACCATGTACGTTGAACCGGTAGATGTCGAGGCGTACATCCGCACTGTACGGTTTTGGGCTGTTCCCCACAATATTCTCGACCACATTTCCTTTGTCACTTATGGAACCTTGCTGGCGTACACCTTGACCAATGCTTTCGAAACGGATTCCCGCAGAGGGGCCCCCTAAAGCGCTCGATCATTTACCTCATCGCTTCCCTCACCTTGTCCTTTACGTCGTCGATCATATGGTGGCGGCCGTCTATTTGGACTCGAGTGCCATGGAATTTACAAGATACCGTTCACCACCTGTGCGAACTCAGCCTCCCCCTCTTCCATACATCCATATTGGAGGCTCTGTCCCATGTAGAAATGGACGGCCAAGCGAGGAACGTAAGGTGGAAGAACTTCCTTGCGATTACCCTTGTTCTTGCACAGGCAGCCACATCTCTGCCCATTCTCGCAATTGACAATTCCTTGCAAACTCACTTGCGCACCATTGTTCCGGAGGGGGGTTGTTGGACGGGGCTGGCATTCCGCCTCTCCCATGCCCGGGATATTGGTATGCGACTACGTAGCGCAGTCACTCTCTTCACTACCATCTTCACCCTCGTGTGTCTGGTGGCGCCCGTTGTGCCAAGCTCTGCTGAGGGCGCGAATGTGAGCACAAACCCTCTTAACCCCAAGTCGGAGCTGACTCGTAATTTCTATTCTAGATGCTGCGCGGGATTCGTTCCCGGGTGGTGAGTCTCCTCCTCACGAGCCATGCACTTGCAAGTTTCACCTATCTATTTCGTTATGTCCTCGACGTACACTGGAGGTTTTATACTCCGTGGCAATGGGCCCTGGAGAAGGTCCCACAGATAGTCTCTCGCAGCCTCTGGCTGTGCGCCACAGTAGCATTTGTAGTGACGCTCAAACGATTCGCCCCGGCTGCTCATCGAACGGCTGAACCAATTTTAATTGTCAACGAAACTAAGAGTGGAGAAAAGCATACTGGTCTTTAGGCTGTATGGTTCCGGTCTGTTGTATGCGAGAGGGTGAATGTTTGCTTACCACAGGAGCGGTTGTACCTTTTGTCGCAGGGAAGGGTCTTCAAAATGTTTGGACTAGCACACGCCCCGAAAACCTGTAAATAAAGCTGTTGATTGGCAGAGAGACGAGCCTTTCGAGAAACTCGTTTGACGACGAGGCCGATAAGGCGGTAGGCTTCCAATGACACCGGTCGGCGTTCCTCCGGGGCTAGTTAGCTTGCCATTCACGTGGCTTTCCCTTGGGGTAATTCATAGGGGCAGGACTAGATCGGCAGAAGTGTACTATTGCACCTAGCTAGACGGATCCTCGGCGGAAATACCTTTGAAACTGAAGGTTATCCTGTTGTGCGTGGATCCAGAGCTTCTGAAGCCTTTCCGTTACCCATCACTCATCAGTGTGTCCTGGAGGACCATCTGGTCAGCTCAGCTTCTCGGTTGATTAACCACGCTGCCAAGCGGCCTTCAGACACTCTGCGCCAACGAAGACAGGACTAGCATAGTATTAATTACATATGTGCTGGTTTGCCACCCTCCTTGACAGCGTAGCCGCACTGCCGTCGTTCTTATTGGCTTAGGGACACAGAAGAGACGGCCTCTACACAAACCCCACCGGTCTGCCACTTTATGGCACCCTGTGGGTCCTCTAAGGCGGATCTCCCAGAGTCATAAGTCATAAGAGGCCAGCGGCTAACCGACGCCTTTCAGACCACAAGACTCTTGTTGGCACCCATGATTATTACTATGGTAAACAATATTCTCGGGAATAACAGTGAGGAGTTCTTCCGCCTAATATATTTCCACGATTAGTACTTCTCGACAAATTTCCCTTGCCATGTTCGGAGCATTGCTCGCATACACCTCGACTAAGTGCTTTCGAAGCAGCTTCCCGCAGTGGGACACCCTAAAATTTTTGATCCCTTACCTCATCGTCTCCCTCACGTTGTTCTTGATGTCGTGGACGATCGAAGGCCTACATTGGACTCCTGGTGTTTGGGTGATTACTTGAGGCCCATGGGTTGTACAGGATAGCATCTCCTACCTGTGCGGACTCAGCCTCCCCTTCTTCCATGCGTCCATTTTGGAGGCTCTATCCCATGTCGAAAAGAACGGTCAAGGGAGGAACGTAGGGTGGAAGAAATACTTTGTGGTAGCCCTCGTTCATGTGCAGGCAGTCATGTTCCTGCCCACTCTCATGATCAATAATTACCTGCATGATTACTTGCACACCCGCTTGCGCGCCAAGATTGATCTCATAGAGCCTAGTCGGATGGATATGATCAACTCGCCGTTTCGATGCATCGGAGACTAGGATGGGCCTAGATGGTGGAATCAATCTTCCCCCATCTTCACGCTCGTGTACATACCCGATCCGATGCACCAAGCTCGTCTGAAGGCACGAAGGTGAGTACAAACTTGCTTAACCCCAACTCGACGCTGATGCGTAACCTCTCTCAGGTGCTGCACTGTATCCATTTCTCAGTGATGGGCCCACTCCCCATGGCCGATACACTTGTAACCCTCGACCCTCTACTCCACCCTGCGAGTTGCCTTTACTCCATGCGGTTCTGTTCACATAGTCCGCTGAATGCGCTGTGATTAATTTCAATTCCGGGATTTATAAAATAATTTACGCCCTTCAAGGAGAACCCACATATATATGATTATAGAGTCCCTTTTTTAGGCATTTGGTACTCCTTTCAATCTCCCCTTGCCATCTCGCCTGACATGGCCACCAATACACATGGTGCTTTCAGTCGGCAAATGGAAGTTCCAACGCAATCCTTACAATATCATAGCTAGAGACAAATGAGAAGGGCCTTTACCCTCTCCCGTCAGCGCCCTCAGCTCACCTTCTTAGATCCGATGACTTGGCTAACACTCATCCGCGTAGTGCTGACATCTTTGGCATAGGACTGGATGTCAGTCCTACCTAGAGCACTACACGTAAACCTGGTGAGCTATTCGGATCACAGGCAGCACCAGTGTTCAATACACCAGTCGGATTGGTGACTGGATATGAGGTGAGATAGCGGGGCTGAGTCATTTTAGAAACATTGCTGGGATGCCGATGTCATTCCCTTTGTTCGAGCTGAGATAGATACGGCACCGGCCTCTTGTCGAGTGGCACAGGTAAGGGTGGCAAAACGCAAAAAGCGCCTGGCCTCTCATACCCTGAAGGAGCAGTCAATATTTAGAGAGCATTACGTTCACAAAATATCCTCCCTCAGAAACGAGCAGCTCTCACAAACTCTTCACAAACTCTTACTCTCTTGACAACCATGCCTCCACGCCGTTCTGCTCGAGCTAAAGCCACCGTATCAGAGGACACTGCAGCAGTTGATATCAATCTTGGAATCCAAGAGCCCCAAACTCCGAAAAAGGGAACTAAACGCGCGCATTCTGACGATGAAAGCGAAGTGCCTCCGGCGAAGAAAATAAAGGTCCTCGCGGATGGGTCCCCGCGTAGGCCTGATGGAACCGTTATGAAGGTCCCTGTGGATTATATGTCCGGCTTTTTTGATAGTACGGGTTGCCACCTTACCGAGTTTCTCACAACTTGACTGTCCCCTCAGCTGTCCACCAAGTTTACGTCGACGCCAAAGGAGAGGTCTACGATGGTTAGTCTATATCCCCTTTCTCTGTGTCCTCTTCCAAAATTTGAGCGCTCACTAGTCATTTTCCTGCAGCATTGCTAAATCAAACAAACGTAGGCGGCAATAACAACAAGTAAGGTAACATCCTATGTAATATATACATATACACTCATGACTTTTGACTCCTAGGTTCTACATCCTTCAGTTAATCCATCCCCGCGGAGATACGTCGAATGTGGCTTTGTTCACCCGCTGGGGACGGGTTGGGGAAACAGGACAGTCTCAGTCAAAGGGACCATTTCCAGCAGACAAGGCGGTTGCAGAGTTCACTAAGCAATTCAAGGCAAAAGCGGCTTGGGACTTCAGCAGGAGGACAACACAGGAGCCTAAAGCTAACAAGTACACCTGGATTGAACGACATTACGAGGACGAAGGCGCTTCAACCTCTAGTCCCACGAAGGCGAAGCAGGCAGATCCAGGGGTGGCTGTCAAGGAGGAACCCGCCGAGGAAACCATCCCCGATAGCAAGTTCCCCGTAGAGGTACAAAAGCTTGTCGAATTCATCTTCAATCCTGCGTACGTACTCTAGATTTTCCTGATAAAAGTATGGACTAATTGTCCATTAGCTTAATGCAAGCCCACCTGGCCGCCATGAACTACGATACCAATAAGCAGCCATTAGGGAAACTCGGTCAATCGACACTGACTGCGGGATATTCCGCCTTGAAGGAGCTTGCGGAGATCATCGACGCACCTGATGGTCCTAAGGCGCGGTCGTTCGGCGGATTCGTAAGTATAACGTTCTGGCAAACCAGTTCACCACCGACTTTGACCTCCCTTAGAAAAAGGCAATCGATACTTTTACCAACCGGTACTACACGTTCGTTTGTTTTGCCTACTTCAACAAGTCACAAGGCTGAAAAGCACCTTCTAGTCTCATCCCGCACGCCTTCGGAAGACGCCGTCCTATACCTATCGATAATTCCGAGGTTCTAAAAAGAGAACTCGAGCTCGTCGAATCTCTAGGGGAAATGGAGATGACCCAAAAGATCAACGTCTCGAAGGTCCCAAAGGACGCTGAAGGCAACCCCATCAATCCTCTCGATTCCAAGCTCGCATCCTTAGAGCTCAAGGACATTTCGGTGGTCGACAAGCAGTCTAGCGAATTTGCCAATATTGTGAAGTATGCAAAGGATACCAACGCAGGTATTGGGCATTGGGCTGTTAATAACAATATGACCGTATTGGAGGCTTTCCGGATTGAAAGAGAAGGGGAAGCGGACCGATGGGATAAGGGGGGTTGGAATGGGAAGGCCAACGATGGAGAACGACTGGTACGTGAAACATCAACTTCACTGAGTGACCGAAATCTTACCAAGAGAGATGCGTAGCTCCTTTGGCATGGTAGTCGTACCACAAACTTTGTTGGTATCCTGAAGCAAGGCCTTCGTATCGCGCCTCCAGAGGCCCCCGTAACCGGCTACGAGTTTGGAAAGGTGATTTTGCGTCGGCTTGTGATTCCTCCAAATACTGATATCAGGTATCAGGGTGTCTATTTCGGCGACATGCTGGCGATCAGCGCAAACTATACTCACCATTAGTGAGTTGTAACCCCATCTTAATACCTGTCCGTACCACCTCTGATTATTTGAGCCTAGTTTGAGCCAAAATATTGGCCTTTTGCTTCTTTGCGAGGTAGTAGCGAAGCCCTACCACGAAGCATACGAATTCGACTTCCAAGCTGATGTAACAAGCAAGAACTCGGACAAGGTGTACGTCATTGCACCGTCATGAGCGGTACTCTCGTTTACCGGGTTTCCGCAGCGCAACTAAAGCTTTAGGGAAAATGCAGCACGAGGACTGGATCGATGCTGGGAAAGCTCTAGGTAGAGGCGACCTCAAGGGTGTCTATATGCCTGGTGGACAAGCCAAGGACCTTTCATCCACGTTCCCGCGACCGTCGGTCAAGTGTGAGGATGTTTGGAATGAGGTCGGTGCCTCCCCATACTCGAATATCTCCTCGTACTGACTCCCGTTGATAGTACATCGTTTACGATGTCAGCCAGATTCGAATTCGATATCTGCTGCAAGTGATGTTCTAGGGATGGCGAGAAAGGGACGGGACGCCTTCATAGCAGGTCTCCTTTGTGTTAACCGACGCTCCTATGTATATACCCCGTTTTTTTCTTCTGATATGGGGATATTCCCTTGCTGTGGTTCGGAATAAGTGATGTCGAAAACTTGAACCTAAACCATGGCCTCGAAAGCAGTCGCGGCGGCAGCAGTGGTCATTGCTCTTCACAAAATATGCTAGAAGTGACGTACTCAAATGTTTGTAGGACTTTACACGGATATACGCCACACTTGGCCTTGGCAAAGGTCCGTGACGATCCTTGCGGGCAACCGGACCTTGACCCTAGACTGACCGACGCCCTCAAACGTGGTCTATTCGACTCTACAGAGACTGTTGCGGCTCTCCAGGCATTCCGCAAGCGACATGCCGACGCTCAACGAATTCATGGCCAGCTGTCCTCGCAGCCTACCACTGTCGACTTTACCCACTACCGCTCTATCCTTAAGAATCAGAACATTATCAATGAGGCCGAGAAGCTCTTGAAGGATTTCAAGCCGGTTACCTACGACGTGAGCACACATGTCAAGGCCATCGAAGCATTCGAGCAGAAAGCGGCAAGTTTACTCCTGCTCATTTCATAACACTGGTCTTTGTTAATGTTTCTCTCCAATCCCATTTTATAGGTTGAGAAAGCACAGGAAACCGCTAAACACATCGATCTAGAACTGAAAGAGTTGCAGGCGACTCTCGCCAATATTGAGGATGCGAGGCCCTTCGAAGACCTCACGGTACGTAAAACCCTGACCTCGGCCATTGTTGTTCCACTCACATTTTTCGGGGACTAGGTCGTCGACGTCGGCAAGGCTCACCCTCAAATTGCCCAGGCTGTTGAGACTATGGTCAAGAAGGGCAAGTGGTCTGTACCAGGTCCGTTTTTAAGGCGTCTTTCCGCTATTTTTTCCATTGAAATATTCGTTGCTCGCAGGATACAACGAGAAGTTCGGCAACATGGCTCTCATGTAAATAGACTAAGGTTCTTCTTTATGAGATGGAGTATCTTCCAATCAGGGTTTATATGGCTTGCCTCCCCTCCCGTATCTGCTAGTTTTGAGAGAACAGGAGTTAAATCAGGTCATGCTGTTATCATACGCAGCGTTGGAGAACCAATCAAGCCGTCATGCAAATACTAGATTTCAACCTACGAAGAATACATATTACTAATCTAATATGGGGAAACGAAGGTGAACCCGAGAATATTACGGATCCTGAGGATAAAGTTAAGATCATCCAGCTTGCGGACATGTGTCAAGGGTGC
>Ga0307513_10007280_pt1 | contig 14368 bp, 12 predicted proteins | sample 15_EM_MG_FD_202174 | JGI IMG/M metagenome (GOLD analysis project Ga0307513, IMG submission 202174) | Populus trichocarpa ectomycorrhiza microbial communities from riparian zone in the Pacific Northwest, United States - 15_EM | ecosystem: Host-associated > Plants > Roots > Unclassified | place... | reverse complement strand
ATGTAGGCGGGAATGGGGCGAATGGGATGATGATGATGATGATGTGAAGAAAGAATCGTTCATGGAATTCTTTTTCTTTCTTTTTTCTTTCTTTATCGTCGTCATTGTCCCCCTTTGAACATTCGCTCTTTTTCTCTGTTCTCTCTTGTCTTCGGATTTCGTCTTTCTCGTTCTTCGTGTTTTCTCGTCGTCTTTCAAGTTACTCGCTTATACCTGTTTTTTCTAATTCGGACAGGTTTTTGTCCCCCTTTATATCCTATCCCGACTCAGCTCGACTCGACTCGACACCACCCACTCTACCTATGTACCTCACCCCCCAACTGTACCTACCATACTTGTCGCTATATCATCCCACCACCTACAAACTCTTTCTGGATTTTATCCTCCTTGTTTTATCTAGCCCAGCTGTATCTCCAACACCCCGCGCACGCACTGCACATCCCTAAACCTACTTAACCTTATTGCACCGCCCCGCACGTATCTATGTGTCGTTTTCTCGTATCTAGCATGCGTTGTGTTTTTTTTTTTGTTCGACAAGCACCACCGACCGGTACAACTATATCTCGCCTTGCCAGTTCCCGATGTTTCCATTCCCTGCTACATATCTGCTATACATGGCATGCGGTGATTTTTTTTCGTTCCATTATCTAACCGACATGGGTTCGGTTATTCGCTCCCCCACCTACACCGCCATCACCACGCAAAAAGCACACACCATCGTCATCGCCAATTCCACGCTACGGCTACCGGTTATCGGCTACTCTGTGACCGGCAGTTGTTTTTTTTATCATATGTCACTTTTTTGTCTCGTTTGTTGCTTGATGGAGGAGGAGAAGGCAAAATAAAGCATTTACCCCAACCCGGCAACCCCATGGTTATTTGTTGTGTATGTATAGGTATTTATTCGCGATTGGCGATTGGCGAGGCCCATCAGCAATCTGCCTCGCATCTGCCTCGCATCTGCATGCATCAGATCTCATCATTTTTTTTTCCGTCAAGATGTGTCAAAGAAATGGCATTGGTGGAAGGGTTTGCTGTTTTGCTTATCAAGGAGAGGTTAGCAGACGCGGCGCTTTATCACCTACCCCCCCTAGATAATGCTCCGGTCGTGGTTTTTCATCTCCGTGGTGTTCGTGTTGGGTCGTGCGAGCGAAGCGAGCGTGAGGTACCGAGGTCGCCGATGGGCAGATATGCTATTGTTAGCCTCTTGCGATAACGAGATGAGTGTGTGTGGTTGTGTTAACGGCTAACGCGTAATGGTTAGCCTCTCCCTGCCCTTCGCTCTCCGTTCCCTATCGTTTTCATCGACTGTAAAGGAAGGGATACCCATGTTCCCTTTTTCGGTTTTCGGTTTGCAGTTTGCAGTTTTTGTCTCTAATTTTTGATTTCTTCAGGTTGTGCTTATCTGGCTTTTGGCCCCCTTCCTTCCTTTCGTTCTTTTCTTATCGTTCGGCTTTCCCACCCACCTGCATTGCCTCACGCACCCCCTCTCCACCGTTCCCGCGGACAAGGCTCGGTTAACCTCCGTCGCGGGGTTTATCTCACACGTTTAAAAATTGGTATTGCTTGTTTGTTATATTGTTTCTTTGGTGTTTGTAATCGACGCATTATACAGAGTCTATACAGTATAATGATAGCGACTAAAAACCTCTGTATTCATCTTTAGTTAGATTGATTTATCTGATTCTGTCTGTCTGGCTTTCTGTCTGTCTGTCTGTCTGTCTGATAAGTTTTGCTGCGTTACACAGTATGTTATACATGTAACCCCGTTCTAAGGAGTCTAAGCACGAGAGAACCCAATGTTTCTTCCCCATTCGATTCGATTCCAATTCTTAGTTATCATTTTCTTCCTCCACTTGTTTGCATCCGACCCTCCCCATCCACACCTCCCATTCCGAGATATCTTCTCTCCCGAACTCGGCTTTTAAGGGGAAAATAAAAATATAACATGAATGTGGAAGGACGAGGACAAGGACAACTTCACGTAAACGGGAACTCCCTTGGCAAGGGCTAACACATCAATAATCGGTCGCCGTTTGATTGACGTCACGGTCGTTGTTCCTCCGGGCTTGTCATACCTTCTTATGTCAAAGCGTCCAACTGGCGCCCGCTTGGCCCAAGACATGGCCAAGGACTTAATGCCAAGTCGGGCTTTTTTCCGAACGAGGGTAGTTACCTTACTAAGTAGCTACTCAGTAGCTATGTACGCCGTTCTTGGCTATGGAGCTGTGCTATTTTGTTCCTCGGGGATTATTATCATCCAAATTTCGTCCTTCTTCTACTAGTACCAAGGTAATGTACATATATAAGTATCAACCCCCAATCATCCAAATTGTCGAGGTTCTTCTGAACGATCGGGGTCAGTACACGCAAATAAATGGAGATACGTATGTATGTAGTGTAATGATTCCAAAAAGAATAAAATGGGAGGGGGATGCTTAGCGCCTAGTGCCTGGGCGTGAAGATGGTTCAGAAGGGTTTCGTCTGAATAAGGTGCAGGAAACGCAGTGGGACTTTAAAGAGTGCGTGAGCCGCGTGCTGTGAGTTGTACTTCTACCAAAGGTTCTTGGGCGATAGAGGGGGGATTCAATGCACAGTATGTGGGTTCGGACCCCAAGGTCCGAACGTCGATTCAAAGAGAGTGTTGGTGTTCGAATTGTCTTCACGAAAAGGTTGCGAATAGATGGTATGATACAGGATTTGGGAAGGATATAACACGCAAGAATTGTAGAATGAGACTTTGAGAGCATATGATTACTTGGGTGGTTCCGATCTCGTGGACAGCAGACGATCCCCACCACGGCATGCGACGTGACAGCTGGAAACCGAGAGTTTGAAGGGAGGGAGGGAAGAAAGTGATTCGAGAAGGAAACATACTTTCTCAAAGCTACACTAAGCAGTACTCCCATCCACTGCCGTAGACATCATGATATCCAGGAAGCCAATAAACCCCATATAGCCTCAGAATCACAACTTCCACCTCTTCCCTTGTATCCATCCTTGGAAAACTGGAACCGTTCCAGCGGGCTCTCAGAACCTTGGGGTGACTTTTAAAAAAATTGGGTTCATCATCATGCGGGGAGCGGAGCAGCGTCGGAGAGAATGGTCGTTTGTTCTTTCCCCACATCGTTGATAAATCATTTAAAAATTAAAAATTTATGGCGAGCCTCTTGGCCAGCCACGCTTCCGAAGTTCGAATGCTCGTATGGATTTTCGTTTTATGTCCGTGCCAAATGTGATCGTGTTGAGCTTATTTTGTGTAATCCACGCGAGACAAACGTTGAAATGTTCAGAGTTGGAATTCCAAGAAAGTTTATCATCATACGGGCGGATCTGGGGTCGTGTTGTAAATATCTTATGATACTTTGTACACTATATTGACCTCTTGATTTGAATTGTGAGCAGGAGGAGGGTTAGCTAGACCTATAGGTACAGCTTGCATCAGCGAACCGCTCGAATTAGGATCAAAATACGGGTCCAGTTGGAATCCAACAAGGGCTCCTGTTATCGTGTAACACATCTCTTCTTAGTCTCGCCATGAGCCGCGTTCCCCGAACCCAGTTTCCCGATAGCACAGCGGTACGCAAGGTTGAAATGAGGCGGAGGACAAACATGCTCGCCTGGTGCACTGCGTATGCTACTGAGTATATGTGGGTTGATACATAGTTCACTATCTCTTGGATGGGCCAGGAACCATTACCCTGCCCTCAAAATTGAGTAGAAGTACAATGCAATATTGATATCAAACGATCCATGGATTGCAGAGATGATGTACATAGCGGCGGAAGCTTCGGGTACGGTATATAAAAAATCATATCTCAACACCCTTGCATTCTGAATCGTCCGGACGGTTCAAGGGGGCAATACCGAGGTCAATAACACGCAACTGTCAATGAAAGAAGGAAAGCATTGTGCAGTCATCGCGCTTAGCACTGGCAATTGGCGCCGTAGGGGATGGGGATATTACTCCAGTGGCATACATACATTGCTATCGAGATATAACAGGACGAGGGGACGAGGACATTTGTATGGATTCTCGATAGGGCTATCTCCAATTCGCCATTTCGTTGAGGATGGTGGATATGATACATAATCCATGTGAGGTAGAAATGCGTGCTTGTTCAACTTGATTGATTGATCTATCGTGACCCAGAACGTGGCCCGGGGGCGGGATGGCTATATATCGCTCAACAAAAATATGGTTATAAAATTTGGATTTCATCAGGTTTCTAGGATCCTCGAGGATGTAACACGATAGTGAAAATTTTCACGAAAGGTCATCCACTCCAGAAAATGGATCATAAACCCAACCTCCGAACTCCACCCACAAGAGTTGACAACGAAAAATTCCAGCACGGTGAGCGGCCTTGAAGTGAATAAGGGATTGCGCGTCGACGTGTTCCAATTCTTCCTCTCCGTACACTTTGAAGGAAATGCGGCGGATTGAATTTGTGCATTCCGGCCTCTCTGGAGTAGTGCGTAAATTTGGACTGCGGTCCAAGGTGACGGCGCTGACAAAGCTTGCAAGGCAGCTCCACGAAAATCCTTTATATCCCAGGAACTCCAGTGACTCAAGGCGAGGAAGCAGCCTCTCGGTATGAGTGAATTCACTGGGACGGATCGGAGTGAGCCTTCGGAGTAACATGTTCGACATAAGAGCGTCGTTCAGACGCTCACTTTCAGACTCCTCCTGCAATTTGAAATGGGTGATCGTAGGTAAGTCGGAGAGAATGGAAATAAGATCCTCTGGCGTGCCGTTCTGGAGGTCTCCACAAAGGTCAAAGTGAGTAAGTTGATAATGAGAGCGATTGAAAATAGATGGAATGGCGCTATTGGGAAATAAAGCGCTGCTCTCGGAATAATATCCAAACTTTTCCAAGGAGGGAAATGTAGCAAGATTGAGCATGGTCACCACCTCTGGGGGAACCTTCGGATCAGTGTCCAAATACAATTCCCTCAGCGCAGAATGTGTGAAGGGACTAATTCGTGTACATTGTTGATATCCGGTGAGGCGCAACCTAAATGAGGCCAACCTTTCAGCAAGTCGAAGAACGTCAAAAAACTCTTCCATCAACCTGAATTCGGCCACAACGGTAGTGAGGCTACTCCAGTCGATGTATATGGAAGAAAGAGGGATGAATAATTGAATGTCCAGGTCCTTCAGCAAGGGTGTATGGGGCAAATGGAAATCCTCATCCTCATCCAAGAAATGGTCAAGTTTGAGAGTTTCGGGGGTTGGGGCGCAGGTTACCTCGCCAAGAAATGTAGGGTACAAGAGAGGAGAAATTTTCAGGAAGAGCGTGCACCACCGAGGGGAAACGTGTTGCAACTCGTTGAAAAGAGGGATTAATGGACCGCGCCCTGATTCAGCCACATTCCATGCTGGGTAACTCAGCGAGAGATATAGAGGAAGCTGTCGCGATCGAGCTAGCCATTCCTTCGTCAACTCGATTTTCGTCGGTAGTTGTCGTTCGAGAGGATGTGAATGTTAACCGTGTTCCAGAGATGAGGCGTGCTGAAGGCGACCTGCCTCCAGAATTTAGAAACGGCTCCAAGGAGAAGAGGCCCGCCACGTTTAACGACGCGAGATAGAGAGTCGAAGTATGAATTGGCATCTTCGGTGTAAATAGAAAAGATGTGTGAGGATATTTCAAGAGGGAGGTGAGAGAGGGGGTCATGGTGTTGGTTGACGCGCTGTTTCACTTCCGCTTGTATCTTGAGCAACTTGTTCATCTCTTCGAAGTGCTCGTATAGCTTCGCATTGACGGCTTTAAGTTGTACGCAAGGGTCACAAAATCGTCCAAGTGTCGTCGAATCCGAACATAGTAATCGAGTGGCAGAGCTTTTAAGATGCCTTGGATGAGTTTTTGAAGCTCTTCAGCCGAATGCGAGGCTGACATCTGGAGAATGCCAGAAGTGAGGAATAAATCAAACGTGGTCGCCTGTTGGCGCCCCTCACGTGCACAATGACCAAACATACAAGACGCGTCAAGTACCGCCGTACCCTCTGTTGTGATTCATTTATTGATCTAAACCAGCCGCGAAACCATTACTGACTCGCAACTTGCAGAAATTTCTGCTGCGCTGCGCGGAGATCAGAGGAATAGCGTCCGAGTTGACAACCGTTTGTCCTTTCATGTGAACTTCGATTCACATACTTAAATTATTTCCGAATGTTCGTGTGGATTTTTTATGTCTGTGCCGGGAGTGACCGTGATTTAGTTTCCTTGATCCACACCAGAGAAAATATTGGACACTCACAGGTGAAGGAAGAATATACTATTTTATCACATAAGGGCGGGTCTGGGGTCACGGTGTAAAGGTTTGTACACTTCCTACAGGTGAAGTTATTGACCCCCTAATTTTAATTATGAGCAAGAAGACAGTCTGAAATACCGATGTAAATCGATCCATAGATTTCAGAGATGATATATAGTAGTACATGGCCGAATGAATACCCTTGTATTCGGTTCAAGTGGGGTAATACCTGGGCCCTAGGCTGTTCAATAACGCCCAATTATCGATGGAAGAAGGAAGCATGGTGCTGAGCACTTGCAATTGGCACCGTGCGTGTGCCGTAGCGGCAGATGATATATATATAGGGGCATGGCTGCCGAGACAAAACAGGATGAGGACACATGGATTTTCAGGCAGACAATCCCACACTCGCTATCTCGCTTAGCATTGTGGCTATAATATATAAGCCATGTGAAGTAGAAAGGCGTGCTTTTGAACTTGCTACAAAACGATTCCAAAAAGAATGAAATGAGGGGGGTATGGCAAGTGTTTAGCGCTTAGTGAAGATGATTCAGAAGGGTTTCGTCTGAATAATGTGCAGGCGACGCAGCGGGACTTTAAAGAGTGCGTGAGGCGCGTGCCGCGAGTTCTACTTCCACCAAATTTTCTCGGGCGATAAAAGGGAGGACTCAATACACAATATGTGGGTTCGGATCCCAAGGTCAAATCCCAAGGTCAAAGAGAGTGTTGGAGTTCGAATTGTCTTCACGAAATGGTTACGAAACAAATGGTATGATACAGGACTTCGGGAAAATGTAACACGCAAGAACTGTAGAACAAGGCTTGAAGGCATATGGTTACTTGGGTGGTTCCGACCTTGTGGCCAGCAGGTGATCCCACCCTGCCATGCGACATGACGGCGGGAAACCGAGAGTTTGAAGGGAGGAAGGAAACCTACTTTCTCAATACTACACTAAGGAGTACTCCTATCCAGTGGCTTAGACATCATAATACCTAGGAAGCCAATAAACCCCACAGAGCCTCAAAATCACAACCAGTCCAGTGGGCTCTCAGAACCAAGTTGTGGTGACTTTTCAAAAAATTGGGTTCATCATCACACGCGGAGCGAGAGCGTTCGTTTGTTCTTCCCCCACATCACTGCTAAATCATAAAATTTAAAAATTATGGCCGGCCTCTTGGCCAGCCACGCTTCTGAAGTTCGAACGCTCGTGTGGATTTTCGTTTATTCCCGTGCCAAGTGTAATCATGATGAGCTTATTTTGTGTAATCCACGTGAGGCACAGGTGTTGAAACGTTCAGAGTTGGAATTCCAGGAAAGAAGGTACCTCTATCATCATACGGGCGGATCTGGGGCCATGTTGTAAATAGTTTATGGTACTTTGTACACTTTTCTAATCTCTTGACTTGAATTGTGAATCAAACAGGAGGGTCAGCTAGGCCTATAGGTACAGCCCACATCAGCGAGCTGCTCGAATGAGGATAAAATACGGAATCCAACAAGGCCTCTGTTATCGTGTAAGATTTCTCTCCTTAACCCCGCCATGAGCCGCGTTCCCCGAACCCAGTTTCCCGACAGCACAGCGATGCACCCCGCTACGCTGCGTATGCTAGTAGCTTGAGACACAGTTCACTATCTCTTAGATTGGCCATGGAACCATTACCCTGCCCTCAAAATTTAGTAGAAGTACAATGAAATACCGATATACGATATATCAAACGATTCATGCATTGCAGAGAAGATATATAGTACTATTCGTCCGGATGGTTCAATGAGGCAATATTCAATACCCAGGCCTTCTTTTCAATATCACGCAGTTATCAACGCAAGAAGGACACATCGCGCTTAGCACTGGTAATTGGTGCCGTGCGTCCATAATGTCGGTAGATAAGACATTACCCAAATGGCGTATATGGCTGCCGAGACAAAACAAGGCGAGGGCATATGTATGTTCGATCGGACGATCCCACCTTCGTTATCTCGGCTAGGATTGTAACTATAATATGCAAGACAAACGGGGCAGAAACGCGTGCTTGTTGACCTTGATATATCGATTTAGAACGGACGAAGCGGTTATGTATCGTTTGATAAAATTATGGTATAAAGTTGGATTTCATCAGAACTTGGAAGCCTGAGGTTTCCAGGATTCTCGAGGATAAGTCATAACAGTGAAGAAATTTACGCAAGGTCGTCGCCCCAAGAAAATGGATCAATAATTCCACCTACGAAATCGCCCCTCAAGACTTGACAATGGAAAATTCCAGCCCGGTGAGCGCCCTGGAAGTGAGCGAGGGATTGCGCGTCGATGCGTTCCATTTCTTCCTCTGCATAAACTTCGAAGAAAATGCGGCGGATTGAATTTGTGCATTCTGGCCTCTCTGGAGTAGGGCGTGAATTTGGATCGCCATCATAGTTGGCGGCGCTGACCAAGCTTGCAAGGAAGCTCCACGAAAATGCTTTATACCCCTGGAACTCCAGTGACTCAAGGCGAGGAAGTAGTCTGTCGATGTGAATGAATTCATTGGGACGGATTATTGGAGTGAGCCTTTGGAGCAATATGTCCGACATAAGAGGGTCGTCCAGACGCCGACTATAGGAGTCCTGCAATTTGAAATGCGTGATCGTAGGTAAGTCGGAGAGAATTGAAATAAGATCGTCCGTCGTGCCGTTCCGGAGGTCTCCGCAAAGGTCAAAATGGGTGAGTCGACAACGAGAACGATTGAAAATAGTTGGAATGGCGCTATTGGGAAATGAAGTCCTACTCCCGGAATCATATCCAAACCGCTCCAAGGAGGGAAATGTCACGAGGTCGAGCATGGTTACCACCCCTGAAGGATCCATCCGCGACTCATTTGTATTCAAATATAATTCCCTCAAAGCAAGGTGCGTGATGGGACTGGTTGGTAGAGGATATCCTGGATGTCTAATAAGGCCACACAACCTAAAAGATTCTAACTCTTCAGAAAGTTGGAGAATGTCAAAATATTCGCCTATCAGGATTTTGTTGGCCTCAATGGTTGTGAGGTTGCTCCAGTCGATGGATATGGAAGAAAAAGGCATGGATACTTGAATGTCCAGGTGCTTCAACAATGGCGTATGGGGCAAAGGGAAATGTCCGTCCTCAGCCTCCTCCTCAAAGAGTTTGAAAGTTTCGAAGGTTGGGGCACAGGTTACCTTCCCAAAAAATGTGGTGTACAATCCAGCTGAAATTCCCAGGACGAGCGTGCACCACCGAGGGGAAACGTGTTGCAACTCGTTGAAAAGGGGGATTAATGGATCGTGCCCTGGTTCAACACAATCCCATGTTGGGTAACCCAGGGAGAGATGTAGAGGAAGCTGTCGCGATCGAGCTAGCCATTCTTTCGTCAACTCGACTTTCGTCCGTAGGTTGCTGTCCGAGAGGATGTGAATGTTAATCGTGTTCCAGAGATGAGGCGTGCTGAAGGCGACCTGTCTCCAGAATTGAGAAACGGCTCCAAGAAGGAGAGGCCCACTATGTTGAACGACGAGAGATTGAGGGTCGAAGTCTGAATTGACATCTTCGGTGTAAATAGAAAAGATGTGTGAGGATATTTCAACAGGGAGGTGAGAGAGGGGGTCATGATGCTGGTTGACACGCTGCTTCGCTTCCGCTTGTATCTTGAGCAACTTGTTTATCTCCTCGAAGTGCGCGCATAGATTCGCATTGACGGCTTTAAGTTGCATGCAAGGGTCACAAAATCGTCCAGGTGTCGTCGAATCCGAACATCGTTCTGCGGAGTAATCGAGTGGCAGAGCTTTTAAGATGCCTTGGATGAGTCTTTGAAGCTCTTCAGCCGAATCCGAGGCTGACATCTGGAGAATGCCAGAAGTGACTAGTGAGAGATAAATCAAACGCGGTCGCCTGTTGGCACCCCTCACGTGCACAGTGACCAAACAAACAAGACGCGTTAATTAAGTACACGCCTCTTTTGTGATTCATTTATTGATCTAAGCAAGCCGCGAAACCATTACTGACTGGTAACTTGCGAAGATTTCTGCTACGCTGAGATCAGAGGAATAGCGCCGGAGATGACAAGCGTTTGTCCCCTAATGTGAATTTCGATTCACATACTTAAATTAAGTATTTCCGAATGCTCGTGTAGAAAGTGTTTTATGTCTGGACTCTGTGCCAGGAGTGACTGATTTAGTTGCCTTAATCCACACCAGAGAAAATATTGAACACTCACAGGTTGAAGGAAGAATATACCTTATCATATAGGGGCGGGTGGGGTCACGGTGTAAAGGTTTGTACACTTCCTACAGGTGAAGTTATTGACTCCCTAATTTTAATTATGAGCAAGAAGACAGTCTGAAATACCGATGTAAATCGATCCATATATTTCAGAGATGATATATAGTAGTGCAAACCTTACCATGGCCGAATGAATACCCTTGTATTCGGTTCAAATGGGGTAATAGCTCGGCCATAGGCTGTTCAATAACGCCCAATTATCGATGGAAGAAGGAAGCATGGTACTGAGCACTTGCAATTGGCACCGTGCGTGTGCCGTAGTGGCTGATGATATATATATAGGGGCATGGCTGCCGAGACAAAACAGGACGAGGACATATGCATTTTCAATCAGACAATTCCACACTCGCTATCTCGCTTAGCATTGTGGCTATAATATATAAGCCATTTTATGATGGCGAAGATTATTAAAACCGGTCTGTTGAAAAATGAAAACGGGTAAATGAAGAGGAGGCGGAGAAATGAGAAGAATAGGAGCACGGCGGGAGCACAGACGAGAACCAATGAAGAGACGCGCCACATAGTCCGCTCTGTAAGGGATGGGAAGGGAAAATTCCACGCGATACAGTGGATGGACCTGAATACCATCGCACAAAAGGACATAATGCAATCCATGAGATACTCCTGCGTTGCGTCCATTTTTATCGCATAAAAAGTTGGTACACGGGTGGAGTGAGGCTTGATGTTCGTTGAGTCGTCCGACTCAGTCATTTGGTGCAGAGTTTCCCGAGCGTAAACGAATGGACGAACCAAAAGCATGAGCCGTTTGCGGAAGGCCCATACTATACCTTTTTCTCGAATATCATCCACGATGTCGAAGGTGAGAAAATCTAAAATGTTGTTAAGCACGTCGAGGAAAGATTGCCAGATCGTCGAATTGGCCGGGGTCACTGCATGAACATGCACTTTCTCGCGTTTCACTGGCTTTTGGCCGACCAGCTGGAGATGCACTGGACAGCGAACGTCCAGTGGTTTATGCCACCAAAGGTAGTAAGTGATTCCGTTGAACACAGCAAAACCAGCGTGACAAGTTCAAGTTCAGTGATCGCGAGCCCTTGCACTCCGCGCGCAATGCATTGTGTAACGAACCACAGAGTTTGCAGCACAACGATTCCCTTCGCAAGGAAATCACCCTTGCTTTTGTCCTCTATTTCTTTGGCGCGGATGGAGGGCAATGTGATTTCCCCCCGTTCGAGAAGGGATTCTAGATGTTTGGGGGATAAAGTGTATGGTTTCTTTCCGGGTTCATCGATGACGAAGCCGCCCATCTGCAAGAAGTGACCATGGACCGCCGTCCACTCATGCTCTATTTGTGACGATAAGCCTACACCTCACAATTTAAAATATGGAAAACCCATGGCTAACCTTTATATCGACGGGCAAGCTTTCTCGAACCCAGCCACTGCCTCATGGCCCAATACATGACACCTTCCGGCACTATCAATGCATAAATCATGATCCTAATCCGCCTCCGTATCATGGTGAATTCAGAGTCGGATAAAGATGGGATGTTGGGATGGACGGAGATCCATATACAGGCGAACAGAGTCACCAGGCAACTCCAAATAATGTCGAATAGTGATCGCTGGCTTGGTGCATTGCTGCAATCGCAGGTGGGGACATCTCGAAACTGGATTCCATTCGAAGACGCGAGGGGGGCAGCCTTGAGAATCTGCCATAGAGCGTGAGTAAGTAAGAAGAAGAAAAGCATTTTCAACGATGTGCTGTCGGAAAGTCCATGGCCAAACCTGTTTGTTACTGAATTCGGTTGTTAGCGGGGATAGAAAGGACCAGTTTCGGGGTGAGGTACCTGCCATTCAAACAAGAGACAATTATAGGCTTGCACTTATAATGGATTCTTAGTACCATACAGTAGAAGCACTCACTTGGGGGGAGTAGATCATGCAAGCAGAGATAAGAAATCCAACGATAACGCGGACTGAATACGATCAGGATACCAGGATTTAACAATTTGATCCCCCTTCCGGAAACGGACTACTTCCTCCGCTTGATAACCGTGATGGTTTGCGTTCGACTCCCACCACCTTCAGATCATGAGCGATCCACCGTTGAGTCGATATATCGATTTTTCAACCCAGTCAGCCATCCCGGGACTATCGGAAGACGAGATAGAGCACAGGAGGGCCGGGGCTTATCCGCCCAGATCCCCATCAGCCGCTCTTCGCCCTGGTCGAGATAATCAATATTTATTCACGAGCGGCCTCCCATTGCCGGCCCGCTCGTAAACTACCCGCCCGCAACCCATATTATTCAAGGTTGACATTCCTCCTTCATCATGGGGAACTTCGTGATCACTGCGCTGTGCATCTTCGTGGCTGTCTTTTTGTGTTTTGTTTTATCTACCCGGAAATGGGCTGCATTTAAGCGGCTTCCCCCTGGCCCTCCGCTAAAGTTGTTTGGTGGCCGCAAGGTGGGTTCGAATCTTCCGCCTTGGAAATTATTCACTGCGTTGCAAAAGCAATTTGGTGTGTCCGTTGGTTTTTAACTCATCCTAGTAAGATTAACACCTCCCAGTCTTGTCATTCTATCAAGGATTCACTCCAGTCATTGGTAAATACTCCGCAGAACGCGTGGATTTCATCTTAGGTATTTATTTCTTAGTTTTGGGAACGATGAAGGCCGCAAATCAGCTCCTCGACAAACGTGGCAGTATCTATTCAAGCCGACCTCGGAATATTATGGCGTTGGTGCCACCTTTCCAACGCTGTTGTTTGTGAACTCATTTATATTAGTGGAGAATTATTATCTAAAGGAATGCGAGGGTTGGGAATGCCGTATGGTACGAGATGGAGGAACTGGAGAGCAGTATGTCATTTTTAATGTGTTTTCGCGCTGAATGCACTTACTTCTACCTTCTAGCTCATGCACGCAGGGATGGGAATTGAGGCATCTCAAAACTACAAATACTTGCAATCCATCGAATCCAGGATTCTTCTCCTCGACCCCTTGCTGGAGAAGGACCCTACGAAATACGCATCTCATCTTCGCAGGTAACTGATATTTTCCTTTTTCGCGCTGTTATCAAAGCTTGACGGTCTGCCAGGTTTGCCATATCTATCGTGCTATCCGTCGGTTATGGTCAAAGAATCTCATCACTCTGTAACCGTACCGACTTTGATTAATCTAAGGACCATCAAGATGATTGTTTAGATTGATCTTAATCTCCATTAATCTAATTTATTCACAATTGAACCGTAAAATGATTTAAAAGGTGGACTAAAAAGTGGTAGGCTCAACTACATACAAGATTCATGATACGAACCAGAGATTAAACGGCAAGTCGGATTAAACAAACCTTGGATCAAACTGCGAAGCGCATTAAACAGCGAGTTGGCAGGGTCCATCAGTAAGCATCTTGTCCCATGAATGAAGGACTTACCTGAAGGTGTCGTCCTGCCCTCATTCTCACCTTTCTTTCAAGTATTTATTTTGACAAATTGCAGGTGGCTTGCAGAATCCATATCAATTGTAAGTTTCACTCTTATTGCCAGGGGAAGTTGATTGGTGGACTTACCAGATCCAAACCCAGTCGTCTGCATACACCGTGAACATATATTTGCGGGGCCGTGTAGTTGATGATATAGTGTGTGACGTCGTAGTGAGCACGACAAGATAGCGATGGAGGAAGTGGGAGTGGACTAAAGCAAGTCCAGAGTGGCACAGTCCGTGACGACAAAGTCATTGTGTCACGGTCCGAATGCGGCTGTGTAACCTAGCGGAGCGCTGGTATGGCCCATTTGGGGAAGGCTGGGCCAACACAATGGCCTTGAAAGTTGACAATGCGACAGGGCCATAGGTCACAGTGGCAAACCCTGTGA
>Ga0307513_10007279_pt1 | contig 14368 bp, 16 predicted proteins | sample 15_EM_MG_FD_202174 | JGI IMG/M metagenome (GOLD analysis project Ga0307513, IMG submission 202174) | Populus trichocarpa ectomycorrhiza microbial communities from riparian zone in the Pacific Northwest, United States - 15_EM | ecosystem: Host-associated > Plants > Roots > Unclassified | place... | reverse complement strand
CAGTGTGATATACTTGTTGAGCACATTGTTGGATGGGATGGAAGAAGTGCATTGACAGCCAGAGGCAGTCTGTTGCAAGATTATGTAGAGGGGTGATTAATGTTTGGAACTCAGCTGCAGCAATAAGTGTGGGCTCAGCCTCAGCTCTAGCATTAGACTCAGCCATCTTACTGGCCTCAATTAGGGCCTCAGCCTTAGCTCTGGCCCTGGCCTCAGCCTTAGCCTTAGCCTCAGCCTTTGCCCTAGCTGCTCTGGCCTTGGCCCTAGTTTCAGCCTTGAGGGCAATGATCATGGTATTAGCCATGGCCCTAGCCTTAGCCTCAGCTTTGACCCTAGTTTCAGCCTCAGCCTCAGCCTCAGCCCTTTCCTTTAATATAGCATCAACCCCAGCCTCAGCCTCAGCCTTTTTCCCAGTAAGTATCCCACCCTTTCCAGTCCCACTTTTCACCTTGTTTATGTCAGTAAATAAGTCCTTTTATATTTAGTTGCAACAAGGAGCAACTCACTTTGTCTAGCCAATCCAATAAGGTATTCATGGAATGGATCACTTCTTCAAGACAATTCTTAAGGCTCATCACCTCTACCCACAGAGGGGCTCTTTTGAGAATATTGATCACCAAAATGACAATCTGGTCAATATGGTCACCAGATGGTGGACAGAGTCTAAGGTGCCTGGCCCAATAGGTACAGGCATATTGCATAGCCCTATCTACATTGTCTTCTAGTAGTTGTGGGAGGTCAACTACATCTTGATTCATTATGAAGGGAGGCAGAGAGCAGGGATTTATCTTCAACCCCTTCATTAACTCCAAGCAGCTGATAGTCATGATAATGTGATAGGTTGCAGGATTGATATGGAACCTAGGATCTGTGCATCGTTCACTATCTTGCAGGAAATCTGGGAAGGACTTGTGGAAGATCCGGATCTCCTTGGTTTCATCAACAGGTACAAGGATTACAGAATGGAGATGTCGCAGGGTGGTCAAAATAAGGGTTATAGGAACACCAAGAATTGTTGCAAGGTCCTTCCGTGACAATGGGATAAATGCAAGTGTAATTGCCCCCAAGACATGACCCATACTAGCAAATACTTCTGACTCATGAACACCTAAGAATGCATGCAGCAAGATCTGGGAGTACAAGGAGTCAACACCAGCACGACCTTCATGCATTGTGCCATCTGCTTCAGAAAGGATAAGCTGGAGACGTTTATCTGGCTCATGGTGTTCTGACTCAAGAAACCTGACCAAGGTTGAGGCAAAAATGAATAGCCCAGATGACTTTTTGGTCAGGGCAATGATTTCATCATCCTGGGGCCATGAATCAGGTAACTCAAGGTCACTCCTTTGTTTGGCAATTTCAGTCAACCTCTGTGTCAAATACAGCTGGATATCATCATTGACAGTGGATGGCTTGACCTCATGGAGTAAGAAGACCTGGGTGAGTGGCTTTAGGAGGGGGAGACGAAATCCAGTGCGAATCCGTGGCTCAGGTCTGCCTGTGATGAAGAACTTCACCAGTGACAGCTGGCTAGCAAATTGACCCAGGACAGAGAGGATTGCTGAGGCTGGTTGATCATCAATGCATTCATCTAATGCATCAATGACAATGACACATGAGACCTTTGCTTCAGAGAGTGGATTGACAAGGAGGTTCTCAAGCTGTGAGATAAGGGAAGTGTGGGCCAGGGTAGGATCCTTCTTGATGATCCTGATGATGCGGCTTCGGAAGTGGGGATAATGACATGCAAGCTGGTATGCAAGTGTGGGGAAGATGTTCTTGAGCTCTCTCCGGTCAAGGTAATCCCGGGAACAGAAGAAGCTGGCACCAAGGAACCCATCATTGACAACTATTTCTGAGAACAACTGAGCTATTGTTGATTTTCCGGTGCCTGCCAATCCATTCAGCCAAAATACATTTTGGCCACAGGTGTTCTTGGCCCAGAGCATGATGTCAGTGAGGATGGATTGTCGAGTACCGGGAAGACATTTATTGTGATGACCGGCCTGATATCCGGCGTTCCGCACGGGCTCCAACTTTGCTAGGATTTCGAGGTCTGCAGTTTCCTATTGGGAGTTCAAACCATCAGCCCAGGTCAAATCCAAACAATGAACTGCCTCACTAAGATGTCATGGATTTTCCCCGTCCTCTCGTACATTCCTTGTTGTATTGAAACCTAGCTGGGTGTTAATCAAAGATCCTGGTATGACCGGCCGCTCGCACCTGATAGCCCGTGATAGCATTGGCAAGTTCTTGGACAAATCCGTTCAAAGTTTTGGCATTCTCGACGTTGCGTAAGAACTTGAGAAGGGCATGTTGTTCGGAGAGCGGTTCGAGCTTCGCGGTAACCACCTCGAGCTTCCTGAGAGAGGAATGAGCAAACTGGCGTGTATTCGTGCGGGTACGAACCTCCGAAGTTCTACTCTTCTCCCTTTCTCTGCATAATCATCTTCGCTCACAGGAGAGGAAAGCACGCCGGATAGCAGCTGCACCCTCCGCTCTATATCCTTCAAATTATCCGCGTTATCTGCCGTTTGCTGGAACGACAAGGAGGCAGGGGATGAGTAGGTGTTCAGCCCACGAGCAGAGCATACTCACATCGTAGTTCCTCATCAGGGCAGACATCGCGCCCGCAACCGCCTTGAGCGGAAGGAACATATCGGAGGATTCCTTGACGGCTTCTACGGCCATCCTGACTGCAGAGTATGCCGTTTGTCCCATCGTGTCCATCCCCTGAACAGTGGTGTCATTGCTGGACGCGCCACGTGTATCGTCGAATGCAGAGCTGATGGAGAGAGCGATGGCGACCGATGTGGCGGCAAGTGCCCTGGAATCCCTTTGCGACGTGAGATCTGGTAAAAGTTCTACTGGAGGTGTAGGATTCGAGGCACGGGTATCCGCCGGTTGCTTCGGTCTGCGAAAGCGGGGCATAACGAAGATGGATGGTCAAAACAACCCGACAGTCGGGTTTGGCATCCGGCATGATCTAACGGCGTCGGGCGTTACCGCACGGGGGTTTGAAAATTTGACCTCCGACGCCCCCTCTGAGAACAAATTCGAGTTGGGAAAATCTCGAAGCACCAGCTTCGGGGTTAGCGTGAAAAGCTGGCTCCAAATCAGCCTGGTACGATTGGTATATCGCACCTGGACAATCAGTGAATCATCGGGCGGTGGGTACTCGACAATACTAGTGACACTGAGGTGTACTACGTAGGACGAGTTCCACCCAGTGCACTGGCAGAGACCTTTTCGCCTACATCCTCGACCGCGCAAAAACCCTACCGGACCCTTCCTCAAACCACGAATTCGAGCACGAGTCCGACAACCTTCGTCTCTCACTCACGCTCCCGATCTTCTGAAAATATGAGACAGGTTCTTCTCCGGCCGTTGAGCGGAAACCTACCTCTACATGAGTCAGGAACGGCCCAAGCATTCAAAGGACGGAGCCAACGATACGTTAAGAAGCGGTGCAGGTCCAGAGTGAAAACCTCTTGACGATTTAACCCAGCAGTCGACGAATAAAGACGAGACTTGAGCTCGAGCTTCCTTCGTGACCCACGCCCCGTTCCTAACGTTCATCTTTAGACCGAGTGGATGGAATCTAGCCAGCATGCACGTACGTTATCATAATGGCAGATTGTCCATCATTTCGTGGATACGAGCAGGGCGTAGTAGTCTACATAAGCATGAAGACGTTGCATGAAGCAAAGAGCAATCAGATACGCGCGCGGACGTGTGATCTATTGTGGATACATACGGTAACCGGCTAGATTGTCGTACCCACGGAAGGAAGGGCTTCGCATTCACTGTTCAATTCGCTGCAACAGAAGGAAGCGGTGGTCAGTTCCCATCCAACTGACCAGAAATCCCCATACCTCGACCAGAACCATCTTCGGTTTTGACGTCTCCTCATCATCTATAATCCAATCCAACCTCGGCCTGTTCCCGTCCTGATTCAGCCACTTCGAATGTAACGACGGCTTCACATACATATATGACATCGACTTGGGCATCTACGCCAGATCCTCATCTCCCACCCCGGACGCGTTAGCGGTGACGCTTCTTCTACCACAGCTGGCAACCAATCAGGAATCCCCCCTGGCGAGAACGGCCTTGAGAACGAGAGGGTCGCCACAGACGGCACCCCGTCGTCGTTATTGTGCGTGTGAGCAGAAGGTGAGCGGAACCGTGACGTTTTTCCGGGTGCCGAAACGGGCCCCAGGTCCGCCTTCCCCCTCTGCTTGGTGAGGTTGACGACTCCGCCACATCTACCTCGCAATCCGCATTCCCAGAGCTATCTCCACCAAACTTGCCTCGGTGACGTCCAACCTCTCCAGCTGTTCCAGGACCGCAACTCCCGTTGTGCCGAGATGGACCTTGGAATACGTAGTGGAGAACGATACTGGTCGAGTGAAATTCAGGAAATCCGCCGACCGCCTCGAAGGGAAGCTCGAGGTGACCTTCTGTGTTCTTGGTCTTGTAAAGCTGAGCCGTGCGGCAGGAGCGGAAAGTGGCATATATTAACAGAGGCGGGGGGGGATGGGGTGCGGTCCTCGTGGTCTTTGAAGGGGTCTCCGTTTTCATGATGGTCCCCACCTTCGGCCCCGAACATTTTGTGATTAGACCCGACTTCGTCATCCCACACCAAAATCTTTTGTCGTCAAGTCAGCTCCAGAGGGCTTTCATCCTGAAGAACAATAAGTATTAAGGCGACATATACAAGGAGCAGCTCACCTTGTGCCCCAAAGATTGAACGGTGATAGACCATACACTAACCATCTTCGGATGGAAATCGGGATCCAAAGCAAACAGTTGTCTGGGCCGCCATAAGGTTTCTTCCCAGCAAGACCCGGACGTCAATAGTAGCAAGAAGTGAATCCGCGAACGCTGACCGATGATACTAGCGCGCGCGGGGGGGGGGGGGTAACCACCCATAAGTGAACGACCCCCAACCACGTGGATGTTCGTAGGGGAACGACAAGTTATAGATGACCGCAATGTAAATATGGGATTGTCGTCGGTCTGGAGTGGACATCCTTGGGACCCTGGCTCCGAGTGCGGACGTGGAGATGTAGCTGCGGGGGGGACGACAACTCCACTGGTTGCGGGATTTGGTTTGGAGGTTCCACTCATTTGAGGTGCGTCGACGCGCGACGTGTTTATAGGAGGGATCTTAACGGAAGTCTTCTCGTCGCTAATTTCGCAGAATTTGACCATGCAGCCGTCCGAACCGCGGTCCGTGCTCAACGTCAGGTGGTCTGGAACGACAACCCTAGCAAGGTGTGAAAAGGCTAGAGTGGTAGATCACATTGACAACGACACACCATTCAAGTTCCTTCCTGAAACTATCTTGAAGTGCTGTGGTCCAACAAAGTGGCCGGTTCCTCAGACTCCACTGACATCGAAGGGGCGGTGTTCGTCGTAGTGTGGCACCGGCGGGTGGCGCCCTCGCTCGTGCCAGGCGAGAATCCCTGCTAACGTTTCGTACCGGGTATCGCGTCCTTCCGTCTACTCTTCATGCATTTCGTAAGGGCCATTGTTGAATCTGTATCCGGATAGTCCTGGGATAGTCGGTAGACCATTGATGTAGCCGTTTCGAAACTGTATTTCCCGCTGGCGATCGTGGCGCACGACAGGCGGCAACTTGGCAATAAACCAACAACAATGTCGCCTGTCACTCGATGTATATTTGGCACAATGGGGATGTGCCATCCCAACTCCACAAACCCTCCCCCAGAACCATTTACCCCATCTTCATTAGTCACCTGCGGCGTGTCACAGATTAGAACCAGAGCGCAACTGGCCGCTCAGCTTCACTTTAAGGAAACGCCGGCCCAGGTGGACCCCCACCAAAATTTCTGCTCGATGTTCAATCGGGAAGCCGACGAGTACGACAAGAGGACTTCCACTACAGATGTCACGATGACCTTAAAACCACCTGAATATTCGTATGTCCCTTACCCGGGCTACTCCCGTACTGACAGCTTCCCACTAGGCTGCCGCGACTTCCGCGTTCATCGCGGATATCCAAAACGAACTCCGACATCACCATCAAGAAATGACCTTCCCCGTTCTCACCACGTTGCTCAACACTAGCCTGGAATCCAGGGTCTCGTCTCTGAGTTCAGGGGAGGGAGGGAGCCTCCGAATCGGTTTAATGCTACTTCAGGCGTCCCGAGTCGATTCCCCCCCCCTCCACGCGACCGGCCCTATCCTCCTAGGACCGGTGCCGGCAGAAGCCTGTTCATCCACCCCAACGCAGTGTCAGAAAGCATAGGAACCGTGGCGCCTGTATGCGAGAGAGGTTGAGGCGGGGGGAAATTCGTCGCGGCAGCGGAACTGAAGAGGGGGTCTCAGCGGATCTCGGGGCCTGTCGATATCTTTCACGGTCCGACCAGTCGACGAGAGCGAAATTCCTCAATCGTAATAAATAGAGGTCGGGCGCACCTCGCGACGGCACACGAGCCTGATCCCCAAGCGGAGGCCCCCACTGCTCTTGATTACCCTACATCAGCAATCATAGAATCCAGTTTTATTCCAAGTGCTCAAGTGCTCGGAGTAATTCGAGGGTGGGGAGTTCAGATCAGGGGTAGCTGATCACCAGTCATGAACAAAGTATTCGTGAAGTTGGTGGCTTGTCCCAAAGTGAGCGATTCCGATCGTCCATGGCGGGCGGGCGGGCCCCTCAGTCACAGGTGAGATGCGCTCCATTCAACGGCTGGATGGCAGCGGGGCACGTCCCCGATCCTCCGCTGCACAGTCACGACAGCGAGCGTGTTTTCTTTGGTGTATTTGTTCCCATGTGCCTAGGTTACTCGCACAATGGGCCTTCCATAGGAGCTCCATCCTGCGAAACGCAAAGAAGGGTTTCCGTACTCGCTATCAATTGATAGTGACAGTTGCCGGGCATTCTCTGCAGTACATAATAGATGTGAACTCGGGGAAAGTTTGTGACAGGAATATATCTCAAGTTGCACTCACCACCTGGCTTGATGCGCGCGACGCTTTCTCGAGGTCTTCGGGCCACAGTTTCCCGTCCAAGATAAAAGTCCAGTTACCGGTATGAACACGACGAGTAACTCCCTTTGGCTTCCCGCTGTCTGTGGCGGGAGCGAGTGGAGGAAATGTATGGTCCGGTTGAGGAACTCGAATATTCTGAATTTCCAACTTACGTCGAACAAGGTTCAATGATTCCTCGACTAGCTTCCCGACCCTAATCACCCCTGTACTCTATGACGGTCCCGCTCCTTTACTCCGTGTTGATGAAATCCTTGCTGGTGGCACCATGCCCGAGAGATGGGGGAGGTCCGGACCCCGATGAGAAACCCCCTGGAGTCCTCTGGTCGCTACTTACCCACCGACAACCAAGTGACATCGATACAAATGTTTAGGAGCAATCGAACGTGAATGGGTTTCCGGGGGGGGGGGGGGCGTAAGATGAGGCGAGGATGTCCAAGGTGCTGGAGGACAATAGAACCGGTAGTCGAGTACCCGCCCGGAGGTTATGTGGGCCGTGCCGCACGATCCAGCGTTGCGACTTTGCATCACTCCCCGCCAGTTGGTATCTGTCGAGCACGCCCGTCGCACCGGCCCGAAATCTGTTGCGACCCTCCAATTTCATACTCTTAACGTCAATTCCCGGTGGGTTGGTCACCGGGAGTACATCGTGCACTAGCGACTCCGGACACAGCTCCCTCCGCGGTTACGATTCCGTTGGAACTTGTCGTCCCCTTCAGTGCTCCCGGGCAAGGGAAATTCATTACCTAACCTGTCTATTCGACGTGTGTGCCTGCCCAACGCAATATCGTGTAGTTTTGTTTCATACCTAACCCCCCCGTTACAGGCGAGAACAATGGCGATGTGCACAGGCGGGGGAACATTGCAGCATCGGCTGCCATAAAGGTTACAGGTCCATGCAAACGGTGAATGGTGGGGATTCCAACAATGCCTTTGTTCCCCTATTTGATATGAGTGGGTCGAGTGTGGGCGTCAATTGTTTGCGTCTGTTGATTCACCATTCCCTATTTGGATCCGATCAGGCGTGTGGCCCAGATCGGAATGCTGATCAAACCTAGATAAGACGGACGTCCCACTTGGTCGCAGTGGCGTCTGGAAGACCAGAGACGTTCCCCTCCTTCCGTACAAAGGTTCCATACCGTATTCATCCCGAGGGAGTGGGTAGGGTCTTGGCAGGTCCACACGTCGCGGGCTTCGTTAGGGTTACTGATCTATTGCCCATACCTAGGATTGTCACTCAGAGCAATAGCTAACAGTAATGCGAGCGGGAATGAGATCCAAGAACTCGATCAATCCACAACCGCCCGCCGAATTGTTGAAGTAGAACTGGTTCTGCGCAGGCCTGCCTGAACAAGTGGTCCCTCTGAACTGTCATCAACACCGTCAGCAGGTTCACGACCTAACGTAATTTCAGATACGTGTCAGCGCATCCGGACGTCGGACGAGAATTCAAATGACCAACGGCTGTCCCGATAAATGTCCACCCCCCCGCTGGAAGGCGAATCGGATAGAACTGGCTCTTCCTCGCTTGCCTCGTAATAGCTCTCGTCATCCGAATCCGAGTCACAACCAACTATGAAGGTCGTCAGGGCGCAAAGAAAAACATTATTTAAAGTACTCACGCTCTTCCATGAGCACATAGGCTTTCGACGTTGTCATCTACAGAGACATACGTCAAGTGATCCCAAGGAACGCTACAGGGGGGACATACCATAGTGGTGTCATTCAATTGAGCCAAGCGACGCTCAATCTCGCGTATCTCAGCCGATTTGAACCACGGCGAAAGGCGTGTCCAAAATGGTTTATTTGCCAGGGCACCAACCAGCTCATTTTTTCGCAGTGCGGCGCTAGGGAAAAAAGTCACTCAAATGTGCTACTTTGGTGTACGAGGCTCGTACTTGTTCAAAAGTCTGGTTGTCTTCTTGGTGCCACGGCAGATACTATCATCGGCGTGCGTCTTGAGCAGCGTGGGGAGAGCCTTTTCGAGAAAATCGTTATTGCGCTCGTTGATGGTATCGAAGTTCGTCTTGACATTGTTGATGCGCCCCTCGGCAGTCCAGGAATCCTTGAAAACCACAGCCGTGCCAGCGACTGCTACGAGTGGGACCAGGTTCATAGTGAGGTGTGGGAAAGAGGGGCGGGGTTTTACGGCAGGAGGGAACCGTTAAGATTTATACCTAAGCAGGCGCATGTCTTCGAATAATGTCACAACCCCTTTGGAGAAAATTACGGAAGTAAATCGGTCGCCATCGATGTAATGGGTCATCGATTCATCCCAAACACCAACAAACACGCACGCCAGCAACGTGTCCTGAAATGTTGGCCGTCCTGTTTTTCACCCCCTTCGCTAACCCACCCCGCGCCGCCGTCCCCGGAACCAACGTGTATCATGCCCATCAGCGAAGAGGTACATCAATCGTTTGCGGAGCTTACAGACGAAGAGAAGCTGTGGTCCGCGCGTGAAAAGATTTTGAATTCGCATGGCTACAAACTTCGACCTAGGCTCCGGCAGGGGTGGACTCCCTCTTGGGTTACCACAGGAAAGTCCCCGCTTGACTCCGAGGACGGCGAACTATTGGTTGTGTGTACTGTTTTCTCAATCGCTCTCATCTCCTTGACGCCCCACAGGTAGATCTCGTTGATGCTTACACGGAGGATGGAAAACGTGTCGTTATCAAGGAGGTTGGACGGAATGACGAAGAGAGCCGCATCGCTAGGATGTTGGGTTCCGAACCACTTCAAGATGATCCAAGGAACCATTCTGTACCTATCCTCGAAGTAATCGATGACTCGGCCAATCCTACCAAGTCCTACTTGGTCATGCCCCTCCTGCGGGCCGCGGATGATCCTCCATTTGATCATGTTAAAGAAATCGTCGACTTTGTGGACCAGATGCTGGAGGTATGTCCTTGCCTGATCTTAGAACCCGAACTTGGCTCACGGATAGTAGGGACTTGCATTCCTACACGAGAACAGGGTGGCTCACCGGTGATAAATAACCCCACCAACGTAGTATCCACGAATTTATCTTTCTTCTAGTGATTGCGTCAGGGCAAACCTTATGATGGACGCGGACGCTATGTACCCCGAAGGGTTCCATCCGATCCGAACAATGTACAAAGCGGACTACTCAGGGTATGCGCCCTATGTTTCACGTTCCGTCGCGGGTGTAAAATACTACTTCGTCGACTTCGGAATATCGGTCCACATCCCAGAAGACGCATACCCTAAACTTGTCACGGGGCATTTGGGGAGGGACCAAACCCCTCCAGACCTGTCTACAACAGTCCCGTATGATCCCTTCATGCTTGATATATATATCATGGGGAACATGTTCAAATCCGAACTTACCAACGTACGTAATTCTTTCTCTATCTGCTCCCCATGGCACTCATTGCCCGAAGAGGTTCACGAATCTCGAGTTTCTCACTCCACTTGTCGAAATAATGACTCAAGCAGTCCCCCGCCAGCGTCCAAATGCTCAGGAAGCACTGTACCGCTGGAGGGAAATTAAGAAAACCATTGGAACGATTCATGGCGAGTGGCGTCCCCGCTCTGCTGGCGAAGATCCCTGTCAACGTTTTGCATTGGACGTTGTGTCTTTGTATCTACTCTTCATGCATTTCGCAAGGGCCATTGTTGAATCTGTATCCGGATAGTCGGTAGACCGTTATGTAAACGTTTCGAAATTGTATTTCCCGTTGACGATCGTGGCGCACGACAGATGACTTGATGATAAACCGACCACAATGTCGCCCATCACCCTATGTATACTTAGCACAATGGGGACGTGCCAAACAATCATCGCCTTCTTCATCCCAACCCTACGATTCCTCTCCCAGGACCGTTCTCCCCACCCATATCAGTCGTCCGTGGCGTGTCGCGATGTCAGAATCAGAGAGGTTAGTCTCGTGTCTGGGTTTGCAAAACGCGCCGTCTAACCAGTGGTCCAGGCTTGACAAAATCCTTGACGCCCTGCATCTCTTGGCAGAACGACTGTCGACTTCGAAGGAAACACCGGAGGTAGACCCTCGCCAGCACTTCTACCAGGTGTTTAATCGGGAGGCCGACGAGTACGACAAGGACTTCCACCACAAATATCACGATGACCTTAACACCACCTTAATATTTGTATGTCCCCTAAGAAATAAGCCCTACTCTCGTATTGACGGTTCCCCAGGCTGGTCTGTTCTCTGCTGTGGCTTCCGCGTTCATCGTGGATATCCAAAACGAACTCCGACCTGACTATCAAGAAATGTCATTTACCGTTCTCACCATGTTGCTCAACGCTACCTCAGGCATTCCAAGTCAGCCCCCCCTCCCCCAGGCCATCGGCCCTAAGGCGTCTGCAGTCGAAGTCCAGTCCATTCTATTTAGCTCTCTCGCGAGCGCACTCCTTGCTGCTTTTCTGGCTATGTTAGGGAAACAATGGCTGAACTTGCATGTGGAAGGATCATTCATCGACCGTAGTCGCCACCGGGAACTTAGGATGAGGGGGATAATTACCTGGCGCTTCAAATTCATTATTGAATGTCTCCCCTTAACGATGCAGATATCCCTTCTCCTTCTGGGTTATGCATTGACCCGATATGTATGGGACCTCAGCAGGACAGTAGCAACCGTCATCGCCGCGTTCACTTCCTTCGGATTTCTTTTCTACCTCTTCATTGTCTTCGCCGGAACAAGGTGGCACACGTGCCCATTCCAAACCCCAATCTCTCTCCTCCTTCGTTCCGCTTGGGCCGCCTTCCAGAGACGGCGGGGCCAATGGTTCAGCACGATCGGTTCCAAAAGGTGGTCCGGGTTGGCCTGTTTGAGAAGATCGAACGAATCATTCTTCTCAGCCACTTCGGGAAGATCGGTGGACGAGGAATCCGCCCCCAAGTTTCCTGAACCACAGTTTATGCAGGATAACCACACCCCCTTCACGAATCATTTAGATATCAGAAACGACGAGGATGACGCGACCGTCGCCTCCGACTTCAACTGTATATCGACTATGTTTCGTCTTGCAAGCACTTCGGACGCCATCATCGCCGTTACTGGATTCATCCCAGAGATCAACTGGTCGTGGAAGGCTCCAGTGGTACCCCTCCTTCAGGTTTATGAAAGCTTACGTGGCTCTTTCGGGTTTCAGGGGGAAGGGAGGGTAGTCGTCCGACCAGGAATGAGGAAGCAGGCGTACACCAGCGCAAAGGCCCTCGTACACTTACGCATTCAGCGAAGCTGCGCCAACATCCTGGACGATGCCCCTGGTATTGCGTATAACCTCCTGCCAATACTCCAATACCAGTCCAAGGAGGACGGTGATCTTGTCTCCACTCTGCGTCTCATCGACGTGATATTCAGTGGTGACAAGGAAATTCCGTGGAGGAAGTTCGCGCTGGAAGGCCCCCATTACTGCTGGCTAAGTCATGTCCTTCGCTGCCGCGCGTGGTCCATTCTACGAACGGGACGTGGCCTACCGGTGGATGTCCATGGATTCGTTCGCTATTCGCTAGCAAGAGACCCAGTCCCCCCTGTCGAGGTCGTTGCGGATTGCCTCCTAATCCTTGATATGACCATTGGGAACCTCCCGGATTTCGACGACAAGCTATTCATCAAGGATAAAAGGTCCGTGACCTTCTCTATATTTATCGGCACCCAATAACCCAGACCTAGTCCAGAGATCGACGTCACGCTTCAACGTATTTACGCGAATCTCACGATGGCCCTTGCACCCGATTCCTCTCCTCTTGATCGGGAACGTGCAGTTGAGGTGTTGAGCCTCACGACACTTTTGAAGTACGATAGGGTTTGCGACGGCAGCTACGCCCTATTTCGTAGCATCATGAAGAGGCTACACTCGGAACGCTGGCTCTGGCACCCCGCCCAACTTTCCTTCATTGGCGCATTCGGCTGGGATGGATCACTTCCACCGATTGGCGATCCGAAAGAAATCCTGGACTTCCTCGAGAACTGTCTTGTCGCCCAAGAATCCGGAGTTGTTCAGGATTACCCAATCGAGAGGGTGTTCTGCGCGCTTGCGTTCTCCGCGGACGAGGAAGTCTGGAGACGATCTCTCCAGATGGTCGACTTCTCCCAACCGCGATTCGTCAACGGATTCTGCCACGCTCTTCGCCGTGGTGCTCCATACCTCCTCCGGCGGTCCATGGTTTTCATCCTTCCGTATCTCGACGGTCAACTGTTCAATCCAGATTCGAAGGTCCTCCCTAGCCCAAAGCAGGCTAAGACCCTAGTCGCCGATTGGTCTTCCGCAGTAATGGTCTCGTTAAAACAAAAACCGACGGATCGCCTCAAGAAGTCGGCGGTCACGACTCTCTTCAGCCTCATGGACTCTCCTTTTTGGCGCGAACACATCCCGGCCGAACGGTTAACGATCCTCGAGCACGCTTCGCTCTTCGGTGATGAAGTGCCCGACCCTTTCCGTCGTTGTCTCCAGAACCCTGACGTTCTGACATACCTGAAGGAAACAGACCGAGGGATGTCGATCCTCTGGGTCCTGATTCAATGGGCGAATTACTTTCATCTGTCGGAGGATATCAAGGCTGGATTAGAAACAGCCACGGTGGGGGCATGGGCTTGGGGGCGTCGCGGCGAGCCGGCTGCTTTTGTTTCGATCATGGACACGGAAATATCCCGTCTGGAGCGGGAGGTTCAGACTTATGACCCATGGTCATTCGAGGAGCGGGCTGTAACGCTGAGAACTAGGTTGGAAGATCTACAGGTAGCACGGGGGAAACTAGCCAAGATCAAGAAATCGGTTTAATAGCTTGTTAGTTAGAGGTGTAAGGTGTGGTTAGTTTGTACTCTGTATTCGACACCCCGACATTCGTCCGCTCCATTAACTTAGAGTCAATTATTTGTCGCATTTCCTGAATTATAGCTTCGAAGGATCTCCTAAATGGGGTGGAAGGAATCAGTCAATCACTATCATCCGGTGCATTGGTATTTATCGGCGTACAAATAAACATTAGATCCACGTACGAAGGGGTATGCGATAACGACAAAGCACAACGACAGATCCTACACGGAACTCATCCTATGGGTTAATGCTCGAGAGTGGCATGCGAGTTACACGAGTCATCGTCGTCCGCGGCTTCTCGCGTGTGGGGACCGTTACGGCAGTATACATCCCCAGTTCATTCTGTAACGTTTCGTTGGACGCCAAAGCAGCGTCTCGTTCTCTCATCACGAGCAAAAGTTGCTGGAAGGCGCAACGGTCAGCATTTAAACCAATCTCGGATCATTCTGACGAGCTCACCTGCTTCATGTCCGCAAGTTCTTGCCGAATCCTATCGACATACATGATCTTCTGCGCCGGGTTCTTGTGGCTGAGTAACTCCGCGTT
>Ga0307513_10007278_pt1 | contig 14369 bp, 8 predicted proteins | sample 15_EM_MG_FD_202174 | JGI IMG/M metagenome (GOLD analysis project Ga0307513, IMG submission 202174) | Populus trichocarpa ectomycorrhiza microbial communities from riparian zone in the Pacific Northwest, United States - 15_EM | ecosystem: Host-associated > Plants > Roots > Unclassified | place... | reverse complement strand
GCTGCTGTTGTTGCCGGTTTGGTTGGTCTTGAGGGAGAGGAAAAGAAAAGCAATGGAGGGCTTGCTTTGTTTGTTCTTAGTGACTGGGGAAGAAGAGGAAGAAAGAAAATCGATGAAGGGGGGGTGGCGGTAGAGAGTAGAGAGTGGAATGCCAGCCCCCCCTCCCTTTCGAGTTGTTTCTTTTTTTTCTTTTAGGCTTTTCTTGTAATGACCTCCTCTTGGGGTTTTTTGTGTTTATCCCCCCTCTAGGGTTTCCTTTGTTTTTTCTATATCCTCCTCCTTTTTGTACATACACTGAGATCTGTATTTATAGTGTTAGAGTTCCTTTGCGTGTGAGAAACAAAGTTTCAATCAAACTTATTCTCTTCTTTGAAGTTTGAATTTGATTAAGAATCAAATTTGAAAGCGGATAACTATCATTATCTTGAAGACAAAGATTATCTTGAAGATAAGGTTAAAATGACAAAAGCATATTGTAGTCCCTAGTTTTCACGCAAGTTGACAAATCACACTTTTCATTGAAATAAATCTCCGATCTTTTAATTTTACATTTTAAACCCTGTAAAATTAAGTTAAAAAGCCAATGGGCCAAAATTGGGTTACAACAACCAACATAATTTTTTTCTCTCATAGAATATTGGCTCCATCACACATTCAGTTTCTATTACTTATCTATAAATTTTACATTAAAAAATATTAATCATTAAGAAAAAATAAATTTTACGTGAATTATTGGATCAAAATCTTATAATGTGTCTCATAGATCAGTTATCATGCTCCCTGTCTTGGATGAGCAAGAAAACATATTTATTAGAAGAGAAAAATAAACAAACTGAAGTAAAAGTTTTTTTATTTTTCCTGTAAGAGTTTTTGTTGTTAGAAGCAACCTGATTTGTTTCACAACCATGGTTTTGTTTCTTGATGCGATCCAATCTCTCTTAGACATGGACCAACTTGGATCTGAGTAATGATTTGGTTATGGTATCAATGTCTGAACAATAAAGCCCTGCTATGATTGGGCTACAGTGTTTCAGCCCGCATATGCTTCAGCTTTCCAGTCCTGAATTTGAAGGATAGATTTTTTACAAAAATAGGGTTCATTGTTCCTTTCAAGAAAGAGACGCCAAAAAGCGAGTACATGTACACATATCAGCACTAATAATGGTTTATGGTGCACTAAAAGAAACAAAAATCAACCCACACACGATACATTGTATTCTCCATGCACCCAAACCCTAACCACCACCTGTACATGCTCAAAACATTACACGTCAAGCTAAGAGCCATAAATTCATAGAAAAAACGTGAACCTTGCTGTGAAGGAATGACAGTCAATGTTCTTATAACCGAGTAAAAGGACTAGTATTTTGTGGATTCGACGTGGCATATAAATTTACCGTTAGAATCTTAATAAGGTCTTATCTATACCGTTGGTAATAATTAAAGCTGTTTTTTGGCATTAAGAAATCCAAGAAAGAAGGATCCTAATCTCATAGAGACAATAAACCACAACAAAGAATTTTAGCTAATTTCTTATCCTAGAAATGTTGCATTATGAGGAATTTCTTAAACAGTTTTTCTTTGATTGCAACCAATGGAAAATATATAGCATGAACAAGTTCACAGGGGTCCTAGGTGTCTACAATTACCAAGGAGCAGCACTGAAAGAAAGAACGCTTTCCACCAAACCACATTTGAGGCCCTAACAGGCACTATTAGGGGTCGTGATGTTCACCTCATCACTGAAGCTGCCACGGACCCTAACTGGGATGATAATTGTGCTTTCTATTATCACCAGACAGGAGAACTAATCACCCTCCCTTACAATGCAGCATTGTCAGTGTCACTCAAAGTCCTTGAGCATGACATTTTCACTGTAACACCCAATCAAGGTTTTAGCACCTGGGTTCAGCTTTGTACCCCTGGGGCTAATTAACATGTTCAATGTAGGTGGAGCCATTGAGGGGCTAAAGTTTGAAGTGAAAGGTGGTGCTGAATTATTAGAGCTTGATGATGGATACAGGGGTGAAAGTAGTGGTGTGACTGAAGAGAGGGTGGGGAACTATAGCGATGAATTGGTTGCGAAAGTTTGCATAGAGGTTAAAAGGTGTGGCAAGTTTGATGTTTATTTATTTGCTAAGCCAAGGAAGTGCATTGTGGACTCAAATGTGGTTGATTTTGTGTATAATTTGAATTCTGGGTTGGTTGGTTTTAGCTTGGATAGCTTGTCTGAGGAGGGCAAACTTCATGTTGTTGAGATTGAGTCATAGGAAAATTCTGTTTGAATAGAGTTAAGGGCTATATGGAAGGTTTGGGTATTGGGGTATTTATTGTACTTGCATGTTTCCCCTCAAATTTTCTTCCCTCTGTAGTTTACCAGTTCATGTAATCATGTGAGGAATTGAGGGGGAATGGTCAAATAAGAATTTTGCTATCTACCTGTTTAATCAATACTCTGTTCTAGGCTAAGCTCAAATAACTTACTCTTGCAAAAATCCATCTCCATGCCATTTCATATAATTTGAATCATTGAAAATGGTGATGATCAAGAAGAAACTAATGTTTCCTCCTTTCATTAATTAAACATAAATGAGAACAGCTGGAAACCATAAAAGAAAAAGAAATACACTTCAATTGCTTCCTTCAGTGAAACATGATTCACGAGGTATTGATAATGAAACACATTGAATAATCCAAAGATGATTGTGACACAGTAACTTGAATCCAGTGGACTAAAATAAACGAGAGAAAACCAATCTGAACTTTTATTAGCAGGAAAACAATCTTCTTGGTGCTAAGAGGGTGGGACAAAGGGCCTAATGGAACTGGAAAAGCTAGGTTTATAGACTTCATGAGGATGCAGACCAATGGCAAAGAAGAACAGTAAAAATTATCCAACTGTTTCAAGATGCCATTCTGAACATATATTGACAAATGTTTTACAGAGATATCTTTTTTGTGTTTTGATAATAAATTCAGTAACTTGAAAAACCTATCCAGAAAACCCAACAGCTTTCTCTTTCATAAACTGAAAAGGTTCTGGGATGGTCTTAAATGGAGGTTAGAATTGCAGCAGTCTAATCACAAAATTCCGCAGCATCCTCGATTGGAATGATCACCTTGCTAGATAATTATGTCCTAAACCATAGGATTCCTACTTGTCCTGGTTTTTGTAACATAATTCCTCACCATTTTGTTGCTACATTATTAGGGTTGTTTTATAGAAAGTTACAGCTCCAATTCATGATCCTCTTGTTTTTGTTGTAGCTGTTCTTCTTCAATTAGTTGCAGTTCCAGTTGATGACTAAATTCATCACCAAAATCATCATCTTGTTGTTCATGTTTTTTGTGTTGTGGTTGATGTTGTTGTTCATCGTTTTGAGCATGGGTTTGATTTAGTCCTATTTGCTGGTAAAACACTTGCCTTTAGACATTTCAATTCTCTGTGATCATCTCAACTTCATCTCCAATAAATTCCCTATCATCTGATATATGCTGTATGTTTTGGACATCTACTACCTTGATTGCTTTTGTTGAAAAAACACAAAAACAAGTAGAAGTGTGGTAAATAAATTACGTTATTAGATACTGAATGAATTTTGAAAGGGAAATTTAAACTATAAATGATATGTGCTTCAAAATTTATACAACTCCATAAATGATATAGATAAGAAATCACAGAAATTTTTAGGTTGAGTAACAAATCAACAGTAAGAATAAACACAAACTGTTAAGGAAATAACTAGGCAATCAAATATATTTAGAAAAACTCTACCACCCCGGCCATTTATCTTAGAAAAAATTGGAGAGTATAACAAAAAAATCAATAATTAGATAAATTCAAAAAATCACTGACAAGTAAATGTAGCTTCTTAGTGTTAAAAAAAAAGTGAATTGATAAACTAGTTTCGCATTTGGTAACAACTAAAATCACTAGCTCTGCTAGGCAATACAGATACAAGTTATTGAGGAAGAATACACATGTTACTTTCACGATTTGATGCTTATTCAATCTCTAACCTATAAATAAGGATATGAGACAGATAAAAGAACATATCTCTTGACACGATCAAAAGATTGATGTCTTATCCCAAGTGCAGGAGTATCGAAGTAATAAATAACTCGACAAAACTGGGGTTGAACATAGGGAGGTGAATTATATAAAATTATAAACAACAAATGAAAAGGAGTTGAAGAGAACTTTTGAGATGTGATATTGATGTAAGGATTAAACAAAGATAAAATAATTGTCAAGGTTAGAGGATCCACTAATGGTATTTCAAATAAGTATAGTATAAACTCTTTTTATTACTCAACTGAAAACCACACACAAAGGAGGTTCCAATCGGATTATAAATTATTAACATGATTATATTAATTATCTTATTTGAGTAATACCAATACTTGTAAATGTGGTCAGGTATTCATGGTGATAACTTATGTTAACAACAAATCAAGTTCCTTTCATAGCACAAGTGTCGGTTATACCATATATAGGCTATGAAAGTGCCAAGTATTTGTTGTACCAAGGGTTGTACAACATAAATCTAGATTAACCATTTAACAAGCAAGGTATTAAGAGTGAGTAAGATAACAAATACAAAACATGTTAGTATCAAACATTAAAGTTCATGTTGAGTTTATATTATACTTATTCTTACACTATTAGTGTACCCTTCTCACATTGACAAAATTAACTTAGCTAAACATAATGAAGAAGAAAAACATAAATAAACAATATAAGAACATAAACATGATATAAGTTAACTAAGTATAGTAAAGGAATGAAAAACATAAACAAGAGATTAATATAACTTAAAATAAAACTTGAACATTACAAAATACAAAGAGAGAGAGAGTGATCTTGATCTGAACACCAAGATGTCTAAATATATGGCAAAATCCTCCTTTTATAAGCTAAAATTTGGAACTATTGATTTGATGACTAATTATTGAGTGGGTGACCACTTCTTGACTTGGTAACAACCATTATCTTATTGTCTGAACAAAACATCATTGCTAACATCATAATTTGAACAGATAATCTCATGAAAGTTCTGGGCATTTGTCTCAGCTTTCCAACAAAACAAGAATGAGCTCATTTGAACTTTTAGAACTCGAGATATGGGCTGAACACTGAAGAGTGTCTGGGCTGCAGGACAGATTCTGAATTCTCTTTTGTTGCTACTATTTGAACTTGAAAACGACCGTTTTGAATCTTGGACTCTTCATGAAAGTTTTAGGCCTATGTCTTAGCTTTCCATCCATATAAACCAAACCTAAATCCATATTCTACAACTCCAGTTATGATCCAATAACCAAATGATGTTCCAGTTTGAATTGAACCAACATCTCTTCTTTAAGCTTAGCCTTCTCTTTGTCTTTTCACTTTCAATAATTAAACACATCAATCAATCCTTTAAATTGTGAGATATGTCTGCATTCAAAATGAATATTTACCATAAATTAAAGATATCTTATGTATCTAACTTGTTATTATAAAACATGCTCAAGTTAGGGAATTTAATGATACCTTAAGTGCAATATGATTATATAAAACCTTAATGAAAATGCACTTTTAAGTACTAATCACCTATGATGCCATGTTTCTTCGCCTCTGCATATTCTGTTGACATTTTCTTGAGCATGTCTAAATCAAATTCCATACCCTGCACATGCAGTTCAATCCACAAGCTTATTCAGAAGAAAAAAGAAGAAGAGAGAAAGACTATGGCACCAACTGTGAGCATCGTAAAATCATTATACCTATAAGAAACTATTTTCAAAACATGAAAAGAAGGCAGGTCCTATTTGCAACTACTAAAGTAATAGAACCCGAGTAAAACCTTCACATGAGGAGTTATGCAACATACCATGTCCATATGGAAGAACTGCTCAATCCGAGTATCATCAAATAACCTGTTATAAAGAAAGCAGTGGAGCAATAAGAGGATCCATAAAATATTTTGAAACCTGAAACCTGACTAATCATGCTATTAGGTTGGAATAAATTATATCATTTTTAGGAAACATACTTCTTATATGCAACTTGCACATGGGCATCTTGCAATTCTGTGAGTTGTTTCACTGTCTCACTGACAGAACCTTTATACAAGTCCACAAACCCAAAGAGAAACAAGTGTCTTGAGTTTTATTCCATGTGCAACTTGCACATGGGCATCTTGCAATTCTTTTCTAGCATCCTTTTGACCAATGCAGGTACTACTTTTATTCCATGTTTTTTTGCATTTATAACAAGTGTCTTGAGTTTCTTTAACTCTTCTGTCAGATAACAAGAAGAAATAAGATGGTAAAAAAGAAAAGGAAAAACAAAACTTCAGTTAATCATAACTTCATTATTACTATCATCACTAAATTCACCTCAACATGATCAAGCATGAATAAGAGCAATAAAATGCTTTTAAATATGAGAGAGTTAACACAAAGAAAAACCCTTAACCATGTTCACTTTAAACCAAAAAGTCCAACCAATAAAAGAAATTAATCACCAGGACACTGACAATATAGTGTAAAAACCATGTTTGTTCATGGTTGAATACAAGAGTGCCCCATAAAGAAAGGAATGGAAAAGATGATTCATGACACCAATAATGATGAGTAAGAATAAGACCTTGTAGAAGTAGTTTGTCTGGGGTAACTTTCAATTTTAATTAAATATTATTCTACCAGAATCATTCAAAACAACCAAATATCACACAATAATATATAATCAATTAGTTATAGTAAGAAGAATAAAAGAATTATTTTGAAAGGTAATTTTCACATCACCTGCCATTCAGATAAGCAACAAGGAAAATTAGAGAAAAAAGTTCATAATATGGCATGACACATAGTACAACCTCATCAAAATGAACTAAACCTCAAAATTAAGTACATTAAAGATAAAGTTCATGCAGAAAATGCAAATATACTAAGAGAGAAGTAGATTTTGAAAGGAGGCTTGAATGGTTGAGTCTCATAAAGACAGTAAAGGCATTACAGGCCTCCTAGCCTTTGTGATAAAGAAGAAGTGCTAATCATGTGACCTACAATTGATTGCATGGTTGTTAGCAAAATTTGCATTAGAAATTGAATTAAAAAAATCCTTGATTTACTTTTAAGGAGACAATCATCTAAATTCACTATGAGCATGGTAAGATTAAACAAGCTCTTGCTTACATATGTCTTAAGAAATCTGCTGAGAAAGCAACATGATCCAAAAACTATCTAGCCCAGATGGGACTTGTCCATTATCATAAACGGGCTTTATAAAATATAACCAGGGCAACAATTTTTAAACTGAAGAAAAACTCACAGCGACAACTGGATTCTAGCAAGGACATTATTTGCTTCAATGAAAATAAAAAAATCAAGTCGGTGAGTGATTAGTACTTAAAAGTGCATTCTCATTAAGGATTTATATCATCATATTGCACTTAAAGTATCATTAAATTCCCTAACTTAAGCATGTTTTGTAATAACAAGTCTGATAAGATAAGATAGCTTTAATTTATGGTAAATGCTCATTTTAAATGCAGGTATATCTCACAATTCAAAGGATTGTTTGATGTGATTAACTATTGAAAGTGAAAGGACAAAGAAGGGCTAAGCTTAGAAAAGAGATGCTAGTTCAATTCAAACTAGAACACCATTTAATCATTGGGTCATATCTGGAGATGTAGATCTTGGATTTCAGTTTGGTTTATATGGATAGAAAGCTAAGACATAGACCTAAAACATTCATGAAGAGTCTAAGACTCAATTTTTCTGTTTTGGAGTCCAAATCGTAGCATCAAAAGAGAAGTCCGAATCTGCCCTGCAGCCCAGACACTATTTAGTTCATATCTCAGGTTCTAGAAGTCCAAATGAGATCATTCTTCTTGGTGGAAAGCTAATACAGATACCTACAACTTGTATGAAACCACTTTGCCAAATTTGGATTGTGGAAATGTCATTTCGTCCAGAAAACAAATCCATACCTAAACCACCAAGTCCACTAAGTCATTAGTTGGCCACTAATTCAATAGTTAATTACCAAATGAATAATTTTTTTTGGCCTATAAAAAGAGGTATTTGTCATACATTTAGGCATCTTGGTGTTCATATCAAGATCATTTTCTTTCTTTCTCTCTTTGTAATGTTGAAGTTTTCTTTCATGTTATATTAATCTCTTGTCTATGCTTTTCATTTCCTTTCCTATACTTAGTTAACTTGTATCATAACTATGTTCTTAACTTGTTTATTTATGTTTCTCTTCTTCATAATGTTTAGCTAAGTTTAATTTGTCAAGGTGAAAATGTTTTACTAATGATGTTAGAATATGTATAATATAAACTCAACATGAACTTCAATGTTTATATCCAAGAAAGTTTGTTATTAATATGTATTATCTTTTTATCTTACTAATTCTTAATACCTTACTTGTTAAATAATTAATCTAGATTTGTCTTGTATAACACTTGGTACAATAAATGCTTGATCCTTCATAGTCTTCGGCCGACATTGTTGTTATGAGAGGAACTTGATTTGTTGTTAACATAAGTTAACATCAAGAATTCCTGATAATATTTAAAAGTATGGTGTTACTAAAATAAGATAATTAATATGATCATGTTAAAAATTTATAATGAACTATTAAGGATAAATCATCCGATTGGAACCTTCTTTGTGTATGGTTTCCAGTTGAGTAATAAAAAGAGTTTATATTATATTTATTTCTAATACCATTAGTGGATCCTTTAACCTTGACAATTGTTTTTATCATTGTTTAATCCTCACATTAATCTCACATCTCAAAGATCTCTTTAACTCTTTGTTAAATTATATATATTATTTATAATTTATACAGTTGATATCCCTGTGGATCGAGCCCGGTCTTGCCGGGTTATTTATTACATTGATACTCCTGCACTTGGGATAAGACATCAACTCTTTGATCGTGTTAAGTTTTTGGCGCCGTTGCCGGGGAGGTAAATTATTGTATAAATTTTATTTTATTTGATTTTCTTTTCACTTTTCTCTTATCTAACTTCTGTTTCTTTTTCTTTTTTATTTATCTTATCTAACCCTTTGGAACAACAAAACAACATCAACAAGAAAAATAAGAACCTAAGTAACTATTGAGTTCAATTTCAAGATTTTAAATGGAGAAAGAGAGCGAGGGACTAAATTCATATCTCTAATTGAACAAGAACAAACCCATGTTAAGAATTGAATAAGCAATATCTTTGAATGAGCAAGAATTGAAATACACTTTTAGAAAGGATCCAAAAGAGGATCGCCTTTAAATTTGAGATACCTATGAAAGGAATGTTTTATGTAATTGGTGTAAAGGATTAACATATGTAATGTATAATGCAATTTAGAAGCGAAGAAAGCAGGAAACCCACAAACTTAGTAGGAATGGTGAGACAACGACTTGCGATTCTGTCTGCTGGCTTGTTTAATTTAAGAAGAGGATCGTTAATGTTACCTCAATTTTCAAGAAAGGTGCTTCCTGCTATCGGTGTTTTGATTTTGTCTGCTAGGAGGGCTAAGAATCACTAATTCAAGAGCATGCAGCTAAAAAAGAGAAAAACCTAAACTCAGACATAGAGCTAAGTCCGTTGGATAGTTTTGATCACCCCGAATTCGATTTCTCATGCGAGATGGAGGTAGACGATATAAAGGTCAATCGTAGGTTAACTACTTTTTTGGGGCCGAGATAGAAATACGGCAAGCCATCTCCATAAGGTGTTGTTAATCTTCTTTTCTTTGTCGACTACTTCACTTAATTTCCTCTGCAGTATTGGGCTTTGGCGGTATAGGCCCAATGGTAGAGATTAACTAGGCTACAGAGCGAGACTCCTCATACGTCCTATACACTCATCCTTTGAAGAAAGCGTAATAGCTCAGTGGTCCAGCTCCATGGCACCGAAAATGTACCAGGGCTCAAGTGATTCACTGAAGCAATGAGACCTTAAAAGCTAAGCTGCTTTTTCAAGTGTCAGTAGCTGGATGTTCTGTCAATCGGGGAAGGTTAACGGAATCAGCCAATGCCAAGACATTTTTCATTTAACGCGGATTCGATTTTACACCTTTTGTGATTTCGATAGGCATCGCACCCTCACCTCAGGATCAGAGGGCTTGTTTGAGCGTTGCGCTAGGGGCACTACAGAACGGAGAGTGTATGAGCGCCCCTTTGCTTTGTTTGAGCTTTTTTTTCTTTGTTCGCCATATAGGCTACACATAAGTCACGGAACTCTTTTTTAAGGAGTAAAAAAAGTAGCGATAGCGGCATTCTGACCTAAAGGTAAAGGGCGGACCTTACTTCAGTAAATTAGTTTTTAGGGGATAGGCAGGGCGAGACTTGCTCTTAAAAAAAAAAGTAGGCCCGATTTCGCGCCCCTCAGTCCAAGACGGATGTTAACGCCGTGACGAGGGTGCGATGGGTTGCCAAAGGTCTATGACCGATATAGGTGAGTTTATGCCACTTTGAATCCACTTAATGGGATCTTTGCTTCTGTCATTATCTCATTAGATGGGCCCTTTTCCATTAATATGAAATAGGTGTTGGCAAGAATGTCCGAGCATATCTTTTAAAGATCAGGATGCTAACCATCTAGGTGGTAGCCTAGTGGTAAGAGTTTGGGACCAAGAGGTTTGCTCCCTCTGTGGTCTCAGGTTCAAGCCCTGTGGTTGCTCATATGATGGCCACTGGAGGCTTACATGGTCGTTAACTTCAGGGCCAGTGGGATTAGTCGAGGTGCGCGCAAGCTGGCCCGGACACCCACGTTAAACTAAAAAAAAAAAAGATCAGGATGCTTCGGTCAATTTTTAAATTAAAAATAAAAATAAAATTTATCAATATTTTATTATAGATTGTGCATAATATAATAATGATAAGTTATATATAGTGACAAAAAAAAAAACACATGCTAAGATCTAAAATTGTATTTTGAACACTATATAATTATTCTCATGCCCTTGAAAAAAAAAACATAGTTAATGTTTAAGGGATATTTTTTAGATTTTCACTTTTTTATACAGTATAATTACCATATAACCCTAGGGGTTAATTTTTTTGTCTAAGGTCAAGGGATATTTTAGGTTTTTAACCTTAGTTTCTTGAAATCATCCTGATATCAAGGGTGTTATGATTTTTCTATGATTAAACTAGAGAGAGATCGATTTTGGGCTTGGAAGCAAACCCAACACCCTAATTAGACCTAAAAGGGAAACATTTTGTTTAAGGATTTGAAATTTTTAAGGAGATAGGAAAGCACGATAGCTTCTTTCTTTTTTCTTCTTCTTATGAGTGTGTGTGTATATATATGGACTTTAGCCTTTAGGATCCATGTTGCTGTTAAATACTATTTTTTTTTGATATTTTCTCTTTTTTATTATTATTATCATTGTGATTCTTTTCAATCCAATTACGGTTGGATCTAATTTATTATAACTTAGTATTTCTAATTTATATAAATAAATTAATTAATTCTTATAATGTAAGATAATATTTTTTTATTGGTGTTTATTATGTTTAATTAAGTAATATTTTTTTTAAAAAAACTAATTTTCTTTTCAAGAAATCTCTTCAAAAAAAAAAAACAAAAAACAAAGAGAGAGTTGACCTGGTCAATAACTTGTATTTGTTAATGTCACTTAAAACTTTGACCTATGCTTTCTCGTTATATCTTCGTGGAGAAACTTATGAGTTCATCTAGCAGAAAGAACTCAATCTTGATATGTTACAACGTAACTTAATAACATATTTGTGAATATTTTGACTTAAAATCATGATTTATAATTTTGCTAAAAATAAGTCAAATTTTTTTAAAAAAATTAATTTAATGTACAAAAATTATTATAAGATAATTGTTTTTTTAAAAAATTATTTTTACTAAGTATGAAGAATGAAAAGAACCTCTGATTATTACGATATTTTAATATAATGACACTATAATTACACTTTTTTTAGAAAACAAAGTTATTGTTATTATCTCTACCACTATAATTACGCTACTCTATTGTATTATCTATTAATACTCATCATTTGTTTTCATATTGGAGTTGCTTTAGGATAATTTAAAAGTGAGCTAATAAAAAAAATTTCATTATCAGTATACTATATAAATGCAAGAAACAATACAATCTGGTATTACTAATTATTGTTTTGATGAGTATATTAGTTTTCTAATTAATATTTTTTAAAAAATTACTTAAGAAAAAAATTAATAAATTAAGAAATCCTTAATTAATGCATAATGTTTTTTTTAAAAACAACTCAACTAAAAATATATATTAGAGAATTACATATTATATAAGGGACATAATAGATACAATTAAAAACATATGGACATATCTCCAATGATCACGAGTTCAAGTCCTCTCAAGACCACTAGAGATTTATATGGTCGTTAACTTCAGGGCTTGAGGGATTAGTTGAGGTGCGTGCAACCTGGCCTAGACACCTACGTTAATAAAAAAAAACTATTTTTGAAAATCATAATAGTATTTTAATAAATGTAATTATTATCACTATTACTTTGTGCATTGGAATGTTTGTTAAGACTTAAATTATATAATTTCATGTCTCACAATATGAATTTCAATCCTCTCGTATTCTTAAAATATAATCAGTCATATTTCAAGTGTGCCATTTTTTTAATTCATTGATGAATTAAATGAGATAAATAAAATATTTAAAAGTTAAATTATTATTATTATTATTATTATTATCATAAACTAGATCATGATCATTCAATTTAAACTTAATGATTCCAATTAAATAAATAAAAAAACTAATTGGGGTAGTGAATTCACTACGCACTTAGACTTAATGCATTGTGTACAAGAATAGTGTAATTACTTTATTAACCTTAAAATAATTTCATTAGGACCAATCAATCATTATTATATTGATTGAGATTAAAGAATTACTTTTTACTCTTTTTTATACAATGTAATGACTAGAATATCCTTGAAATCAAAATAAATCTAACTTAGATTTAGGGGCAAATTCATCTTTTTGCTTAAAAATGCAAGATGAATTTAATTAGTTACCATTGGAATTAGAGTTTTTTAAACTGGATCTAAGGGCTTATTTATCTTTTCATTGTGGTTTTTTTGTGATTATCAAGTCAAGTCAAGTGCAATTTTGTATTTTCAAAAGACTAAATAATATTTTAAAAGAAAAGTTGTTGGTGATGCACGCGCCGACATGTGATGCCACTTTTCACACTTTAAGTGATGTGTGCTGATTTGACCATCTTATTCGATAGTTTCACCTATATTTAACTAGTGTTTTTCCTATGTTTTATATATAAAATATCTTGATATTATTTGTTTTATGTTTTGAAGGTACTTTTGGATGAAAGATGCAAAAAGGAGTAAATTGAAGGTAATTGGCAGATTTGACCTTCAGTTGATGTTTTGTACAGAGCGTGAGCTCTAGAGGTTGAAATAAAGTGATTCCAGTGGCATTAAAAAGCTAACATCCATACCTTTCTGTACATCTAAGGCAAGAAAATAAAATAATGAAGAGCATGGAAATCACAGCCTTCAAAGTCAAATCTCGCAATCTGTCAATATTGACCTTTGGCCATTCCAACTTGAGTAGGTGTAGCTACAAAAGTTCAATTGATGCAAACTTAATTGTTTTGGATTCCTGATGCAAATAGCTATCCACGCTCCAAATTTCAGCCAAAAATAATATCATATGAGGGAGATATGAATTTTCAAAGATGAAAACTGAATTCTGCTAACAAATAGGTTTCGTGAATAAACGATTCCAAATTGCGTTCCGAAGCATCTAAACCGACATCCAAGTTTTTATTTCAGCAATTTAGCTCCTCTAAGTCAAAGCTTGAACATTTCATGTGAGGTAATTTCTTCTATTTTAGGAAAATAGTTAGTGAAGTACTTAAAAGTAAACTGTCTACTTAAGGGAGGACTATTTTGTAAAATAGAGACTAGGGTTTCCTAGGATATAAAAAGAAAGAGAGAAGGGAGAAGAGGAGATGGCCAGAAGAGAGAAAAACACCCCCTTCCTCTAACAAATCCGAATTCATGTTTTCTTTCTTCTTTTTGATTAATTGTTTAATAGACATATAAGACTAAACTCTTTTCTTGGTTGCAAGGACACAGAAACCTTTAGATTTCAAGAACTGTGAGATCTATTTTACCTTTTCTTTTCAGTGTCTATGATGAATGAATATGTTTGTTTCTCCTATGCTTATTTCCTATGATTGTTTATTTTAATTGCTAGAGCGGGGTCTAAGTTATTATTGTGAATAATCTATTGCTAAGTTTGCTATCAAAACTGGAGTTGTCGTATAAATACTTGTGAAGCAACTGAGATTAATAATTGTGGCGGATCCAAATTAGTA